>OKSD01003630.1_pt1 | contig 11454 bp, 15 predicted proteins | sample 1601221 | NCBI WGS metagenome assembly OKSD01 (sample SAMEA3541550, study PRJEB24748) | human gut metagenome | biome: human gut; feature: human-associated habitat; material: faeces | place: China | collected 2012
GGACGTTTAGACGCAAGAAGGACGCTGAAGAGCTTAGTTGCGGATTTGAGGTATAAATAAAATCTTTTTCATTGTTATATATTATTTTTGTTCCATCTCAATTTCAATATATGTGTTATCCCATTTACATGCTTTTTGGGTTCCTAAATCAATTCCCCATGCAATCACATTCAAAAGATTTATACAAGAAATAGGATTAAATCTTGCTTCCAGTAAAAACGGCGTTGATTTATAACCCTCTTTTTTAGCAATTAATTCTTTCGAGGATAACTTTTTTCTTATTCGCGCGGTTGCTTCACCGCTTTCGTCAATTGTTGCAATTTTTCTGCCATTATCATAAATTTTAGTGCCCTCCATCCCTGAAAACGTAATTGTTTGCTTTGCAGGTGTAAAAATTGAAGCACAAGAACTCATAGAAAAAACAACAATTAGACTCAATAAAACTTTTTTCATAATAGCATTGAATATGTTAATTAATGTGCGGCAAAGTTAACAACTTTGTATTGGAGAGCAATATATTATATACAGTTTTTTCACCTTTTTTGTTATATGTTATAAAGCATATTTGGATATTACTACGCTCCCCCTTTTGGATATATGGTTTATTTTCTATATATTCGCACAATAACTTATAAAATAAACGAAATTAATTGATTTTATGATTATAAGTTTGCTATTTCAAAGATAAGGGCTATCTTTGCGGTGCTACAAGATGGTAGTTGTATCTACTCCGTTGGGCAAGCGGTTAATTTGCTCATATTATATATGGGTATTTTTTATGCCCATACTTTAGGATATTGGCGGTTGTCTATACGTAAGATAATGTCGCTCTTCGGAGTACACGACCATCTTGTAGCAGCGTATATGGCGACCGCTTTTTGTTTGCCTATAATCATCTTTAAATGCTACAAGATGGATGATTTAGTATTTCAAAACAGTAACGGCAACGATGTTACCACTTCTTTAATCGTTGCACAGGTATTCGGAAAGGAACACAAGAATGTATTGAGAGATATTGAAAGCCTCTCATGTTCAGAAGATTTTAATCGGCTCAATTTTGAGCGCATCACTTACAAGGATGCAAGAAATCGGGAACAAACCGCTTATGAAATGACTAAAGACGGTTTCAGTTTCCTTGTCATGGGCTACACAGGTGCAAAAGCTGGCGAGTTCAAAGAAAGGTTCATCAATGAGTTCAATAAACGGGAAGCATTGCTCAAAAATGACGATTACATCCTTATGCGCTCCCAGCAAATTTTGCAGAAAAGGGTTGAGAACCTACAAGCCGAAAACAAGCGTCTTGAACAGCAGAACGCATTACAAGAAGAACAACTACGCCAAGCAGCCCCGAAAGTGCAGTACGTGGATAACGTCCTGCAATCCGTCAACACTTATACGTCCACGCAGATTGCAAAAGAGGTTGGGATGGATGCCGCCAAGTTCCACAAGGCACTCAAAGAGCGAAAGGTGATGTTCTACCAATCGGGCACGTGGATGCTGACAGCTAAGTATCAGGGTAAGGGTTACACCAAAATGCGAACGCATCAGTTTACGAGAAATGACGGAAGCATCGGTACAAGCTCGTACACGGTTTTCACGGAGAAAGGGCGTGCAATGGTGCATAGTATCTTTGCTAAATAATAATTAATCAATATTATATTAACAACTACTTGTGTTATCCGCATTTATGCGGACGGATATAACTATACCCAAAAACATATTGCCACGTAAACAAGCATAGATGCACGTTGAGGTTCGACCAGCGAAATCACGTTATGATACCCCGTCAGCAATACGGCTGGCGGGCAGATGGCAGAAAAACGACTAAAACAAATATTCATCATGGAAGAAAAGATATATAACTTGCAGAAAGAGAACAAGCTCCTCAAACTTCAATTATTGCACTTATCCGAAGATATTGAACTGATGTACGAAAGGATGGAAAAACTTGAAAGGAAGCTCAAAGAGAAGCGGGTAAAGAACCCCTACATGAAAATCGTGTCACCCGAAAGGTAGTATTCATTGCAAATATAATGTAAGCCGGATAACTATATCAATTTTCTAACCTTTTACTTGATTATTTAGAAAATACACCATATATTTGCAGTATTGATATAACAAGCCAAAGAGCTGATTAACGGGCATGCCGTTGATTGGCTCTTTTTGTTTTTACAACACAAACTCAAAATAACACATGGCAAAGCCTTACAGTATCTATTTTCAGAAAAGTAAGCTGGGGAGTCCTGTTATTGACACCAAATCCCAATGGGGGATTGTGTGCAAGGACTTCCCTTTTACTGTATATGGAGATATTAAGGATTTGCCCAAAAGGGACTGGATAGACCAAGACGGAGAAGACACCTTTTTCCCCGAAGAACTCTACGTGCAAGCCTATGATATAGAAGTAGAGTTTGCCTATAAAGGTGATATGGGAACAGCCAATGAAAAGATTGTCGCCTTCCTGGACTATCTGATAGGAAAAGACGGTTACGGAACAGAATTAAAGGTTTATGACACCTATACCCAAATAGGCAGGCAGGGGGTTTATTTTAAATCTATAAAACCCGACCTTTTTGTCCGCAAGACAGATGAGGGGGATGTCGTAACTTTCAACATTACATTTCGGGTAACCGACCCTAAAACACAAATTATTCTTACGGCATAATGGGACGGTTTATAATATACAGCAAAGACGGGCAGACGCAACGATGTGTCGCTAACAAGTTAGAGTATAACGGGGAGTTCATGGGAGCTTGTTCCGTTAACATTACCGTTACGTCCCCCACTCCGATTGATTTTACAGTCGGAGACTATCTGATATATCGCGGAGAAAGATTTGAAATAAACTACGACCCTACTGAATTGAAGCAAGCCTCCAAAAATACATACGGAGAGGCTTTCAAATATGAGAACGTAGTTTTCAACTCTCTTGCAGATGAACTGACAAGATGCGAATTCCTGGACTATGTAAAAGAGGATAACTTAATTCACTACTCTTCCCTACCTACATTCAGTTTTTACGCTGAAAGCATAAATGCTCTCGCAGAAAGAATACAGGTGAACCTTGACCGTATCTATAAAGGAGAGCAAAAATGGACGGTTACAGTACATCCCGAATATGTTAATGAGGCTAACAAATCCATATCAATAAGCAGTATAAACGTTTGGGACGCACTCGCTTTGGTAAATAGCGAGTTTAAGGCAAACTTTATCATAAGGGGGCGAACGATAACAATAGGCACTGCCGGAATTGCAGTAGGAAACATGTTCGGGTATGGAAAGGGAAAAGGGCTGTACTCCATACAAAAAACCGCGGACTCGTCACAGAAGATAATTACCCGCCTAAGAGCATATGGTGGTACCAAAAACTTACCGTACAACTATTATACAACATATGGAAGTCCTATTGTCGAAGCTCCCATCGAGGATGTATCTTACGGATATGACCCTAATACACATTTGATAGGCGGTGCTGTTGTGACGCTTCCTTTTTACATGAAATTCCTATCCGACACAGCATTGTATGATGTGACAATCAATGGGAGTCCCTATAAAATGAGAAGAGGCAGCTTTCTTGGGAAATGCTACGTTTTGTTGAATAGTGAAGCCGACAAGGACAACGTCCGCATAGGCGCAAAGATGCGGATAGAAAAAGGTATTGAGACGGACAATGTTCCAAGAAAGTACAAAAGACCTTCTGGAGCATTAGTACCCAATAATATGGCTGTTAAAAACTTGATGCTTCCTGATTTTCCGGAAAAGACACTTGACCCATACCTTGATAGTAAAAACATAGATATTATCGGAGTTCGGGAAGGTTCGGTTTTCTTTGACGGGAGCGATACTTCTTTACCGGAAATATATCCGTCTATGGAAGGAATGACAGCACAGCAGTTGAAAGACGCGGGAATAATCGTAAATGCTACCGGAGCGTTGGATGAAATCGCTTCCGATTCAGTGAATAAGGATAATACGCCAATCGCGGATGATGGTTACTTTGAAGAAGGGGAAACCATCCCACCGTTCAAAATATATCTCAAAGACATTGGATTTGACATAAACGATTATCTAACAGGGGAAACCGCCACCATATCCATGAAAAGCGGAATGTGTGGTGGGCGTGAATTTGAAATACTTGGAGATGCAGACAAGCCCGTAAAACAAGGTGACATGTGGGTCTTGACATGCAACAGAGTCTATGATGAAGGGCTGAATCTTTATTTCCCATATAAGGATTTTACTATCAAAGCCGGAGATAAATTTGTGCTTTTGGGTATTGATATGCCGGATGTGTATATAAAAGCCGCTTCCCAAAGATTGCTAACAGCTTCCAAAGAATATCTTGCAAAAAATGATTATGTAAGATATACTTACGAGCCTAAAGTAGACGAAATATTTATGGCGCGTCACCCGGAACTGCATGACAGTATAAAGGAAGGTGATTTAATGTTATTCGAGGATGAAGACTTAAACATCAACGGGAGCATTATTATTGACAGCCTTACAATAAAGGAAGGAGACGCTCTCATCCCAACGTATGATATTACCCTTCGCAATGACAAAGCGGTAGGAACTTTAGAAAAGATACAGAATCAGATAGACTCAATTGTAGGCGGGCAAGGCGGTGGAGGATTAACTACCCAACAAGTGGAATCAATCATTAAAGCCTTTGGAGAAAAGCTGTTTTTGAATAAAACCAAACCTGACCAAACCAGCTATTTAATAAAGTTCTTAGGCGGATTATTTTCAGACTACATCCAGTCCATGAATTTTTCTTCCGGTGCTCTCGGTGAAGGCTTTGTCATTAAAGTAGACAGCAAGACGGGTAAATCCTACATTGAAGTGGACGAACTCTTTGTGCGTATTAAGGCGATGTTCTCCGAACTGGAGATAAAGAAACTCTCTTATGCAGGCGGGAACTACATGTTCACCGCTGCCGGAATGAAATGCGGAAAGGTTGAGGAACACGAGGATTTTTGGCGGTGCTATCTGCTGGTTGATGATGGGGAGACGGCTATCGAGAACCCGTTCAAGGAAGGCGACCAGGTACGTTTTCAAGACTTCAATATCAAACCGGGTATCTATGAGAATGTATCCAACCGTTACTATTGGCGCTTATGTGTCGGTGTTGGCGAGGATTATATAGACCTTAGCAAAACGGACTGTGACGCAAACAGCGACATACCGCAGGAAGGCGATAGCCTTGTACAACTCGGCAACAGAACAGACAAGAAGCGTCAGAACGCAATCACCTTGTCCGTGTATGGCGATGATGCACCGAGTATCCACCAGTATGCCGGGATAGATTCCTATTCTTTAGCAGGCAAGGAAGTGACGGTTATCAGTCCGCAAGGCAACAAGTTCATGGGAGACTTTATCTTGAAAACGGGAATAAACATTATGACCCAGTTCAAGATATTGGAAGATTTGATTTACTCTGAAATCTCCAAAGTGCTTGACGAGGTGCAGGCAAAGGATAATTATCTGTATAACGCATCATTTGCAAGCAATACGAACGGTTGGGAGACAAAGAACGATGTTCGTTTCTTTACTGTGAACGGAAAGTTCTTATTGGTTAACGACAAGTTCTATTCCCGCAAGGATGCTATGGCTGCCATTATCAGAGACGGGGATAGAAACGTGCTTCGTATCCTTTCTTCCGGAATTAAACAGTCAAATGCGGATTTAGCCAATAAACCGACCTATGAGGAAGGGGAAGAACCGAAGAAGTTCTTTATCTCTTTCCGGTACAGGGTAGCTACAGCCGGAACGCTGACAATAGGATTTCCCGGTCAGAACCTGCATTTCACCGAACGTCTTGAACCGAGTGAGGAATACGCAATGAAAGAGTATTCCGGCACATGGGACGGAACGGGCGATTTTGAGTTGAAGTTTACGGGGGATATATACATACATTCGCTGGCTCTTACTGAAAACGCATTCGAGGATTTGTATACTAAATTAAGTTCCGAAATAGAGCAGACTGCGGAAAGTATCAGGTTGGAAGTAAAAGAACTTTCTGAAAGTAATAATCAGAAGTTCTCGCAGATTGAGCAGACAGCGGAAAACCTCAAATTGTCTGTTACAAAAATAGAGGAAGATGTAACGCAGTTGGGGCTGGACATCAATGGAGTTACCGATGAACTTAAATTATATGTCAAAAAAGACGGATTAGGTTCAGAAATCAATGTGGCACTTGATAACATTTCCGTGGTTTCCAAAAACATATACTTTACCGGAGATATATCCGCCAACGGGAATGTGTCTATTCAGGCAGACGGGACAATAAAGGCTATTGGTGGATATTTTGAAGGAGAGATAAATGCAAACAGCGGGGTGTTTAAAAATGTAAGAACTCCTAACAACTCTTTGGTGATAGACGAAAATGGGAATGTTAGCATTGTTGGCAAAATGTCAACTGCTTCGTCAGGCACAAAAATAGAAATAGACCCAAATACTAATTCTATTCGGATGTATAATCAAAACGGTAAGGAAGTGGGAAGTATTAATTTTATGGTTGAAGAATGGGGAGGTTCGAATAATTACTATCCCAAAATTAGGTTACATACATATCATGGAGACGAAGAAATTTCTGACGTAAGTTTATCGGGTGGAAACATGTCAATATCGGTAAATATGGGAGGACATAATTATTTCTGCAATTTAGAACCTAGAGCGGGCCTTTTCTTCTATAAAGACAATATTAGGACCAAATCGTATCCAGCAAATTAATAAACGCAAAAGTTATGAAAAAGATAAATTTTAAACAATTACTGATTGCTACGGACATTACCCGTAAGCATTGTGAAAATATAGATTGTAGAGAGAATTTTGCGAATGTATTATACCGGAACGGTAACGGTATCGCATCACATGCACTCGCTTTGAAGATATACAACTCCAATGAAGAGACAGAGTATACCGATGAAGAAGTATCCTTGATACAAGAGCATGCAAATGCTTTTTGCAAACCTTTCTTCATTGACGCGCTCAATCGTGCTATCAACAATCAACCGGAAGAAGTAATCGATAAACAGGAATAATTATGGCTTGGACAGAACAGGATTATCAGGAAATAGTTGCCCGCCTTATGGCTAGCTCCATAGGGGTTAATGAAGTACCGAATGCGGACAAAGCGGATGATGTAACGTCATTGCCTGCATTTAAACCTTCTGGAAGCAACAGTGAAGCTTCTGTGGTCAATTACCCTTTAGAATTTTTGAAAGGAGAACAAGGCGAGCCAGGTATACAAGGAGAACCTGGGAAGTCATTTAAGGTAGCCGGCGAATACGCCACCCTTGAAGCCTTGAAATCTGCTGTTCCCGATGGTTCGGCAGTTGACGGGTTCATGGCTGTAGGTACGGAAGCCCCTTATGATTACTACGCGTGGGTGAACGGCGAATGGGTAAGTCAGGGGAAGATAGGCGGCATAGAAGAAGCGCCAACTGATGGAAAGGCATACGGTCGTAAGAATGGGAATTGGGCGGAAGTTCCTGAAAAATCCGACGTCCTCACCAAAACCAACAGTGAAAGTTTCACCCCAACCTCGGACTATCAGCCTGCAACGAAGAAGTATGCGGATAATATCAATTATGGTAAGGTTATTAACGTTTCTGTGGGCACTTATCTTGTTACCAATAAAAACGAAAAAGACAGGGAAGCAATAGACCTTATAAATACCATCTTTGGTTCGGTTGATAATCTGAAAGAAATAATCCAGGATATTATAGCGAACCACACCAAGTATTATTTTCACAGTTATAATAGCAAAGATAATTGTATTGAACTTAGTAGCATTTACTCTTTTCACAACCCTGAAACTGAAGAATATAACTTGCAATGCAATATTAGTTATTATACTAATAACGGTCCTGTTTCCAAGCGTATGGGATTTAAACTAATGCCCAATGATGAAGACTGCGCTGCCTCTATAGAAGATATACTCACTTCCGATAATCTACAAAGAGTTGTTAAACGTACTAAAACTAAATATGATAGTATCGGTACTAAAGATAATTCTACAATGTATGCTGTAATTGAATAAAAACTTAAAGATATGGATAGTAATTTAAAAGTTGGTTCTAATAATGCAGGATTGTTTATTGGTAATACTGAGATATTAGGGGGGGTAACAGTTAATTATGAAGATGGTTTCTTTAATGACCCTGGTTCTGCGTGTATTATAGTTAATAATTCGCAAGAAACTAAATCTTTTAATATAGATAATAATACAGTTAATGTTGCTTCAAATAGTATTTCCTTTTTATATAATTATTCCAATTGGAAAATATCTACTAATACAGATATTATATATGATTTTCGTTTTGGCGATACTGATAATGGAGAAGCTAATGATACTATTACAGCAAAGGCAAATGATGTATTATTTAATTTTACTGGTTATGGTTCTTATTTAGTTTTAGTAATAAAAGAATAAATATAATTGATATGGATAAAGATACGAAAGATATTAACGGGGGGGGTAAGAGTAGGTATAAGTAATACGAGTATTCGTATTGGAAATCAACTTATTGCTGGCAAAGAATTTGATTGGAGTAAATTATATGATGCTTTAACTTATTTACCGCCTACTGAAACGTTATATAAGACAAGAATGTTAATAATAGCCAATCTTAGCTCACATAATATTAGTCTATATAGAAGTGGACAGTTAACTACTGTTGAAAGTGGTAAAATAGATTGGTATTCTAATGGTGTAGGTAGTAATATTAATTTTAATATACAAAATGAAAATGTTGACGACCCTGTTAGATTTTTAGAAATTTATAAATGTTATTTAGTAGGTGAAAGCAATCAGCAATTAGACGTTAAAGAAGGTGTATGTCAACCTGGAAGTGGTATTTGTGCTTTTGCTGAGAACGATTATGATGATTTAGATTATATGGTTTTTATTTTTGATTATAATGAATAAATAAGATGATGTATATAAAAACAATCTACTACAACAACAAATTAGCGAAACTCATCCTCTTTGGCAGCTACACGACAATCATGCTCTTCGGCTTCATCCTTACGAAGCTGAAAGAACTGTCCGAAACGACTATCCGTCATGAACGGACACATCAGAAACAGTTCTTCGAGTGTATGGAGATAGCGGCTATCCCGTCCGTATTGCTGGCATTCCATGTCAGTGCGTGGTGGTTGCTCCTTATCCCGCTATTCTACTACATTCTTTATTTGGCAGAATGGTTTGTGAGCTTCGTGTATCACTTGTTCACAGACAACAAGATTGGGGACGGAGAGGTCAATAAAAACGCTTACCGTGCGAGCGCATTTGAAATGGAAGCCAAACTCAACCAGGATAATCCGAACTATCTGAAAGAACGTAAATGGGGTGCGTGGTTCCGCTATTACGGTAAGATATGAAAATCCCGTCCTACTCTCACGAGCAAAACGGAATGACAGTAGTTCGCTTATTTGATAAGAGACACAAAGATAGGAATAATTGACAAATAACGATAAGATGAAGAATAACATTATTACCCAAAGCATACCGGGTGGTTTCTCGGTAATAGCAAGCAGTTTTATTGCACAGTCATTGGAACACATGATACCGTGGCTGATAGTAACATTTTCAGTCGTTGTATGCGATTTGATGTTCGGGATAAGGAAATGCCTGCTATTGGGTGAAGAATTTCGGTTTTCAAGTGCTGTGCGCCGTACTATGGGTAAAATGGTGACATACTTTGCCTTTGTTTGTATGGTGGTGATGATAAATATTGCTTCCGGCAATAAATGGAATATTGATGTGTATTCATGCTTGTTTGTCTGCTTCATAGAGTTCTGCTCTATCATAAGCAATATCTTGAAGCCAAAGGGATATAATTTTAACTTGCTGAAAGCGTTGGGATTGTTCGGAAAGAAAGTGCTCGATGTCGAGAAAGAAGATATGAGTGAAATAATAACTAAAGATAAGGAGTAACAAAATGAAAAAGAAACTGATTATCGCAGCGATTGTTATCGCTATCATCGTGGGAGTTATGCTGTACATGCACTACACACCGTTTTGGGTGAACCTGACTACTGTTGTATCATTCGGTGTCGGTGTTGTTGCCGGATGGGTGGCTCGTTTAGTTTATGACAAATATTTCAAGGAGGACGCGCAGAATGAAAGTATTGATTGACAACGGACACGGAAGTAACACTCCGGGCAAGTGTTCACCGGACGGAAGATTGAAAGAGTATGCGTATGCCCGTGAGATTGCCATACGTTTGGAAGCCGAATTGCGCAAACAAGGTGTTGACGCAGAACGTATCGTCAAAGAGGAAATAGACGTTCCCTTATCGGAGCGTTGCCGTAGGGCGAACGAATACAAGGCAAGTGACACAATCCTCGTATCTATCCACTGTAATGCAGCGGGAAGCGGCTCTGAATGGATGCAGGCACGTGGTTGGGAAGCGTGGACTTCGACAGGTCAGACGAAAGCCGATAAATTAGCTGATAGCTTATATGTGGCAGCCGAACGACTTTTGCCGGGTATGAAGATACGCAAGGATATGACGGATGGCGACCCTGATAAGGAAAGCGGGTTCTACATCTTGAAGCACACGAAGTGCCCGGCAGTCCTTACAGAGAACCTATTCCAAGACAATAAGGAAGATGTTGGCTTCTTATTATCGGAAGAGGGGAAGCGGGCAATAGTGGACTTGCATGTGCAGGGAATTGTGAACTATTTGAATAACTCTAAAAAGTAAACATCATGGCAGCAGAAGTTTTATCATTTCAACAAGAAGAAGGCAAAACAGCGTATTACGCAACGTTTGTCAGTGACGGCAATCCCGTTACCATACAGATAAAGAACAAGGGCGGATATGTGACCGCTTTCGCAGGAATTGATGATTTGGAACCCGTTCCGCTTTATCCCAACGCATCCCAATATAACGGTGCGTCCAATACGATTTTCCGTATCGCAGGGATAGCGAATGGCATAAACGTCACAATCAAGAGCGCTACCGAAGTATTGGAAGCCAAAATGATTAAAGAGGGATAGCCTATGAACCCAATCACTATCCCCAACATCAGCATCCCGACAATCGGCATTCCTACTATCGGTATACTTACTATAGGGTATTCATATATCAAGGATAATAAACCGGGACCAAACCCATCCCCTGATGGAAGGTATTTATTATTATCGGATGGCACTCCGTTATTGTTGGCTAACGAAGAGCCGATATTACTTGCAAATAACAAAAAATAAAAAGATATGGCAGAAGGATTACAAATAGGACAACTCCCTCAAAAGGAGAACTTAACAGGAAACGAGCTGATACCTTTTCAGCAAGGAAGTAGCAACGGTTCAATGAGTACCGCGGCATTGAAGAAATACATCGGCACTGGTGGTGGCACTGGTGGCAGCACTGACTATATGAACTATATCACCGAGTATAATGTTTCCGTCCAGCATCCTACTTCGGGAATTGACGGGAGTA
>OKSD01003631.1_pt1 | contig 11448 bp, 8 predicted proteins | sample 1601221 | NCBI WGS metagenome assembly OKSD01 (sample SAMEA3541550, study PRJEB24748) | human gut metagenome | biome: human gut; feature: human-associated habitat; material: faeces | place: China | collected 2012
CCGGTCAGGTGCTCGCGAAGCTCGATACCAGGACGCTGGAACTGCAGGCGAAGCAGGCCGCGGCCCAGATTGGGGTTCAGGAACAGACGCTTCTCAAACTGAAGCGCGGGAACCGCCCGCAGGAAATCGCTGAGGCCCGGAGCCAGATGCTCGCGTACGAAGCCCAGCTCACGAAGGCGAAGCAGGATCTCGAGCGCGCCAATAACCTGTGGAACGCGCCGGGCGGCCACGCGATCAGCACTCAGAATTACGACGCCGCGAAGAGCGCGGAGCGGGTCGCGTCGCAGAATCTCGTGAACGCGCAGAAAGCGTACGAACTGATGAAGATCGGACCCCGTGTTGAGGATATCCGGAGCGCCGAGTCGTCACTCGCCGCCGCGAAGGCGAACCTCGAGCTTCTGAATCACGAAATTTCGCTTGGAACCCTGAAGTCACCTGACGCCGCGATTGTTCGCTCCAGGCTCCTTCAGCCGGGCGACATGGCGTCCGCCGCGAAACCGGTTTATACGCTCGCGCTCACGTCTCCCAAGTGGGTCCGCGTCTATGTGAATGAAAAGGACCTCGGGAACGTAAAACCCGGGATGACGGCAAGCGTCGTGACGGACACTCACCCGAACACCCCGATTGAGGGAATGGTGGGATACATCTCGTCCGTCTCCGAATTCACGCCGAAGACCGTTGAAACTCCGGATCTCCGCTCGAGCCTCGTCTACGAAGTGCGCGTGATCGTGAAGGATCCGAAGGGGGATCTGCGTCTTGGGCAGCCGGCGACCGTGAAAATCAATCTGAACAGCAAGGGCGCTGAGATCCCCGCTTCCACCGCGGCCGCGGTGTCTCAGGTGCCGGATACGCCTCCGTCCGCCGCTCCTGCGGCGAATTGAGAGAAGGGTGCCCTTTATGGCTGATTTCACCCCTGTCGTCACGGCGCGCGGCCTCACGAAGTCCTTCGTGGGGGCGGATGGAGAACGCATTGACGCGCTTTCCGACCTGACGCTCTCCATGCCACCCAACGTCATCGTGTCGCTTGTCGGCGTTGACGGCGCGGGGAAGACGACTTTCATGCGCCACATCACAGGGCTCATGAAGGCGGATTCGGGTGAGCTCTCTGTCCTCGGCATCAACCCGGCGACGGACTCCCAGGCGGTGCAGGACCGGATCAGCTACATGCCGCAGGCGTTCGGGCTCTATGAGGATCTGTCAGTCAGCGAGAACCTCGACCTCTACGCCGATCTCCATGGGGTGCCGGAATCGAAGCGGAAAGAGCGTTACCCGGAGCTTCTCGCGATGGCGGATCTCGCGCGGTACCTCGACCGCCCGGCCGGGAAACTTTCAGGCGGCATGAAGCAGAAGCTCGGTCTCATCTGTTCGCTCGTGCGGACACCGGACCTCCTGCTCCTCGATGAGCCCTCTGTCGGTGTCGACCCCCTGTCACGCCGCGACCTCTGGGAAATTGTCTCGAAACTCGTTTCCAAGCAGCGGATTTCGGTCCTCTGGGCCACGAGCTACATGGATGAGGCGGAGAATTCGGATTACGTCTTCCTCCTTCACGGCGGAAGGCTGATCCGCGAGGGGAAGCCAAAAGAAATGACGCTTGAGTCCGCGGGACTCACGTATTTCGCGACGCCGGAACACGGCGAAGCGCCCCGGTTCCTGCAGACCGCGCTCTATGACAGGCTTGATCTCACGACGGACGCCGTGCCGCAGGGCGGCGACGTCCGCATCATCGCGAAAGAGGGCGTGACGCAGGCGCAGCTCGACGCGGTGGCTCCCCGCACGAATCTCCGCCCGAGACCGCCTGAATTTGAAGACACCTTCATGCGGGAGATCGTGAAGGGCGAAGACCCCCGCCTCCCCAATCCGCCTCCGATTGAGAGCCATCGGGCGTCAGACGGCGACGTCGCGCCAGTCATTATCGTGAAGGACCTCGTCCGGAAGTTCGGGGACTTCACCGCCGTGAAAAGCACCTCGTTCTCGGTGAAACCGGGCGAAATCTTCGGGCTCCTCGGCCCTAACGGCGCCGGGAAAACGGTGACCTTCCGGATTCTCTGCGGGCTTCTCCCCGCGACAAGCGGTCTCGTGCAGGTGGATGGTCTCAATCTCCGGACGGCGCGCGCCGAAGCCCGCGGTCACGTGGGTTACGTCGCCCAGAAGTTTTCGCTTTACCGGAATCTCTCCGTCCGGGAGAACCTGGAGTTTTTCGGCGGCGCCTATGGGCTCCGCGGAAAGCATCTCGAGGAGCGGATTGAGCACGTGATCCGGGAATTCCACCTGAACGCGGATGACATCGCGGGGAAAGTGCCCGCCGGCATGCAGCGGCGTCTCGCGATCGCGGCCGCCATGATTCATGAGCCGGCGATTCTGTTCCTTGATGAACCGACATCCGGCCTCGATCCCCTTGCTCGCCGCGCCTTCTGGCGCATCATCACGCAGCTCGCGAGCCAGGGGCGCACGATGATTGTGACCACGCACTTTATGGAAGAGGCGGAGTACTGCGACCGGATCGCGATTCAGGATAAGGGCGAGATGCTCGCGCTCGGCACCCCGGCTGAAGTCCGGAAGCTCGGGGGCGAAGACTGTGTCGATATGAACAGCGCCTTTATCGCGATCGTGGAAAATTCGCGTGAGAAGCGGGGGTACACGAGATGACAGACAAGGCTGAAACCGGTCTCTCCGGGTTCTTCACCCGGTACTTCGCGCTGCTCCAGAAGGAATTCCGGCAGATGATGCGCGATAAGAGCAATCTCGCGATCGGGATTCTGCTCCCGATCATCCTGATTCTCCTTTTCGGGTACGGCATTTCGTTTGACGTCGAGAACGCGAAGGTCGCGGTCGTGGTGGAGGATTCGTCCGGCCCCGCGCGGGACCTTGCGCAGAGTCTCGGCGGGAGCAAGTACCTCGTCCCGGTCCGCGTGAAAGACTATCCGGCGGCGGTCGAGATGATGGAGCAGTCAGAGGCGCTCGGTATTCTCAGGATTCCGGTGAATTTCGGGCAGCAGTACGCGGCCGGGGACTCAACCGTGCAGCTCATTCTGAATGGCGTTGACGCTCAGACCGCGAAGACGATTCAGGGCTACGTGATGAGCGCCGTCGCGAACTGGGGCGCGAAGGAAGCGGCGCGCCGCGGAGGGATCACCGTGGGCGGCGGGATATCGGTCGTGCAGCGGATCTGGTTCAACCCGAACGCAATCAGTACCTGGTACCTCGTTCCCGGGATCATCGTTCTGATCATGACCCTCATCGGCACATTCCTCGCCTCGATGCTGATCGCGCGCGAGTGGGAGCGCGGCACCTTTGAGTCGCTCTTTGTCACCCCGGTGCGGCCCTTTGAGATCGCGCTCGCGAAGGTCGCCCCGTACCTCGTGATCGGGATCATTGATATCGCGATCTGCCTTTTCGCCGCGCGGTTCCTCTTCAAGGTGCCGATCCGCGGGTCGCTCGTGCTGATTGTGCTCGTATCGATCCTCTACCTGCTCGTCTCGCTCCTCATGGGGCTTCTCGTCTCGGGCGTCACCCGGAATCAGTTCCTCGCGAGCCAGATGGCGCTGCTTGTGAGCTTCATGCCGGCCGTGATGTTCTCGGGGTTTGTGTTTGACCTCCGGAATATGCCGGGTTGGATCCAGCCAATCTGCGAGATCTTCCCCGCGACCCACTTCATGAAGGTGGCGAAACTCCTCTTCCTTGCCGGAAACGACGCCTCGGTGGTGAGTGAGGGGGTGCTGATTCTTCTTGGCTACACGATTCTCTTCCTTATCCTCACCACCTGGACGCTTCGGAAGCGCGTGGAGTAAAGACTCATGAAAACCCAACGCTTCAATTCACTCATTATCTGGTTCTCGCAGGTCCGGGCTCTGATCCGGAAGGAGCTCCTCGTCCTCATGAAGGACCCGGTGAGCCGCTCGATCCTGATCGCCCCGGTGATCATCCAGGCGTTCCTTTTCGGGTACGCCGCGAGCTTTGACCTCCGCTATGTCCCGTACGCGGTGATGGATTCCTGTAACTGCAAGGCGTCGACCGAGCTTCTCACGCATCTCGACAGCACGGGGATGTTTATCCGCGCGATGACGCTCACCTCGCAGTCCCAGATCGAGGACGCGGTGGTGACGGGGAAGGTGGTCGCGGCGATCAATATCCCGTCAGACTTCGCGACGAAGCTTTCGTCTGGCCAGACCGCTCCGGTTGAACTGATTCTGGATGGCCGTAACTCGATGACCGCGAGCCTCGCGGGCGCCTATATCAGCTCGATCGCCACGAACTACGGGGCCTCGATCACGGGGCAGAAGAGCGCCGTGTCGGTCGACACCCGCTCCTGGTACAACCCGACGCTCGACAGCCGCTGGAACATCCTGATCGCCCTGATTGCCTCGCTCTCCCTTCTTCAGACCATGATGATGGCGGCGTTCTCAGTCGCCCGTGAGCGCGAGCGGGGAACGTTTGATCAGCTGCTCGTGACGCCCCTTACGCCCCCTCAGATCCTCGTCGGAAAGGCCGTTCCCTCGATCATCATCGGTGTCGCGCAGAGCACGCTTATTTTCCTCATCGTGCAGTTCTGGTTCGGGATTCATATCGTGGGCGATGAAGATTTTCGGGCGCAGCGATTGGATCCGCGCTACGGCCTGCGGGGTCCTCTTCTTCAACGTCGCCGCGGTCGGTATCGGGCTCTCGATCTCCGCGCTCTGCACGAATATGCAGCAGGCGATGCTCTGGTCCTTCCTCCTCATCGTGCCGTTTGTGCTGCTTTCAGGCTTTGTTTCCCCGATCGCCAACATGGCGGTCGGTGTCCGCTACCTCACGTATCTCAATCCTCTGCGGTTCGGGCTTGAGATCGTGAAGCGCGTCTATCTCGAAGGCGCAGTGCTCGGCGACATCTGGATGGAATTCATCCCGCTCACGCTCATGGCCGCTGTCTGCCTGCCTATAGCGGGCTGGCTATTCCGTCATAAGCTCTATTAAATAGATAACCGACCCCACCAATGGTAGTAGTCCGATAGATCAGGATGGTCTATGTATGTGATGGGGGTCGGTTTTCACGTTTGCTTGCTTTTCCTACAATGACAGGCCTGCGGTAACGAGGGGGGCTGCGCCCAACGCTTCGTGTCGCACGAAATGTGGAGAAAAGTTTTGAATTCAGATAAGTTCTTTGAATATGTGTGGAGATGGGCCCTGCTGGTAGTAGGGATGTTTGTCGCAGCCTGCGGCATTGCAATCATTACTCAGACGAATCTCGGGACGACCCCGATCAGTTCGCTTCCGTACGCGGTCACCGGTCTCACCGGGTACTCCTTCGGTACGACGACCTTCTTTATCAACCAGATCTTCATCGCGCTGCAGTGGGTGATCCTCAGCCGCAAGGGCGTGTTCCACTACACGACGTTCTTTCAGATCCCGGTCGTGTTTGTGTTCAGCGCCTTCATCGATTTCACGATGAGCCTTTCGGGCGGCATCATGCCGGAGTCCTATCCGCTCCGCCTCCTGATCAGCTTTGCCGGGAACACGGTTCTCGCGCTCGGTATCGTGATGCAGCTTCACTCCCGCACGATTGTGCAGCCGGGTGAAGGTCTCGTGATCGCGGAATCGATCCTCTTCCGGAAGCCGTTCGGCACCGTGAAGGTGTTTAACGACTGGACGCTCGTGCTCCTCGCCTGCCTCGTCGCGCTCGTCTTCTCGGGCGGACTCATCGGTATCCGAGAAGGCACGTTTGTTTCCGCGCTCTTTGTCGGTATCTTCGCGAAGCTTTACCTGAAGCTCTGGCCGATGCCGAAGAAGGAAGAGCTGAAGGAACGTGAAGCGATCGCCGCTGAAAAGAAAGCGGAACGCGAAGCCGCGAACGCCGCGAGCGAAGCCGCCGCTTCCTAAAAGCCTGATGAAAGAAAGCCTCGCCTCCGGATAAAGAGGTGAGAGCATAAGAAAACCGCCTGAAGGAATAATCCCCAGGCGGTTTTTTTCGGTCTGTAAACAGGAACCGCCGCATGAATAGCCGGACGGTTCCTGTTGGTTCAGACGAGCGTGAACATCGCGATCGTGGTCACAATCACCGCGGCGACGCAGGGGAGCGCGGTGCGCTTCACGACCTGCATCGGGTTGACACCGGCGATGCCGGCAAGAATGATGACGCCGCCCGCGACTGGCGACATCGTGCGGCCGATACCGGCCGCGATCTGGGCGACCGCGCCAAGCTGCACGATCGTCATTCCAAAGTCCGCGGCGTGCGGCGTGATCGCTTCGTTAAAAGCGAGCGCCGCGGCGTTCCCGGACCCAGAGACGACAGCCATGAGGAACGGGCCCACAGCGGCCGAAATCATGGCAACCGACTGCGACCCGCGCATCGCGTCAACGAGCGCTCCGGTGAGGCCAATCGACTTCATGCCGGCCGCGAAAAGGGCGGCCGCCGCGATCAGGATCACGACGTTATTAAACCCATCCCCCGCGCCCTTGCAGAAGCGCTTCGACGTTTCACCGACGTCCTGCTTGTGGACGAGCCCCACCACCATGCCAAGCGCCGTGCCGATCAGCATGCAGACCGGGACGGAGAAGGTTTTCGTCGGAAGCCAGCCAACCTGTTTCGACGCGATCACGAGAAGGAAGAGCGGAATCACCGGGATCAGCGCCATGATCGGGTTGATTTTGAAATTCGCCATCTCGCGGTCCGTTTCGGTTTCTTCCTTCACGGAGCCCACCCCTTCCTTCAGCATCATGGAGATCGCGGCAAGGATCACCGCGGCGATCAGAATTCCGAGCGCCGCGGGGAGCGCTTCCTGAAGAATCACGATCATCGCGTCAGCGGACGAAATCTCTCCAGCCTTATAGGCGATCGACGCGATCTGGGGGTTAAACATCAGCCCCGGGCTGATCACAGAACCCCAGGTGCCGAGGAACACGGCGGCCGCTGCCATCACCGGGCGCACTTTAAGCGCGATGAGAGCCGGAATGAGGAGGACGCCGACGGCAGCCGCGACACCGGCCGCGGACGGCAGCACGATATTAAGGATCCAGGTAATGATCGCCGCGCCCGGCACCACAATCGCCGGGACGTGCGTGAGCGGACGTACGAGCGCGTTCACGAGGTGATCCGAGCACTTGGTGTACGTCATCACGGCGCCGAAACCCATCACGGTGACAATCGTCGGAACAAGGCCTCCGTTCACGAGCTGCTTCACGAAGGCGTCAACCGCGGCTCCGACCGTCGTCGGTGACCCAAGCGCCACTTGCCCGATCAGCGCCATCAGGACGCCTGAGAGCGTCAGAACGAGACGCGCCTCGTAGTTTTTGTAAATCAGCCAGAAAGTGGCCAGGACGATCGCGAGTCCAATCCAGATCATGATTCGGTCTCCTCGAAGTGTTTATTGGTGCGGGGAGACAATCCGCGGGGCGGATCACTCCGGCCCCGCGGCAGTCTCTCTCCTTTGTTGACGCGCTTCAGGAGGCTCTCTCCTCCCCCTAAAGGCATACTCAGTGTAGAGGAGGGGAGTTTTTGTCCGGTCGGTGAATGTTTTTTGTCTTGTTCCAATCGGTGTGAACCGGGCATCTTTACATTGAAAACCGGGGATTCCCACCGGATCGAGGTGGATAAAAAAGGCACAGGGCCGGATTTCAGTTCCGTCACACTGTGAGAGAATCACTTTTACGTATAAAAAATAACGACGCACTGCGCTTATCCCCTCATGCAGACCAGAACTCTCATCGGTATCGGGCTTGCCGCCCTCTCCGGCATTGGATTCGGTGCCGGCGGCATCGCGGCCCAGTACCTCTTCACCTATTGCCGCTTCACGCCGCTTGATCTCGTCTCGATCCGACTCTTCGGCGCGGGGCTGATCCTCCTTCTCGCTTACGGGATCGCCACCCGCCGGAATTTCTTCCGCGATGTTTTCAGAAACCTCCGGAATATCGGCGCGATCCTCGTTTTTGGCCTCGGGCTTCTCCTTCTGCAGCTCACGTTTTTTGTGTCGATCGAGAAATCCAACGCCGGCACGGCGAGCCTCATGGTGGGTTTTGTCCCGCTCATGATTCTTTTCTGGCTCGCGGTGCGGGAGAAGCGTCCGGTCACGGGGACGGAGTACGTCTGCCTCGCGCTCGCGGTGACGGGCGTCGTGCTCCTCGTGACGCGCGGCGACTTCACGTCGCTTAACTTCACGGTGGCGGGTGTTGTCTGGGGTCTGATCTCAGCCGGGTTCCAGGCGTTCTGCACGCTGCAGCCAAAGAAAGTGACCGGCCGGATCGGTGTGGTTCCGGTGCTCGGGTGCGGGCTGCTGCTGGGCGGCCTTCTCGGCTTTATCGTTCATCCGCCTTTCCACATGGATGTCGACTGGACGCCGGCCGCGATCGGGAGTTACGTCTTCATTGTTCTCGTGGCGTCGGTCCTTGCCTACTATTCGCTTCTGAAAAGTATGGAATACGTGTCGGCCTCCGTCACCGGGCTCCTCTCGTCCTTTGAGCCGCTCACCGCGGTGGTGCTCACCGTGATCGTCTTTCACGTGCCTTTCAACGCCTGGGAGATCACGGGCGCGGCCTGCGTGATTCTCAACATGGTGCTTCTCGCGCTGCAGGACCGGAAGAAAGAATAGGACTGGTAGGAAATCAGAGAACCTCTCCGGATGCCGTGAAATTCTGTTGCAATTTCACGGCATTTTGACTTTTCGATGCGTTATCCTCTTAGAATTCTGCCTTTTGTAATTCGCGTCATTCGGAGAACCGCATAGCCTTATGCCTCAGACTCAGAAGATTCAGCTTGCCCCGATCACCGCGTGGACCCTTGTGAAGTGGTTCCTGATTCCGGGACTTATCCTCGCTTACATCACGCTTTATCCCCCGCACGCGCTCGATATCGCGCTCTCCGAGCCGTTCTATAACGGGACGAAGTTCGCGCTGAACCGTATTCCGGTGATGGTGTGGATTCATCGACTCTTCCGCATCGTGCCGTTCTTTATCGGGTTCTCGGCGCTCTTCGTGATCATCCAGAATCTTCGGAACAAGGTGCCGCCCTATAAGCTTGGCGAAGTCGGTAACCGCCGCGCGCTTTACCTGATCCTCGGTATGCTCGCGTCCGTGTTCCTCGTGAAGTTCCTGAAGGACACGACGGGGGTCTACTGCCCGTACGCGGTGGAAGTGTTCAGCGGGAACGCGCCGCTGCTCAGCCCCGTGCTCTCCTTCCACAAGAACCCGGGTCACTGCTGGCCCTCCGGTTTCACCGGCACCGCGTTCTGCTGCTTCGCGATGTACTTCGCGTTCCGGGATGTACGCCCGCGTCTCGCCCGCGGGAGCCTCATCTTCACGTGGCTCTTCGGTATCGCCTGCAGCGTGATTCAGGTGATGCGGGGCGAACACTTCATGTCGCATACGCTCGCCACCGCGCTCTTTGACTGGCTCACCTGCGCGCTTCTCTACTGCGTCTTCTTCTCAAAAGAGATCTGGCAGCAGTTCATCGTGAAGAACCGCGCGGAGGATGGCGGATCAACGGGCGGCCCGATGCTTCGGGAAGCCGTGGCTCCGGTCCGGATTGAGGACCGCGAGAACCGCTGATACGTAACCCCTCAGATCGCGTCAGATCAGGCCGGATGAATTCAGTAACACGGATTCTCCGGCCTTTTCTTTTACCTGAATCCCGCCGAAATCCATAGGAATTCAGGATTTGCCGCGTACCGGAATGGAGGCTTTCCGATTTTTTGACGAAAAAAAACCACACAGATTCTCTGAACTTCGTATGATTTCATATGGCGTCGGAAAGGGGAAAAGCCTCTTCCTGCGCTTTGAAAGTCAATGATTGACGCACAGGAGAGAGACCGATGGCGGAAAAAAAGGATTCCAAGAAAAAGAAGAAGGTGCTTTTTGTCGGTGATACGCACGTCGAATTCGCCTTTATGAATTACGCGCTGAAGGAACTGAAGCCCGACGTGGCGATCGTGGTCGGGGATTTCGGCTACTGGAAGAAGAGCGACTTCAGCGAGACGGGGGACGAAACCGGGTACTTCTTTGATTCCCTCGTGAATGATCACACGAAGGTCTACTTCTGCGACGGCAATCATGAGAACCATAAGCTGCTTCGCGAGCTCGTCGCGGAGCACGGAAGCGATAAGCCGATCCGGATCCGTAAGCGCCTTTACTTCATGCCTCGCGGGAGCTCTCTGAAGCTGAATGGCAAACGCTACCTCTTTGTGGGCGGCGCGCTCTCAATCGATAAGGAATTCCGTGAGCCCGGGAAGACCTGGTTCCCCGAGGAGCTCCTCACGGAAACCGAAGTGAAAGCGATCATGAAGACGGTCGACCTCGACAAAATCGACGTTATGGTGACGCACACGGTGCCGTCCGTTGGGATCGACGCGGTCTGCAAGGCGTGCCAGCTGCAGCGCGACTGGCTCCTCGGGACGGTGTCTGAGGACAGCCTGCAGCTCCTCTTTGAGCGCCTCCCGCGGGTCCGCGACTGGTACTTCGGTCACTGGCATCAGACGGCGGAGTTCACGGTGCCCCGGAGCCGGATCAACTTCCATATGCTCAATATGACGCCTTACGAAGGGTGCCTCCGCGGGAAGGGCTACAGCAAGAAGCGCCTCGCGCGGGTAGAGAAGGAATATATGGAGCGGCTTGAAGCCGAGGCGGCGGCCGCCGAAGCTGAGGCGGAAGCGGTGCCGGAAGAGGCTCTTGGCTCTGAGACGCCGGAAGCCGCTGAAGCGCCGGCCGAGAAGCCAGAAGCCGCGGGCGGTCTCTGATAGCGGATGGATCGCGCCCCGGTTTCCCCTGGGGCGTAACCCAAACAAAACGCCTTCCGATGAATCACCGGAAGGCGTTCGTGTATCTGCCGGCACTTCTGAGCGGCAGAGATTCGCTTAGTCCCCGAGCTTCTTCTCGAAGAACTTCACGATGAGGTCGCAGATCGGTTCCTGATACCAGGCGGGGTCAGACGAGTGATCGACGCCTTCAAGGAGGTAGTAGCGGAAGGGCACGTGCGCTTCCTTCAGGAGCTCCGCCATATGGGCGCTCTGAGCGGGGGACACCATGCGGTCCGCGGTGCCGTGGATGAGAAGGAATGGAGGCGCCTTGACGTCCGCGGGCTTACGGATGAGAAGACCCGCGGGGCTCGCGGCTTCCGCTTTCTCAGGAACCGAGGCGATCGGGCCGTCACCGCGGCCGGTAAACGACACTCCGTTCACGAGAAGCGCTTCAGGCGACGACTCAGAGTCGTGCGCCGCGACGGCGTCGGGGTCGAGCCCTTCGCCGATCCCGATGAGGTTAGAGACCGGGTGCAGGGCGCAGCAGGCGCTGACGGCTTCGGATTCATCACCCCACTCAGCGGACGTCCACTCGCGGGTATGGGTGGAAAGCGCCACCATCTCAGCGAGCCACCCGCCCGCCGAATTTCCCATTACGCCGATACGGTCGGTGTCGATCTCAAAGTCAGACGCGTGGTGTTTTGGATCAACATGCTTTTTTTCGACCAAATATCGTACTTTTGCTGCAATA
>OKSD01003649.1_pt1 | contig 11400 bp, 6 predicted proteins | sample 1601221 | NCBI WGS metagenome assembly OKSD01 (sample SAMEA3541550, study PRJEB24748) | human gut metagenome | biome: human gut; feature: human-associated habitat; material: faeces | place: China | collected 2012
GCCACACCTTCTTTTGCCGAGGCAAAGATAAATGGGCAGTCTAACTGGGATTCATCCGCATCCAAATCGATAAACAGCTCTAAAATTTCATCGACAACTTCTTCCGGACGAGCTTCCGGACGGTCGATTTTGTTGACACAGACAACAACCGGCAAAGACAGCTCCAGTGCTTTCTTTAACACAAATTTTGTCTGAGGCATTGCACCCTCAAAAGCGTCAACGACTAAAATGACACCATTTACCATTTTAAGAACGCGTTCTACTTCACCACCGAAATCGGCATGTCCCGGTGTATCGATGATATTAATTTTCACACCTTCATAGGTAATGGCTGTATTTTTTGATAAAATAGTAATGCCTCGTTCACGCTCAATATCATTTGAGTCCATGACACGTTCGGCAACTTCCTGATTGGCGCGGAATACACCGCTTTGTTTCAATAATTCATCCACTAAGGTTGTCTTGCCATGATCGACGTGTGCGATGATGGCAATGTTTCTGATATCGTCTCTTGTTGTTTTCATAGAAACCTCCATTCATTCATGCAAAAACCACAAAATCGTATTATAGCACGATTTTTTTTGTGTGGCAAGTTCGGGCGTAAAACGCTTAACAAAATGCTAGGTTTTTTTGTTTTTTTATGGTAAAATAGAATTCATATAAAAAAGGAGGTGCTCTTGTGGGGCTGAAAAGGAAGAAGCGGTTACTGGGAATTTTGATTTTTTCTCTTGTTATTGGCATGATGGGAAGTGCCGGTGGAGAAGCTGAGGCTAAGAAAAAGATTATTCTAAATAAGAAAAAAGCCGTGATTTATGTTGGCGGTCAACTTCGCCTAAAAGTAAAGGGAACAAAGAAAAAGGTGAAGTGGTCTTCAAAGGAGAAAAAGATTGCGACAGTTTCAAAAAAAGGAGTTGTTAAGGGAAAACGTGCCGGTAAGACAAAGATTACGGCAAAAGTAAAAGGAAAGAAACTTGTCTGCAGACTGACTGTGAAGGCGAAGAAAAAAAGAGTTATTACTACGGCAGAGGCAACACCACAGGGAGAAAAGAAACCTGCACCACAGGTGACGCAGACGCCGGGAGGAACCGATAAGCCTTCTGCTTCCCCTGCGATAGAGCCGGTAGTGACGCCAACCGCTGTGCCAACGCCAACACCGGTTGATACTTCAAAACCGGAACCGGTATTTTCGAAAGAGAGCGGTAGCTATGAGGATTCGTTTGAATTGGCATTATATGCGCCAAAGGGAAGCAGGATTTATTATACAACGGATGGCAGCGAACCATCGGTTGATACGGTTGGAAGTAAGGAGAATACCAGCAAAGTGCCGGCAAAACTTCCGACGAATGAATATAAAGAAAAGATTACCGTGAAAAACCGCGACAGTGAGGCGAACAGACTGTGTTCGCGTGTTAACATTCCTTATATGTATGACCCAATGGATTATTATAACGGGCCATTTTATCCGGAAGTCAGTGCAGTTCCGAAAGCAACCGTCATTCGCGCAATGGCAGTGGATGAAAAGGGGAATACGAGTAAGACGGTGACAAAAACTTATTTTGTAGATAAGGATTTGGCAGAGGTTTATAAGAATGCTTCCGTGATTTCTGTTGTCACGGATCCGGACAATCTTCTTAGTGAAGAAAAAGGAATCTACCGCTATGGCAACTGGGAAAACAGTGGTGCTGAATGGGAGAGACCGGCGGCAGTGACGTATTTTGAAGAAGATGGCACGATACCATTTGAGACGACGATGGGGATGCGGATTCATGGCAATTATACGCGCCGCTGGGGGCAGAAGAGTTTGCGTTTTTATTTTCGTGAAGAATTAGGACTGAAAAATCTCAAAGGATATCAGCTGATTCCGGGAGCTGTCAATGCAGACGGAAAGCCAACGAAGAAGTATAAACGTTTTATCTTGAGAAATGGCGGTAACGAATATGCCTACAGTAAAATGCAGGATGTCTTTATCCAGAGTCTTGTGAGTGACCGTGCATTTACGACGCAGAGTTCACGCCCATGCGTTTTATTCTTAAACGGTGAGTACTGGGGACTTTATAATCTGATGGAACGCTATTCCGATAATTATTTGGAGGAAGAGTTTGGGGTTGATAAAGATAATGTGGTTGTGATAAAAAATGATGAACTTGATGAGGGAAAAGAAGAAGATTTCGCTCTCTATGAACAACTGCAGGCAATGGCAGACCTTGACATGTCTTTGACCGATAATTATGAGAAATTTAAGAAAATGGTGGATATACAGAGTTATCTTGACTATTATGCGACTGAGATTTATATTGGTAACAAGGACTGGCCGGATAATAATGTGCAGTTATGGCGGACCAGAGAGGATGACGGCAGTGATTATGGCGATACGAAGTGGCGTTATATGCTCTACGACACCGAATACTCGATGAATTTGTGGGGACAGGATAATAACGGAAATACAAATCGTCTGCAGGAAGCAAGAAATAAGGATGCATTATTTGATGCACTCTGTAAAAATGACTCCTTTAAACAGTCACTTGTCGATACGCTGATGGATTTAGCGGATAAAAACTTTAAGTTAGCCGATGTTTCAAAGAAATTGGATGCCATGGCAGCAGTCTACCGTCCGTTGATGGAGCAGTATAAAAAGCGCTTTGGCAATGGTGATGTGGACAGCCGGGTAAGGGATATGAAGAGTTTTATGGCAAATCGAAAAAGCCAGATAAAAAAGCATATTCAGGAAACCCTTTCAATTACAGTAAAATAATAAAAAGAATGGAGAACAAGGATGGAACCGGAAATTACAGATATTTTTGACCGTATTATGAATTGGAAGTTGCTTCGATTTATGTGGCCTTTTTATAAAAAAAATAAGGACAAGCTTTTATATTTGTTTTTTGGAGGATGTACAACACTTGTTAATCTTGTGATTACATATGGATTGTGGTATGGCCTGAAGTGGGAACAGTGGTATGCCGGGAAATTTGCACTGGGCACGTTCCTTGGAAATTTAATTGGAATTGTGTCTGCTATTTTGTTTGCCTACGTGACAAATAAAAAGTTTGTATTTGCGTCGAAAACAACAGGAATGAAAGAACTTTTGGTTGAATTTATTAAGTTTGTTGGTGGCCGTGTATCCACTTTAATTATCGAACTTGGCGGTGTTCAGCTTGCTGTAATATTGTTCCCTGATTCTAACACACTTTTGTTTGTGGCGAAACTTTTGACTCAGGTTTTGGTTATTATAATTAATTATTTTATCAGCAAATTATTTGTGTTTAAGGGAACAAAAGAGGCACCTTTTGAAAATCAAGACTAAATTTTAATTTGAATTTGTCCGATATACAGATTACGGATGCGAATGTTTATTTTAGAATCAGATTTTAGATAGATGATATAGAAAGGTATGGTTATGGATATGAGACGAGTAAAAAAAAGAATTGGTATATCAGCAGCGGCTGTTTTTGTGACGGTGGTTATTTTTGCCGTCTTTTTATACAGCAAGCAGTATAGCCATGCAGCAGATGAAATATTTATTACCTATAATGACCAGCAGTTAAACCCTGAGGAAACACTGCAGATGACTTCAGGAAGTATTCCGCTTGTATTAAAAACAACAGGAACCGCCTATGATGAGGATAAGTATATTGTTGAGTGGTCTTTTTCAGATAGTGCGGCAACTAGATTTGCAACACTTGAACAAAGTTCTACTAATAAGATGGTAGCGACAGTACGAGCAGTTTCACCCGGACTTGTAACGGTTATCGCAACGGTGAAAGACAGCATGAATGGTAATGCAGTTCTTGGAAGTGCTACGTGTAACATTAATGTTATGTTTGCTATTGATACATCGAAAGATGCAAATTTATACCGTTTTGTGAATGAATCAGATACAGAGCGTTCTCTTGTTATGTATGCGGATGACAGCCCGGTTCAGTTAGGCTTAAGTTTTGGCGATGCGAAGGATGCTCAGTGGATTAGTTCGAATGATGAAGTGGTTAAGGTAGAAAAGAACACCGGTATTGTGACTCCGGTTGGTGCCGGACGAACACAGATTACAGCCAGCTATACGCCGAAAGGTGAAAGTGATACCTATACGGCACTATTGAATGTGTATGTAAAACCTAAAATTTCGCTTACTAAAGGCAGTGGGTATACAAATTCATTGGTTAATCAGAAGATTTCTTCCGGAACGAATATTTACACGGATACAGTATTTACCAGTAACACACAGGCAATACGAAACAAGATTATCTGGGTGGTGAAGAAAGATGATGGTAAAGGTAATCCTCAGGTATTGGCAGACTCACTTGGACGAGAATCGGATGTTATTCAGGTTACTCCTTCCGGTATGTATGAAAACGAGTTGAAGATTCAAGGAACGGCAGGGAAGTATGTAATTGAATTTTATACAAATGGAACCTACTTGAGTGAGAGCAATCATACGGATGCATATGATCCAACGGTTATTACGTTTACACTTACCGCCGGAATTGGTGACAAAGAAGAAACATTAGGACCGGGAGATTCCATAAACCTGGCAGATGCTTTTGGCATGACGCGAGAGGATTTTGTTAAGTATTTTGTATCCAATAACTGGACGAAAGATGGTGGCTCAATTTATAATTATGCAACTTACGATAGTGCAACAAGCGAGCTTCAGGTAAAAACTACAGTTTCCGAAGGTGTATTAATTGATTCTGTAAATGTGAAACCGGCGTATAAAAAGCAAGTGGCAGAGCTGCTTGGGCTGGACGGCGAGGATAAAGATGTTCTTGCCAATATGCCAATGACATTTAAGGTAACAATCACATTACAGGATCGCATGCATTTAAATCGTACGGAACTTACACTTTCCGAAAAAGAAGAATTTTTGCTGGTTGCTACATATAATGGTGCTTATGATGGAACTGTAAAATTTGAAAGTACGGATCCGTCTTGTGTTAAAGTTGATGATAATGGTTTAGTGACGGCAGTAAAGAATACAAAAGGCGATGTTAAGATAATAGCATCTTTGACAAACTCAGTTGGTAAGACTATTCGCGCAGAGTGTCTTGTTGTGGTACAGGCTGCATTGAAATCATTTACACTTGAACCAAATGTGACGGAAATGACAATGAATGTAGGAGATGTACAGACAATTAAGGCGATTATCAACCAGTCAATTAAGAATCCGCCGTTGTCATGGACCTGTTCTACTGTAAATTCGAAGATTTTTACGGTGATGCCGTCAGATGATAGAAAGAGTGCGGTTATTACAGCAGTGGGAACGGGTGTGGCAGATTTAGAAGTCACAAACACTGTGAATCCAAGTGATAAGAAGACGATCCGTATTACAGTCCGATCAGCAATACAGGCAATTTCCCTGAAACAGACAGAATTGACTGTGCCACGTTATAAAGATGGCTATAATATGGGGAAAAACGATGTGTCATACACGCCGGCAAATGCAACGGATACAGAACTTGTATGGACTAGTTCGGACCCGGGAATTGCTACCGTGGATGATGATGGATATATTACTTTTGTAAATGCCGGGGTGACGTTGATTACCGTCAGACCGGTAAATAATCCAAATGGTGTTATGGCTTCCTGCTTGTTAACGATATTAGGTTCAGCAGATAAGGTTATTTTAAGCGAGAATGAACTTACAATGAATGTAGGGGATACAAAAGATGTGAAACTTGATTTTGAGCCTATTAATACGACAGCAGAGTTAACATGGACGCCAACGGGTGAGTATAAAGATTGTGTTACGATGCTTCCCTATGATGAAGAACGAAGAATTGCTTCGTTCCAGGCAAAATCACCGGGAGTAGTCTATTTTAACATTACATCTCCGCAGACCGGAACGGAAGTGTTAAAGATTACAGTGAAACAGCCTTCGACAGCATTGAGTGTGACACCAAAGGAGTTAACGGTAAGAACGGGTGACAGTGCTGATTTAAAGGCAGTATTTACACCGGCAAATTCGACAGACACTATTATATGGAAAAGTTACAATAATAGTGTGGCAACGGTAGATGTGAATGGACGTGTTACAGGAGCAAAGGCAGGAACAACATTTATTGAGGCCAGAGCCTACAATGGAAAAACAGCAGGACCAATGACTGTTATTATGGTTACTGTGCAGGATGGTGTGAAAGGAGTTTCCTTAGACTCATCAGAAAAGACGGTTCGTGTGGACAGTTCCGTTACACTGATACCTATTTTTAATCCGGCAACTGCTTTTAATAAGGCGATGACGTGGAAGGCTTCAAATAGTAATGTTAAAATTGAGGCGGTTGGTATTTCCAATCTGAAAGTAACCGGTGTAAAAGCCGGTACGGCGATGGTAACCGGTACGACGACAGATGGTGGATTTTCTGTATCCTGTTTGATTACGATTCTGCCAAAACAGAAAGAAAATGATACGAAGGTGACGGTATCGCCGAAAACCAAATATTTGGCTAAAGGCAAGTCATTCTATGTGACAGCCACAGTTACCGGCTCAAGTAATAAAAAGGTAAAATGGACGAGCAGCAAAAAATCAGTTGCAACCGTGACTTCCGGCGGTAAGGTAAAGGCAAAGAAATTAGGAACGACTTATATCAAAGCGACAGCGAAGGATGGTTCCGGTGCGTACGCCAGATGTAAAGTGCGTGTTGTTCGTAAAGTGAAAAAAATTAAACTGAACCGCTATTCGGGCAGACTGCTTGTTGGAAGTACGTTGAAATTGAAAGCAACTGTTCTTCCGAAAAATGCGACGATTAAGTCCGTGAAGTGGACGACGAATAAAAAATCGATTGCAACAGTCAGCAGTACCGGACGAGTATTGGGAACCGGCGAGGGTATTGTAAAGATTAAAGCTTCGGCAAAAGATGGTTCCGGTAAGTCAGCAACTTGCATACTTCATGTTGTTGAGCCGATTGAGGCAACGGGAATTACTGTGGCAAACAGCCAGATTACCGTGGCGAAAGGAAAGATTGCCCAGTCCGGCATTACCTTAAATCCGGTCAATTCGACGACGAAGATTAAATATCACTCCGATAATCCGAGAGTGGCAACCGTAAATAAATATGGTAAGATTAAGACCAAACGTGCCGGAGAGGCTACGATTTACGGAACGACTTCGACCGGACTGTATGGTTATTGTGATGTATTGGTTGTAGATTTAAACCGCAAGGCAGTAACTCTTCGTCCATACGATACCGAACAGCTTCATGTAAACGAGATTAGTACCGGTGTAACATGGTATTCAAGAGATATTAACATTGCAACCGTATCATCGACCGGACTTGTTACCGGACGTAAGAGAGGTATAACAACGATTTATGCGGTTGTCAACGGTGTAAAACTCGGATGCCGCGTGAACGTTACAAAATTAAAGTAGTGGAATGAGGAGACTATTGTTAGTAAATTTACATGTAAAAAACTTTGCGATAATAGACGAGATTGATGTTGATTTTTCTTCCGGGTTAAATATTCTTACCGGAGAGACGGGAGCCGGCAAATCGATTTTGATTGGCTCTATCGGCATCGCGCTCGGTGCAAGAGTTTCGCAGGAAATCATAGGAAAGCATGGCAACTCTGCGATGGTAGAGATTGTTTTCCAGATTGAAGATGAAGAGACAAAAGAGAAATTATCAAGATTAGGTGTAGACCCGGACGAAGGACAGATTGTCATTTCCCGCCGTATTACGGGAAGCCGGAGTGTAAACCGAATTAATGGTGAAAATGTATCGGTCAGTGTGATTCGCCAGGTGGCTGCCCTCTGCATTGACATTCATGGACAGCATGAAAACCAGTCATTATTGCAGAAGGATAAACATTTAGCAATTGTAGATGAGTTTGCCACCAAACAGTGTGTCGCTCTGAAACAAGAGATTGCTGCTTTATACCGTGAATATACAGCGCTGAAAAAACAGTGGCAGGATGAAGATGTGTCAGATGAGGAGCGTGCGAGAGAACTTAGTTTTCTGGAATACGAAAAACAGGAAATTGAGCAGGCATCTTTACAAGCCGGTGAAATCGAAGAAGTGGAAGAAGCATACCGCAGAGCATCCGGCGCTGAGACAATTGTGGAATCGCTTGGTCTGGTACACCGTTTGACAAGTGATACGGCCGCGGGAGCTGTGAGCCATGCGTTGCAGAGTATGCAGCGGATTACAGGCTTTGGTGATGAAATTCGGAACTTGCAGGAAGAACTTTTGCAGATTGAAGGACTTTTAGATGATTTTAATCATGAAACAGCGGATTATATGCAGGACTTTTCTTTCGATGCCAATGAGTTTTCGGAATTAGAGAAAAGACTCGATACGATTCACAATTTGCAGGCGAAATACGGAAGTACCTATGAAGAAATACTTTCGCATTTGGAAGAAGTAGAGGATAAACTGCAAAAACTTGCAGATTTTGAACAGTATAAGGAGAAACTTCTTGCTAAAATAAAGGAATATGAGTCGGATTTGACAAAGAAATGTGAGCAGTTATCAAAAGAAAGGAAAGAAACCGCTTCCATTCTTCAGGAAAAGATTAAAGCTGCTTTATCAGATTTAAATTTTGCCTATGTAGATTTTGAAATTTCATGGAGCCGCAAAGATACATTTGGTGCGGATGGATGGGATGAAGCTGAATTTTTGATTGCAACGAATCCGGGCGAGCCAAAGAAAAGCCTCGGAAAAATCGCATCCGGCGGTGAGTTGTCCCGTATTATGCTGGCAATTAAATCGGTTTTTGCCGAAAAAGACCATATTGAGACCTTGATTTTTGATGAAATTGATGCCGGAATCAGTGGACGTACGGCACAGAAGGTTTCGGAAAAACTGAAACTTTTAAGTAAAAGCCACCAGATTCTATGCATTACTCATCTGGCACAGATTGCGGCAATGGCAGATACCCATTTTTTGATTGAAAAGATGGTTGATGAAAATCATTCGGAGACAGTGATTCGTCCGTTGGATAAGTCGCAGAGTGAACAGGAACTGGCACGTATTCTTGGCGGTGTTGAGATTACAGAGTCGGTACTTGAAAATGCGAGAGAGATGAAAGCGTTAGCAAACCAAAAAAGTTCAGATAGTTTTCAGAATTAGAAAAATAGAAGTTGGCTATACTAAACAGAAGGAACCAAAACAATAGTAAGTTTTGTACCTTCTGTTTTTATTTTGCCAATTATGGGAGGAATGAATATGAGAAAAAAAGTTCGTTTTTTGCTGGCTGGATTATTAGTGGCTGATGTATTATTGATTGGATATTTGATGTATGATTATATTCAAAATAAAATTCCTGATTCTGTTTTGACTTACGTCGGGGAAAAACAGGAACTGGACCTGCCGGCGTTTTTTAAGACCGAGCAAAGTGTTCCGGCTCTGCATGTGCAAAATCAGGATGGCAGTTTTTCTATGAAGTCAAACCGGTTAGGAAGTTATGAGGTATCGGTCCGCTTATTTGGTGTGCTGCCGGTAAAGAGGATGGACGTTAAAGTGGTGAAAAGGAAAAAGATTTTTCCGAGTGGAGAGCCAATTGGTATTTATGTGGAGACTAATGGGCTGCTAGTGCTGGATACGACTGAGGTCCCGGCAAAAGATGGGCTTACTTATGCGCCCGGTGAAAATTTGTTAAAGCCGGGGGATTATATTTTGGAGTGGAATCAGAAAAAGGTTGCTACGATTCAAAGTTTAAACCGTGAAATTCAGGGGACAAAAGATAAAAAGGTTACGGTTTTAATACGCCGAAACGGAGAAAAGATAAAAATCGCCATGCGTCCGGTGCTTTCATCAGATGGCACATATAAAATCGGAACATGGGTACGGGAGGATACACAGGGAATCGGCACGCTTACTTATGTAACGAAGACCGGTGAATTTGGTACACTTGGACATGGAATTACAGATGTTGATACCGGGACGCTGTTGAATTTACACGGGGGTAAATTGTTTCAGACGCAGATAGTCGATATTATGAAGGGGGAGAAAGGAAATCCGGGAGAACTGCAGGGATATATCAATATGATTGCAAAAAATACGATAGGAAAAATTAAAAAGAACACGGAGCAGGGGGTGTTTGGTGAGATGAAACAGGAGCGTGTGTCCGCCTATTCCGGAAAGGCGTATGAAGTTGGCAGAAAACAAGAGATTGAAGCCGGAAAGGCGTATCTGTATGCGAATCTTGAAGGCAGGGCGAGGATGTATGAAATTGAAATTGAAGATATAAAAATTAATGCAAGGGATAATAAGAGTATGGAAATCAGGGTGACGGATAAAAAGCTTTTAAAACTGACAGGCGGGATTGTACAGGGGATGAGTGGTTCGCCGATTATACAAAACGATAAAATTGTTGGGGCTGTTACGCATGTTTTTGTTGATGACCCGACAAGAGGTTATGGAATTTTTATTGAGGAGATGTTGGTGCAGTAAAAAGAACCGCATTTGCTGTCAAAAACCGAAGCTAGGAGTCGAAAGATGATGAAATATAAAAAGAATATAAATAAAAAATTAAAATAATTTAGAATTTGCTCTTGTAATATGGAGAAAAGAGGTATATACTTTTAATTACATTGAGTTTATAAAAAATTTATAATTATTTCAAGGGGGTACTAGTTGTGCAGAAATTAAAAGTGTTAATTGCAGATGATAATCCAAGAATGGCATCCATGATTCAGAATATTCTTATGGATGATGATGAGATTCAGGTCGTGGGAACGGCAGAAGATGGAGTAGAAACACTGGGAATGATTGAGGAAACGGAGCCGGATTTGCTTTTGCTGGATTTGATTATGCCGAAATTAGATGGTCTTGGTGTGATGGAGCGGCTGCAGGAAAAGCAGAAGATGAAAAAGGTGCCGGAGATTATTGTGGTGTCCGGTATTTCGCAGGAACGAATTACGGATACGGCATTTGCCTTGGGAGCTTCATATTACTTATTAAAACCATTCGAGTCGGAAACACTTCTTTCTCATGTACAGAAATTTAAACCGGGTGCGAGGGCAAAACTCATTGCTACGGGAAATGAGAACCGAAGAAATGAAAAAATGGCGAAATATAATCTTGAATCGGATGTTACCAATATCATTCATGAAATCGGGGTGCCGGCACATATAAAAGGGTATCAGTATTTGCGGGATGCAATTATGATGTCAGTTGACGATAAAGAAATGTTAAATTCTATTACAAAAATTCTCTATCCTTCTATAGCCAAACAACATGGGACAACACCAAGCAGAGTAGAACGAGCAATACGACACGCAATTGAAGTGGCGTGGAGCCGAGGAAAAGTGGATACAATTGATGAATTATTCGGATATACGGTTCATAATGGAAAAGGAAAACCGACAAATTCGGAGTTTGTAGCGCTAATTGCGGACAAGATACGGTTAGAACAGAAAATGAAAGCCTAAAAAAATCTTTTCACCGCTCCCTTTTTAGTGTATAATAATAC
>OKSD01003651.1_pt1 | contig 11390 bp, 11 predicted proteins | sample 1601221 | NCBI WGS metagenome assembly OKSD01 (sample SAMEA3541550, study PRJEB24748) | human gut metagenome | biome: human gut; feature: human-associated habitat; material: faeces | place: China | collected 2012
TTTCGCGTCGTCCGACGACTTGCAATCAGAAAGCAGCGGCGTAAGGTAATTTACGACGGCGTCGCGCACATCAAGCTTTACGCTTTGGTCGATTTCGGAATTGCTGTTTGCGCGAATATGTATCCGTACGCAGTCCTGTTTGCGATTTTTCGTATCGACGCAGCCCGAAAGGGAAATCATCAGAAGAAGAGTTACGATAACGATTTTTTTCATTGTTCACCTCGTATTGTTCTTGTCCGACATAATTCTTGCCCGTATTTGCGTTTCTATACTTGAACGGCGGCGGCGGGTTGTGATATAATAAAAACGGAGGCAGTATGAAAGAATACGACGTATTGATAATAGGAGCGGGTCCTGCGGGGCTGACGGCGGGTATATATGCGGCGCGCGCGGGCGCAAAAGTCGGCATTGTCGAAAAGTCTGCGCCGGGCGGCAAGGCAAATCTTGCAAACGACCTTGAAAACTATATGGGCACCGACGGGATTTCGGGCAGCGACCTTATGATTAAATCGTTTTCGCAAGCCGAAAAGTACGGCGCGGAGTTTATCTTTGACGAAGTTACGGGCGTTTTCCCCGACGAAAGCAAAGCGGTGCTTAAAGGCGGCGACGTGAAATACAAAAGTCTGATTCTGGCAGTCGGCACTTACGACAGAAAAACCGGCGTCGAAAACGAAAAAGATTTTATCGGGCGCGGCGTGTCGTACTGCGCGGTTTGCGACGGGAATTTCTTTAAGGGGAAAACCGTCGTCGTCGCGGGCGGCGGCAACACCGCATTCAAGGACGCGCTGTATCTTGCGACGATTGCGAACAAAGTTTATATCGTGCACAGGCGCGAAGGTTTCCGCGCCGAAAAAATCCTGGTTGAACGGGCAAAAAACAACGAAAAAATCGATTTTGTGTTAAACGGCGTAATAGGCGCATTTCACGGTAACGAAAAACTTGAATCCGTCGACGTGAAATTTAAGGACGGAGGCGTGAAAACGCTTGAAACCGACGGCGTATTCGTCGCGCTCGGCGCAGAACCTGAAACGGGCTTTATACCGTCGGAAATCAAAAAAGACGACAAAGGTTATATAGTTACCGACGATAAAATGCAGACGAGCGTCAAGGGGATTTTTGCCGCGGGCGACGTGCGCGAAAAAAACCTGCGCCAGATTGTCACAGCGTCGTCGGATGGCGCGATCGCGGGGCAGTTTGCTGCGGAATATGCGCTGGAAAATTATGACAATCGTCAAAATATGTAAAATTTTATATAGACATATATCAATATTTGTATAATGAATTGATAAAAATCACAAAAAAACGTATCAATTTCGGTCGTTTAACCGACAAAAGGAAAAAAATAAAAAAATTTTGTAAAAAGTTGTATAAAACCACTTGACAAGTCAAAAATATCATTGTATTATGATGCCATAAATCAAGTGAAATTACATTTGATATTAAATCGCTCATAATTTTCCCCCTTATCATATAATTAGTGAGGTGGCTCGGATTCTTCCGAGCCACCTTGCTTTTACCGCGAAAATTTTATCCATTTCAAACCCCAAATAAATATCGCGTCGTTACGCATAATAGGCGTATGAAGAAGTTCATAAAAGTCATAATTTCCGCGGCGATTTTTGCGGTTTTTTCGTTGTCAGCGACGGGAATAATAAATTGTAACGCGCGCGTCGCGCGCGCGGAAGTTCTCGAAACGAAAATCGTAACGATAATGTATCACAGTGTGTTAAACGGAAGCAAAGGAAGATATATCGTCAGCGAAAAACAACTTGAAAACGACCTTGTCGCGTTTAAAAACGAAGGGTTCGTTTCGGTAACGCCCGCTGAAATCATCGCGTTTTCGGAAGGTCGCGGTATGCTTCCGGAAAAACCCGTGCTTATTACTTTCGACGACGGGCATTACAACAATTTATATTACGCCGTGCCGATTCTGAAAAAGCACGGATTCACGGCGGTCATCAACGTGGTCGGGGCATATTCGGAATATACGACGACATCGGGCGACTCCAAAAACCCCAACTATTCGCACATTACCTGGGACGAAATGGCGGACGCGGCAAAGGACGGCGTGATATATTTCGGCAATCACAGTTTCGGAATGCACAAGTTCAAGCCGCGTTACGGAATCGCGCAAAAACCGTACGAATCGGACGACGAATACGTGAAAATATTCACCGCCGACACGATGAAACTGCACGACAAAATCAAGGAATACGCGGGCTACGACACGGCGGTTTACGCATATCCTTTCGGAAAATATTCCGCCCTTGCAAAAGATACCTTGAAAAAGCTCGGATATAAAATCACTTTGACTTGCAACGAGGGCGTAACGAGCGCAAGATTCGGCGATCCCGACAGCGTGATTTATATGAGGCGCATCAACCGCGAAGGAAGTTATTCCGCGCGCGACCTCATAAACGTCGTAAAAAAATACGATTGTAATTGATTTTCCGCCCGTCGTTTGATATACTTGAATATGGAGTATTTTATGGACAACGTATTTAATTTCAGAGATCTTGGCGGAATCCCCACGGCGGACGGCAGAAAAGTCAAAAGCGGACTGTTTTTCAGAAGCGGTCTTTTGGATTTTGCAAACGACAACGATATCGCGTTTTTGAAAACCCTCGACCTTTTGGAAGTTTTCGATTACCGCGATCGCGACGAGGTGGACAAAAACAAAGAATATATTTACGAGCGCATCGGCGCAAAGCATTTTCATTATCCCAACGACATCACAAAGGGCAAAGTTTTCAAGTTGCAGACGGGCGGAATGGAAAGAATGTTCATAAAAATCAAGCCCGCGGACGTGTGCGAGTTTTATTCGTACCTGCCTTTCGGAAACGACGGATACAAAAATATGCTGCTTGCGGTAAAGCGCGGCGAAGTGCCGTTTTTACAACACTGCACGGCGGGGAAAGATCGTGCGGGGTGCGGCAGCGCGCTCCTTCTTGCGGTTTTGGGCGTGTCCTACGACGAAATCGTGAAAGACTACCTTAAAAGTCTGAAAATCCGGGACAACATCAGAAAAGTAATGTTCGACAAAATCCCGAAAATCGTGCACCCGTTCATAAAAAACAGTTACGAGCCGCTTTTCATCGTCGACAAAAGTTACCTTGACGCCGCGCGCGACGCGATTTTCAAAAAATATGGCAGTTTTGAAAACTACCTTTTGAAAGAATACGGATTAACTCAACTTGACGTGGACGAAATCCGCGCAAAATACACAGAATAAACAAAATATACCGAATGAAAAACAAAAGCGCCGAAAAAAATCGGTGCTTTGTTTTTGGGATGAAAAGTTGTTACAGGACGATCGATACCGTCATATAGGCGATGTAGGTTGCAAGGATAACGCCGCCTTGCACGCGTGAGAACTTTTTGGTGATAACCGCGGGCAGAATCGCAAGCAGAGTGAAGCCTATGCAGAAGGGCATATCTATGTAAAGCGAGTTGAATTCGATGGGAAGTCTGCCGCCCGAAATCATTGCACAAACCGGCAGGATTAAACAAATGTCGATGACGTTCGCGCCGATAATATTGCCGATGGACAAGTCGTGTTTTTTCTTGATAATCGACGTAACCGTCGTGACAAGTTCGGGCAGCGACGTGCCGATTGCGACAAGGGTAATCGCGACGATTCTTTCGGGGACACCCATATATCCCGCGAGTTTGCTGCCGAAAGTTACGAGATGTTGCGCGCCGCCGACGATAAACGCCGTGCCGAGAATAAAGAAGATAATGCTTTTTGCGATGTCTTTCGTCTTTTGTTTTTTGGCGGCCAAGGCATCCGTGTTTGTGCTTTCGGCGGTTGCGTTTCCGGACTCGGCGGGGTTGCCGTTCGCATCGACAGAAGCGGGATTCGTGCCGTTGTCGACAATCTTATTCTTTATCGCTTCCTTTTTTCCGACGATGATATTTTCCGCCATAAAGACGAGAAAAACAACCAGAAGAATAATTGACAAATATGCGTTCAAATAACCTTTCATGCACATTAAGAACAAAATAACGATGGATAAAATCATTGTTATGCCCTTAAAGAGATATGCTTTCTTATCAAAAGCGTGCGGTAAAAACAAAAGCGACACCGCCATAATAAGCCCGATGTTCGCATTCACGCTGCCGACGGCGTTGCCGATTGCGATTGCCGCGTTGCCTTCGCCTGCGGCAATGGACGACGTGATAAGTTCGGGCAAAGTCGTGCCGATGCTCACGACCGTCGCGCCGATGATGAATTGCGGCACGCCCGACATTTCGGCAATCTTGCTTGCGGAATCCACAAACCAGTCGCCGCCTTTGATGATAAGGACAAGCCCCACGAGAAACAAGAACACGGTAAGGCAGATATCGCCCGTGCGCGTTATTGCAAGAATTTCAACCATTGTTCCCTCCGTTGTTTTTCATAAATAAAAAAGACCTTGTCACGGCGAATTGCCGTCCAAAGTCTCGTGAATTAAGGCAAACCGGACCGTCTGGTCAGCATGTCGGCATTGCCACTCAAAGAGTTACTACTCCCCTTGAACAAGGTTAATGTAGCACATCGCATGGCAAAAGTCAACGTTTTTCGGAGTTTTTTATGGAATCGATTTTTGCGGATAAGGTTTTGTGTTTTTCCATAAATTCACGATACGCCGCCGCCGAAAAGGGGCTTTTCACGGTGTCGATTTCGCGTGGCGTCGGCGCGGCGATTTTCGCGTTTTGCGGTTTTTTCGGTACTCCGCCGTTGTCAATCTTGTAAAATTCGCCAAATTTTTTATACATTGAAACCCCATATCGTTAAAATTTGTTTATTTTCGTTTGCCATAATTTATTGTTTACTATATAATATTTTTATCTATGAATTTATATTCAAGGAGATTGTCATGAACAAAAAAATAATCGCCGTTATAGCACTTGTTCTCGTCCTTACGATCGGTCTTGTGGCGTGCAACGGCAAAACTTATAAGTCAAGCGGTGTTGCCGACGGCAACAAATACGCTTCGAGCCCCGTTGAAAACAACGGCAGTTTCGTCGTGAAACAGGGGGGCTACGTTTATTTCGTCAACGCATACGTCGGGGCGGACGCCGAAAACAAATTCGGCAAACAGGAAAAGTCCTGCCTGTACCGTGCGGAACTTGACGAAAACGGCAACATCATCGAGGGCAGCCGCGTCGCGCTTGTCAACAAAAACATTTATTCGACCAGCACGAAATCCGGCATTTACGTCAGGGGCAACTGGATTTACTTTGCGTCCCCCAACACCGACAAAACCAAGAGCGGCGAAGTCAATACGAAATACCTTGACTTTTTCCGCGTGAGTCTTGACGGCAAAAAGACGGAACTTTTATACACGATCGCAAATCGTTCCGCCGACTTCTTCGTTACGGACAACTCGCTTCTCGTCCTTGACGGCGGTGCTTTGAATAAACTCGACCTCAACAAAAAGTCGCTCAACAAAATCAACAACAAGAAAAACTACGTCGAAGTACGCAGCAACGTTTCGTCGTTGCAACCCATCGTCGCAAACGGCGCGTTCTCCGGCATGGCGCTTATGGTATCGAATGCTGCCGACAGCGACAGCTGGAAGAAATTCAACACCCTTTCGGTCATTTATGCGGACGGCACGATTAAGGACGTCATCACCGACAACTCTTTCGGCGGCGATGCGGACAGCTATCTTTACAACGCGACCGTGTCCGTGAAAGACTACGTCGTGAAAGGCGACAAAATCACCGTCTATTACACCAAAACCGATAAGGATTCCAAGGTTCAGCTTTGTGCATATACGTTCGGCACGGACTTCTCGTTCGACAGTAAAAACGAAGTGCTTCTGATGAAAGACGCGTCTTCGTCCAACGTTGCGGCAGTAAAGGGCATCGACGAAAAGTCGGCGTTCGTCACCGTATCTTCCGCCCCTTATCTTAAATACGTGGAACAGGGCAAAGAACCTCAGAACGTCCCCGCAACCGCGACCGAATCCGACAGCCAACTCAAACGTCAGATCACAATCCGCGACGTCAGGAACGGCTACGTCTTCTATACCGACGCGTCGAGTGCAAAAGCACTTTATCGCTATAATTACGCGTCCCTTGACCTTACCACGGAAGAACTCGTTGCGGAATTCAACCTTTCTTCGTCCTGGTTCGCGCCCGTAATCTTAGGCGATTACATGTACTTCCTTGACGGCACGAAAGAATATACGTATCGCGTTAAATTGCAAACCGGCGATATCGTAAAGCCCGAAACCAAAGATATGGTTGTCGGCAAAATGACCGCGGACGACTACAAGGCGGTTTTCGAGTCGGAAAATGAATAAAAAACCAAGCCGTCCCGTAAGGGGCGGTTTCTTTTTAATTTTTAATTCGACAAAATTAGACAAAAATCGACAAAAACAAGTGAAAATCATTGAGTTTTTACTTGTTTTATTTGTTATAATCGCATTGCAACACGGAAAACGAAGTATTATTTTGGTTTCCGTCGAATAATTACATTTCAGGGGGTAACTTAAATGCACACAATCGTTATAGCGGACGATAACATCTCTTTCGCAGAAGAAATGCGAAATTATTTCACGAACAATACCGATTTCAAGGTGGTTGGCATCGCGCCCGACGGGGTTGAAGCGATAAAACTTGTCGAAAAACACAAGCCCGACTTTTTACTTCTCGATATCGTTATGCCCGAACTGGACGGATTCGGCGTGTTGAGCGCGCTTTCCGCTTTTGACGAAAAACCGAAAACAATAATGGTATCGGGGCTTGCAACCGACGGCTTCGTTACGAAATCGTTGCGCCTCGGAGCAAGTTACTTTATGGCAAAGCCCGTAAATTACGATAAACTTGCCGAATATATGCGCGAAATGCTTGCGCCCGCCGCAACCGTCGCCGCGCCGCGTGAAGAAACGCACAAAGTGTCTTCTCGCGTGAACAGGTCGTTGGACGAAAGAATCGCAAACATATTTATTTCGGTCGGCATTCCCGCCCATATCAAAGGCTATCAGTTTTTAAGGGAAGCAATCAAAATGGCGGTCGATACGCCCGATATCATCAACAACATCACCAAAAAACTGTATCCGTCGATTGCCGATAAATTCGACACGAGCAGCAGCAAGGTCGAGCGCGCGATACGACACGCAATCGAAGTCGCCTGGAATCGCGGCAAAATCGAAAATATCAACAGCATTTTCGGCATAAAGGTTTACACAGCAAACGATAAGCCCACGAACGGGGAATTTATCGCGCTTGTGGCGGACAAGATGATATTGGAAGGCGCCTAGTCGCAAACTGCGCTTTTGACCAAACAAACGTATTGCATTTGTTTGTTTGTCTTTTACTTGTTTGCGCCTTTTTCTCCGCGTCGTATGCTTCGTTTTTGACCAGTCAATCGCCGCACGCGACAATCGCCTGTCTTACGCTCGCATACTCCTTTTCCCCAAAAGTACGAAAGTATCTTTTGGGGTCCCCGTTTTCCGCTCGCAATGACATAGTACTTCGTACGGAAGAAAACGAGTATTGTGTGTGCTCGCAATGACATATGGTTTCAGCAACCGCTTTCTGCGGTTGTTTTTATTTTTCCTTAAAAACCGCCGAAAATAAGGAATATTCCGGTAACGGTTTTTGTCGCGCGCGTATAATAATGTAATAAATAAAAATACTTTTATATTATTTTACATAAGTCGCAAAATTGTAACATAAAACAGTTTACAAATAATCGTATTATGATTATAATAGCAACGAAAAAAACAAGCAATATTAAGTGAGGTGCTTTATGGCTTACAAAAAATGCCCAAGGTGTGAACTTAACTGGATAAAAGACGACGAAGATTTGTGCGACGTTTGCAAGGCGGAACTTAAAATCGGCGGTATGAGCCTTATCGAAGACGACGAGGACATTCTCGATACCGAAGAAAGAATTTGCCCCATCTGCAAAATCAACCCCATCGACGACGGCGAAGATATGTGCGCGACCTGCCGCGAAGAAATGAAGTCAAAGGCAGCCGATGCCGAAGAAAAGGAAGACGACGACAACGACGACAACGACGAAAGCTGGCGCGAGTACGTCGAAGACGACGCGGTCGAACAAATGGACGAGACCGACGAAATCATGCTGTCCGAGCTTGAACACGACGAGAGGAGGAAAGACGACGACCTCGAAGACGAAGACAGTTTCGACGACGACGAAACCAAGTACGATTACGGCGAAGGCGACGATATCCCCGACGACGATTTCGACGACGAGGAAGACGACGACGAAGAAGAAGACGAAGAAGAAGACGAGGAAGATGACTTTTAATCTGAAATAAAACAAAATAAAACATATTATGCCCGACGCGCATCGCGAAAGCAAAACGCGGCGGGCTTATTTTATCAAAAAACGGCAATACTTTTCTTATGAGAGAAGCGACAAACAATATATCAGTCGCCGTGGAGCGTGTGAAAAACCTGAAAGGAATCGACCTGAAACTCCTTATCAATCGTGGAAGAAACAGGTTTATCCGCGTCGACGGCGTGATCGAAGACCTGTACCCAAACGTATTCACCGTGAAAACCGAAGACGCCCATACGAAAATACTGACGTTGACGTACGCAGACGTCATGATGAAAAACGTCAGATTCTTCCCGCGCGGAAAAAACGAAAAGGAAAGCAAACCGAAAACCTAAGTTCGTATTATTATCTGTTGGTATGCCAACAGATAGTAATACAAACGTTGCCAAAACGCCGATATTTCAACGCTTTTATGAAAAATGCTCGCTTGTAGTACGAAAAGTACAACCGCGTTCGCCTTTTCCAAAAATCATCTGAAATCTCGGCGTTTTCGGTTGTGAACAAGTTTTCCGTCGTGTTTTTAGAATAAGACAAGGCACGCGAGCGGCTTAATACTTTACCGTATAAGCCGTGAGCGTAACGCAGTATTAGTCAAAAACACGGCGTAAAACCTAAGTTCGTATTATTATCTGTTGGCATAATTTCGCTCCCGTCGATATATTATATATTGATTAGGCGGACGGCCTAAATGTATTTAAACTTATGGGGGCAGAAATGAACTTCGATTTTAATGAAATCAAAATGGACACCGTCGTGAAAACCGCCGAAAAAGAAGCGGCGGTAAGAACGTCGGTAAGCGAGAGCGAAAGCGGCGTCGTGACGAAAATCCTTGACGTTTCGGCAGACGGGAAGATAATCTCGCTGGATAATCAAAACGGTGCGGCGCGCGTTTTCGGACGCGTCAATTTCAAGGTGCTGTATCTTAACGGGGACGGCGAAACCCGCGGGCTCGATTATTTTGCGGACTTTACGGAAGTAATCCAAAACGATAGTTTATCAGGCAGATTGTATGCGCAAATTGCCGTTATTGACGTTGACACGTCGATAAGCGGCGGAATACGTCTTAACGCCGTCGTGAAAATCACGCTGTATCGCGTTGCCGAAAACGACAAAAAATGTCTTGTGGGAGCAGACGACGACGTGTACGTCGAAAACACCGCGATGAAGTGCCAGCGGTTCATAACGTCGATGAACGCGCCGTTTACCGTGACCGACGAATACGACACGAAAACCGACGTCGCAAAAATACTTCTGACGCGTGCGGGAACTTACGTTGACGCCGCGACTGCCGGCATGGGCAACGTGCTTTTGTCGGGCGCAAGCGACGTTACCGTAACCTACCTTGCAAACGATAAGGTGTACGTCAAAGATTTTCATATTCCGTATTCCGAAGAGTTTGCGGCGGACGGCGTCGAAATCGGACAAAAACTTTCTGCGGAAGTCGTCGTGAAAAACGCCAGGGTAGTAATTGCCGGCATCGAGGGTTCCAATGTTATCCGCGTCGAAGTCGAAAACGAAGCGTGCGTAAAGGCGTACGACGTCACCGACGAAAAAATCGTGAAAGACGTGTTCTGCATCGAAAACGAAATAAATATCACAAGGGCAAGCGTATCGACAGGCGTGTACGGAGGATTCGCGTTTTTCAAAGACGAACTTTCCGGAATTGCCGCGTTGTCAAACGATTTGCCCGCAGTCCTCGAAGTTATCGGCGTAACGAGCGCGGGGAATGGTATTGCGAAAGCGACCGCCGAAAACGGCAAAATCGTCATCGAGGGCGTATTTTCGGCAAACGTGCTGTACCGCGACGAAAACGGACTTTCGTCGGTATCCCTCGAAGTGCCGTATTCATTACCGTTTCTCAGCGAAAACGCAAACGCAACCGACGACGTATCGGCGCGCGGCGCGGTAATCAAGGCGCAGGCAAAACTGAAACGTGAAAGGGAAATCGAAGTAACGGCGGAACTCGGGTTTATGACCGAAAGTGTGAAGCGCGTCGATGCGGAATACATCGCGGAAGCGGAAGTCGGCGAGAAAATCGAAGTCAACAAATCGGCGGTCAGCGTATTCGTTGCCGACGAGGGCGACACCCTTTGGGACGCGGCGAAAGCATTGTCGGCGCGGCCGGACGATATTCAGTCGCAAAACCCCGACGCCCGCGTGTAATTTTTCTGCCAAAACTTCTCCAAGTTCTTTATTTTCATCTAATAATTTTTTTGCAAAATCCTTATGAATTTTTCTTTGATATTTAAACCCTTTCATAAGTTCCCCAACAATATGTTCTGCGTCGGCTGCAGATCCTCCATTTCCAGCCACCAGCAACTTCCCGCCATTTTTGTAAGATCTTTCAATCATCAAATATGCTTCAGTAATTTCTCTTTCCACAGTTTTTAACGCTGGATATCGATTAAGTAATATTTCAATTTGTTTATAAACTCTAGCTCTCATTATTCCCTCACAATTTTTTGATTCTTGCCGGAACTCCCATCGCAATCGAATTTGTTGACATACTGTGTGTAACAACAGCATTTGCACCTATAATTGAATTGTCTTCAATAAAAATATCTCCTAAAATTACAGCTCCTGCTCCAATCATCACATTATTGCCGATCCGAGGAGCTTCACCCAAACACGTCCCATTTGACCACTTACTTCCTATAGTTACTCCCTGAAATATTTTGCAATTTTCACCTATAACAGCCTTAGGATGTACTACGCATCCTATCCCCCGATGATAAAAATAGTTTTTTCTCCAATCTTGGTCTGTACAGAAACAGAGCAACTACAAAATATATGATTTAACAATTCAATTATTCTTGAAATTTTTCTCAGGATCCCCCCCGATTTGACAACTTATTTCCTATTCTCCATAACTTATTCATATATCCACCTACATTAAATCTTCCACAAATTCAAGTAATGATTTTTTTGTGATATTTTGACCATATTTTTCATCATCATTTCCAATTAATGCCGTTTTACATCCGGCGTTAATCCCTGATTTAATATCATTCTCACTATCACCAACCATCCAAGACTGACTCAAATCAATATTGAATTCTTCGGTTGCCTTTAATAACATTCCTGGTTT
>OKSD01003659.1_pt1 | contig 11365 bp, 9 predicted proteins | sample 1601221 | NCBI WGS metagenome assembly OKSD01 (sample SAMEA3541550, study PRJEB24748) | human gut metagenome | biome: human gut; feature: human-associated habitat; material: faeces | place: China | collected 2012
GAGGCGCTGAACCGGAAGGGGGAAAAACTGCGCATTCAAGGGGAAGGACTGCTGGCAAGAGCCTTTTGCCATGAAATCGACCATCTGGACGGTGTGCTTTTCAAGGATAACGCTACTCATATGCTTTCCGAGAAGGAAAAAGAGGAGTATTTCGCGAAGTAAACCGAACCGACAGAGAATGACCGAAAGGGAGCTTTTGAAATAAAGGCAGGGAGAAAGAATGCGTGTATTGTTTATGGGAACGCCCGATTTTGCGGCGGTATGTCTGGAAAGACTTTTGAAAGAGCCGGATCTGCAGCTGACGGCCCCGACTTTGGCGTTGAGTGGCCGTTTGACGAAATCGGCGGTATTGAAAATCTTATTTTAGCCGATAAAGACAAAAATCTCCAGTCGTTTAAGGAATTTGAAGAAAAGTATCTTAAATAATGACTTAAAAATATTTTTACGGAGGGTAAAATGAACATAGTTTATTCAAGTTCTGACAGCTATGCACCGATTGCGGGTGTGTCGATAATGTCTTTACTTCATAACAATACAGATGCTGAAAGCATTAATATTTATATGATAGACAACAGCATTTCTGCCGAGAACAAACAGCGCTTTGAAGAAATGGTCGGCAAATACGGACGCACCATTCACTTTATACCTCAGCCCGACCTCAACAAAAAGGCAGGCGTGGAAATTGAGGTTGGCAGATGGAATATCAGTACCTTTTTCAGACTTTTTCTTTGCACCATTTTGCCTGACGATATAGACAGATGTATTTATCTTGACTGCGACACAGTTATTCGCCACTCGCTAAAGGAATTTTGGGAAACAGACCTCGGCGACAAGGTTGTGGCGGCTGTTGACGACTGCCGAAGTGACCGCTACAAAACCGAGCTTAACCTTGACAGCAACAGCACCTACACAAACAACGGCGTACTGCTCATTGACCTTAAAAGCTGGCGTGAGATGAATGTTGAAAAGGAATTTCTCGACTTTATCATTGCGCACAACGGCGACATAACCTATGTTGACCAAGGTGTGCTCAACGGTGTTCTCTCCAAAAAAGGACTTGTAAAGGTAGTACATACAAAATATGACGCAATGACTGTATTCTTCGACTTTAATTTTAAAGACCTGATGAAGGTCAGAAAGCCTGAGCACCATCTAAGCGAACAGGAGTACAGCGAAACGGTAACAGACCCGTATATTATTCACTATACTTCGTGCTTTTTGTCGGGTACACGACCATGGAACGAAAACAACAACCACCCGTTTGTCGGCGATTACCTAAAGTACAAGGCTATGTCGCCATGGAAAGACTTTCCGCAGTACCCCGATGACAGAAAGAAATCTAAAAAACTGATGACAAGTGTGTGCAATGCCATGCCAAAGGGTATGATGATTGCCGTAATCTCGCTTGTTCACTCAAAGCTCTACCCTATGGCACGAGCATTAAAACAAAAAGGCAGGGCCGAATAAATGAAAATTCTGCTTGTAAATAAATACCACTATGTAAAAGGCGGCAGTGAAACCTACTACTTTGGACTTGCAAAGCTACTTACAGAGCTCGGGCATGATGTAATCTACTTTGCAATGGCGGACAGTCATAACAAATCATGTGAACAAGAAAAGTACTTTGTCAGCAATGTTGACTTCAATGGCAATATTTCTAAGTTGCAAAAAGTAAAGGCTGGGTTTCGCGTTCTCTACTCTTTTGAGGCAAAAAAAAATATTTCTTTGCTAATTGAAACTGAGCATCCCGATATTGTTCATATAAATCTTGTGCACCGTCATATTACACTGTCAATTGTCCGAGCAATAAAAAAATACAATATTCCAATTGTTTTTACAATTCATGACTTGAATTGCGTTTGTCCAAATCATGAAATGCTTGTAAATGGCAAGGTGTGTGAAAAGTGTCTGCATGGCGAATATTTAAACTGCATAAAAAATAAATGTGTAAAAGGCTCAACCGCCAAAAGCACGCTTGCCGCTATTGAGGCAATGAACTATAAGCGAATGAAAATATATGACGATATAGACCTGTATATAACACCGTCTTATTTTTATAAGAAAAAGCTTGAGGAATCCGGAATTATTCACAGCCAAATTATTCACATGAAGAATTTTCTTCCTACTGATACAGTATATTCAGACAGTAATCCTGATAAGAACTACCTGTTATATTTTGGTAGAATTTCAGAAGAAAAAGGCGTTCTCACTCTCTTGAAAGCTGTAGAAAAGTTGAACAATAATATACCTCTTATTATTCTCGGCACTGGTCCTATGGAGGATGAAATAAAAGAATACATATCTTCTCACAACCTTGAGGGCAAGGTTAAAATGCTCGGCTTTAAATCAGGCAATGAGCTCAAAAAGTTCGTCGCAGAGGCAAAGTGTATTATTCTTCCAAGTGAATGGTATGAAAACGGACCTTACGCAATTATGGAGGCAATGTCGCAGGGCAAGCCGGTAATTGTAACGAATTACGGCGGTCTTCCTGAAATTGTAGAAAACGGAAAAACCGGATTTGTATGTAAGCCCTTTAATAGCGATGACCTAAAAAAATCAATTGAAAAGGTATGTGCCCTTTCTCAAGATGAATATAAAGCTATGAGCACTCGTGCTGTCCAAAAAGCAAAAATTGAATTTTCACCTGAAACATACGCACAAAGACTTACAGATTATTACATAAAACTCATTGGAAGTAAAAAGCAAAAATAAAGAGGAAAGTATGAAAAAGAAGAAAACCGTTGCATATCTTACAAGACATGCCGTATCTAACTACGGCTCTGTACTTCAGGCATATGCAACACAAACCGCTCTTGAAAAGCTCGGCGCAAATGCCGTATGTATAGATTATTACCGAACAGACGAAAAAACCGAAAATCTTGTTGACACAAGACTCAAAAGTGTGAGTGCAAAGTGGAATAAAAATGCACTCACTCGTCTTGTTTTTAAAGCAACTCAAAATCCCGTATATAAATTTGCGGATAAGCGATTTGCAGAGTACAGAAAAATCGTTAAGGTGACCGACAAGGAATACAACAGCGAACAGGAGCTTGCCGCCGATATTCCTCAGGCAGATATTTATATGACAGGCAGTGATCAGGTGTGGAATACCGTTGTGTGCGGTGAGATTGACCCTGTATATTTTCTGTCGTTTTTGCCCGACAGTGCAAAGAAGATTGCATATGCCGCAAGTTTTGGCGGCAGTGAAGTTTTGCCAAAGGACAAAGAAAACATTAAAAAGTGGCTTAAACGCTACGATAAAATTACAATTCGTGAAAACAGCGGTGTAAAAATCGCAAACGAACTCGGAGTGCCTGCCGAGCAGGTGCTTGACCCTACCTTTTTGCTTGAAAAATCGGAGTGGGAAAAGCTCATACCTCAGCGAGAGTGCAGCGAAAAATATGTGCTTGTGTATCAGCTCCACCCAAACAAACAATTTGACGAATACGCAAAGCAGTACGCAAAGAAAAAAGGACTTAAACTCTACCGACTGAGCCACTGTTTCCACCATATTGTGAGGAGCGGCAAATTTGTTTGCTGTCCGCCAATCGGTGAATTTTTGTGGTACATAAAAAATGCCGAGCATTTCCTTACCGATTCTTTCCATGGCACTGCCTTTGCAATCGGTCTTAACACACAATTTACCGATGTTCTGCCAAAGAGTTACAGCGAAAGAATCTCAAGTATTCTTCAGCTTATCGGCTACGAAAACAGAATACTCAAAAGCTACAACGACTTTGACATTGACAGCGAAAAAATAGATTTTGAAAAGGTAAACGAAAAAATATCGGCAGAGCGTAAAAAATCGCTTGATATTCTTAAAAATATGATAGGTGATTAATTGTGAACAATATACTTCAGCTTGGCAAAAGCTGCTGCGGCTGCTCAGGCTGTGAGCAGATTTGTCCTAAAAAATGTATAACCATACAACCCGACAGCGAGGGATTTCTCTACCCTGTTGTTGACGAAAGCAAGTGCGTTGACTGCGGTCTGTGCGTAAAGCACTGCCCCATTATGACTGACGCAAAGCGTTGCGATGAGCCAAAGGTGTATGCGGCAAAGTACAAAGACCGCACCTCGGCTTTTAAAAGCACATCGGGCGGACTTTTTATTCCGCTTGCAAAGGAAGTGCTTGCAAGGGGCGGCGTTGTTTTCGGCTGTGCATATGACGAAAATCTTGTTGCAAGGCACATTGCCGTAAGCAATGAAAGCGAGCTTTACAAATTGCAAAGCTCTAAGTACGTGCAGAGCGACACCCGAGGTATTTATAAGCAGGTAAAAACCTTGCTTGCAGACGATAAATATGTTTTGTTCAGCGGTACAGGCTGTCAGGTCGCAGGACTTAAAACATTCCTTAACAAGGACTGCGAAAAACTGCTTACCGTTGACATTGTGTGCCATGGTGTGCCAAGTCCTGCGCTCTTTAAAAATTATGTTGACTATATGGGCAGAAAGCTCGGCGGAAAACTCACCTCATACAATTTCAGAAGTAAAGAAAAACGAGGCTGGGACTTGTATTACAAGGCTGAAAACGGCAAAAAAAGCAAGTCGGACTACGGATTTTTTGACCCGTATTACAGCGCCTTTCTCTACTGCAAAACCTACCGAGAGAGCTGTTACGAATGTAAATTTGCCAATAAAAACAGAGTGGGCGATATTTCGCTTGCCGATTTTTGGGGTATTCAAAAATTCCACCCCGATTTTTATGACGAAAACGGAGTATCTCTCGTACTCGTAAATACCGAAAAGGGCAAAGATTATTTTGACCTGATAAAAGACAGGCTCGAAATTATAGAATCGGATTACGAAAAAGCCTCTGCTATGAACTCAAACCTTGTCGTGGCATCAGAAAGACCGGCGTGCAGAGATACAATTTATGACGGCTTTGACGGCTTAGATTTTGACAGCTATGTCAAAACAAAACTTGCGTTCAAGGTAAACCCGAAAACCAAAATCAAAAAAATGATACCTCTCGGCGTAAAGAGGGTACTGAAAAAACTGCATTAAGCAAAACAGGAAGGAAACGAAAATGAAAGTATTACAGATTGCTGTCGGAATCAACGGTGGCGGTGTGGGTGCTGTTTTATTGAACTTTTACGCCCATATGAACCACAACGATGTAAAATTTGACATCATAATTGATGATTTGCCGTCAGTTAAAAACGGCAGTCTTAACGAGGACGCATTTGAAAAAATGGGCTGTAATATTTTTCGTGTTACTCCCAAATCGCAAAATCTGAGCGAGAACATCAGGCAGGTCAGCGAGATTATGAAAAACGGCAATTACGATATTCTCCACTCAAATATGGAGGAATGGTCGGCGCTGTACTGCAAGCTCGGCAAAAAATACGGCATAAAAACAAGAATTGCCCACGCACACCTTGCGTATGTAAACAATCCGAGCTTTGTAAAAAGAATGTATAACAGTGTGCTAAAGGTAGGACTTCGCCGCTACGCAACAGACTTTTTTGCTTGCAGTAAGGACGCAGGCAGGTATCTTTTCGGCGACAAAATCCTTGAAAAAAACAAATTCAGAGTTTTACCGAATGCGATTGATACAAAAAGCTACTCCTACAATCCGAGCACAAGAAAAAGAATAAGAAACGAGTTTGGCATAGCCGACACCACCTTTGCGATAGGCTTTGTAGGCAGACTTTATTATCAGAAAAATCCCGAAAGAATGTTGAGCATATTCAATGAAATTTGCAAGCTCCACCCCGATTCTCACCTTGTTATAGTCGGCGACTACAAAAGCTATGCAAAATTTGACGGACTTAAAAAATATGCCGAAGAGAACGGATTTTCCGATAAAATTACCTATACGGGACTTAGAAAAGATGTGCCCGATGTTATGCAGGCATTTGACGCATTTGTTCTTCCGTCAAGATACGAGGGCTTTGGCATTGTGTATATTGAGGCTCAGGCGGCAGGTCTTATGACCTTTGGTACGGCAAAGGTTGTGCCTGAGGAGGTTGACTGCACACCGCTTATGCATTTTATTGATTCTCAGTCAGAGGATAAACTCTGGGCAAAGCAAATTCTTGAAAACAGCCTTGACTACGAGCGAAAAGATATGGCTAAGGAAATAGAAAACTGCGGCTTTGAAATTTCTGTTGAGGCTAAAAAGCTGCAGCAATTTTATGAAGATAAAACAAAAGGCAACTAAACTTCGGAGGTTCAGAAATTTATGTTAGGTCTGGCAACCCCATTTAAAACTCAAAATTACGGTACAAAATTGCAGGCATATGCTATGCAGTCCATATTTACCGAAATGGGATATGATACCGAAATTATCAACTTTACATATATATCGGGCAAAAAAGACAAGCTCGCCACACTGCTCTCGCCCAAAAAACTTGCGGCAAAAATCAAATATAAAAAGTCGCAAAAGGGTACGGCAGGCAATGCGGAATACTCAAAGTGTATGGCTCAGAGGAACGCAGGCTTTGACAATTTTGTAAATCAAAATCTGCGCATAACCCGTAATTTTCTCAGCCTTTCAGCTCTAAAAGAATACAGCAAAAGATACGATGCCGTAATTTGCGGAAGTGACCAAATTTGGCTGCCTGTTCATATTCAACAGCAGTATTACACGCTTTCTTTCGTTCCAAAGGGAACTCGCAGAATTGCGTATGCGCCGAGTTTTGGCATAAGCTCGGTTGAGAAAGCCGATGAAAGCCTTTATAAATCAGCTATCAACGGCTTTGACAGCCTTTCCTGCCGAGAGATGAGCGGCTGCGACATAATAAAAAACCTCACAAACAAAGAGGCTCAGCTTGTTCTTGACCCAACCCTTATGGTTGACAAGAAAATATGGGACAAAATGAGCGGAAGTACACCGAAAGTTGACGGCGAGTACATATTCTGCTACTTCCTCGGCAAAAATCCTGAGCATAGAAAAAAGGTTAGAAAGCTCGCCGAAAAAACAGGCTTAAAGGTTGTGTGCCTGCCGTATATTGAAGGCTATACGGAGTCGGACAACGGATATGCTGACCTTGCGCTTTACGATATTGCGCCCGACGGCTTTGTAAACCTTATTAAAAACGCAAAGTATGTTTGCACCGATTCTTTCCATGGCAGTGTGTTCTCTACCATTTTTGAAAGGCAATACTTTGTGTTCGAGCGCTTTGCTCAGGGCACTAAGGGTTCAACCAACACAAGGCTTGAGTCGCTTTTAAAAAGCCTCGGTCTTGAATACAGACAGATAAAAGACAGCGAGCTTGCCGACGAATGGGACGGCAAACTAAACAAAACTATTGATTATACACAGGTGCAGGCAAGGCTTGAAAAATTAAAGGCTCATTCTGCCGAATACATTACCGCTGCGCTTGACGGAATTTTGCCTGCCCATGAAAAACATATAAAGCTGTATGACAAGCACGATTGCTGCGGCTGTTCGGCGTGTGCCGACAAATGTCCTGTCAAAGCTATAAGTATGAAACCCGACAGCGAGGGATTTGTGTATGCAAATGTTGACGAATCGGCGTGCATAGGCTGCGGTGCGTGCATTAAAGCCTGCCCGATAAAGCAGTTTAAAAAGGGCACAGCTGAATTTTCGGCTGTTGCGGCATACAGCAAAGATGAGAATATTCGCCACGAGAGCACTTCGGGCGGAATTTTTACCCACCTTGCAAAAGCGATAATAAGCAACGGCGGCGTTGTTATAGGCGCTGCGTTTGATGAAAACTTCGGTGTAAGACACATTGCCGTTGATAATATAGATGACCTTAAAAAATTCAGAAGTTCAAAATATGTTCAGAGTAACACTCAGGGCATTTATAAGGAAACCAAAGCCTTGCTCGATAATAAGAAAACGGTTCTTTTCTCAGGCACTCCCTGTCAGATAAGGGCGCTAAAGAGCTTTTTGGGCAAGGATTACGAAAATCTTATAACGGTTGATTTGTTTTGCCATGGTGCTCCGTCACCTAAAATTTGGAATAAGTACCTTGAATTTGCAAATGCGAATAACGAACATATCGACTCGGTTTCTTTCCGTGACAAAAGGATAAGCTGGGAAAATTATTCCCTCACCATTAAGTATAAAGACCACGAAAAATCGGCTTTTTGGAAAGACGATGCCTTCGCAAGAGGATTTGGTTTTTCACTTTTCAACCGTCCTGCTTGCAGCACCTGCCGACTAAAGTCTTTCCCACGAATCAGCGATATTACACTCGGAGATTTGTGGCTTATTCAGCAGATTTTTCCCGACCTTGACGACCACAAGGGAATTTCTTTTGTACTGCTAAACAACGAAAAAGGTAAAAAGCTCTTTGACAATATTAAAAGCGAAATCTTTTTCAGAGATATTCCAAAAGAAAAGCTCAGGCTCACCTATCCTGTTATGGGCACACCGACAAAGGCGCACCCAAACAGAGAGGCTTTCTTTAATCGGCTTGACACCGTTCCTTTTGACGAACTTGTGTTTAAATATGCAACGGTTGACAAAAAGAGGGAATTTAAAATTAAACGCAACAAAGTTTTAAGCAAACTCGGTATTTTACCCGTCCTTAAAAGGCTTAAAAAGATGCTGTAATATAAGGAGGTTATAATGAAAAAGTTAATGAATCAACGCTGGTTTATCGCCCTTGTATTTATGGTGCTTTATAAGCCTGCAATGTTTTCTCAAATGCCTGCGCTGCACACATTCGATACCATATCAAATGTGTTTAAGGTTATGGTAATAGCCGTTCTCGGCGTATGGTTCTTTTACTTTTACCAAAAAGTGTCGCTGTTCTTTGTAGGAATAGTTTTCTTTGAGGTGTGGCGTGTACTTGCAACAATTTATTGCGGAGGTAATTACACCTCGCTGTTTCTCGCCATATTCAATGCGCTTGCAATCTGCCTTGTTGTGGAAATGGGACTGAAAACAGACCCCGACGCACTGCTTGACGGCGCATCGTTTACGCTCGGACTGTTTGTGCTTATAAATTTTGCAACTATAATTCTGTTTCCGCAAGGTATGTACGAATTTAATAACTATACGCAAAACTACTTTCTCGGATACAGAAACAACTCAATTATGCTGTTTTTCCCTGCGATTATCTTCTCAATAGTTCGCTCGCTGAGAAAATACAACAAGCTGACGCTTTCGTCATTTGTAATTACTGCGGTATCGTTTGCCACTGTAATACTTGCGTTCTCGGCAACAAGTGTAATCGGTATGACTGTATTTACACTCTTCCTCTTGCTTGCACTCATAAACAAAATGCCGAATTTTCTCAATATCATTACCTATCTCGCAATAAATATTGCGTATTTCTTCGGTGTAATCATCCTCAGATTACAGGAGGCATTTGCGTTTATTATTGTAGATATGCTCGGCAGGGACCTTACCTTTACGGGAAGAACTAAGATTTGGGACAGTGCGCTTGCCGCCTTTGCAAAATCGCCTGTATTTGGTGTTGGTGAAATTGAAAATCAGGCATCACGAGATCTTATCGGCGCTACCCATGCCCACAACTATTATCTTGACCTTTTATACAAAAGCGGCCTGCCGGGATTTTTAATCTTCTTTGCAATTCTTATCATCTGCGGTGTGGCACTGTATAGAAACAGAAAAAACGGCAAGATTCCTTTTGTTGTATCGGGCGCAATTTGTGCCTTTATGATTATGCTGCAAAGCGAGGCATACTACAACATTTACTACTTCTTCTCAATCCTTACTTTGGCCGCCTTTATTCCTTATGCTCTGCCAAAAAAGGACGAGGACGGAAACTTTATTTTTGAAGAAAAGGGAAAGCATTCGCTGAAGAAAAAACACAGCTATCATTATTATTTAAGGAAGTGACTTTCACTTGGCAAGTAAAGCGGGAAAGGGCAACAAAAGCCTTAAAGCGAGCGCATTTTACCTTGTAGGAAATCTTTTTAACAAAGCGCTTGCTTTCTTTACAATCCCTATATTCACACGACTTCTCACAACCTCTGAGTACGGTATATCGCAAACCTACCTTTCGTGGGTAAGCATACTTACACTCATAGTGGGTATGTCGCTCGGCAACTCAATAAGAACGGCTTACATTGACTTTGGTGACGATATCGAGGGATATATGTCCTCAATCTACGGACTGTCACTTCTCAGCTTTGTGGGGTCTTCGGCGCTCATAATTACAGGAATGCTCATATGGAGCGACATTGACATTGTGCTTGTAATCTGCTGTCTTATGCAGTCGTATTTTCAGTTTGTATCAACCGCAATGACCACCAAATATATGATGAAGGTTGACTACATAAAAAAGACCCTTTTGCTGGCACTGCCGAACCTGACGATACAGGTTGCCGCAATTATAACAATTCTAAATATGCATGGCGACAATAAGTATATGGGTTACATTATCCCATATGCCGCTGTTTACACCATAGTGGGCATATACTTTGTGATTGCGTCATTTATAAGGGGCAAAAAGGTATTTAACAAGTTGTATTGGAAATATGCCCTCACCTACTCATTGCCGCTTATTTTCCACGGACTTTCGCTTGTACTGCTGTCAAGCTCAGACCGAATTATGATTACCAACCTGTATAATTCTTCCGAAACAGGTGTTTACAGCCTGATTTATAATCTAAGTATGGTTGCGATGGCTGTTACCGCATCTCTTGAGGCGGTGTGGGTGCCTTGGTTTACACGAAAGCTGATGACCAATGAAAAGGATATCATCAACAAAAATATTACAAAGTACCTTGAAATCGCCCTTGTTGTAATGCTTTGCCTGATGTTTGTTGCGCCTGAAATTGTAAAAATCATGGCTACAAAGGAGTATTACAGCGGTATATATATGATTCCGCCGCTTGTATTTGCATCTTTTGAAATGTATATGTATACGGTTTATGTAAATGTAGAATATTACTACAAGTCCACAAAATACATAGCATTCAACACCATTGTGGCGGCAGTTACAAACATTGTGCTCAACTTTATTTTTGTGCCGATGTTCGGCGGTATGGCAGCCTGCTTTACAACGGTAGCGTCTTATATGGTTTCTTTTATAATGCACTCCCGTCACTCAAGAAAGCTCGACAAAGACCTTTTCCCTATCAGACAGTTTGCATTGCCGACAATAATATTTATAGTTGCCATCGTGCTTGCGTATCTGCTTATGGATTTGTGGCTTGTCCGCTGGATTATTGTAGTTGCAGGCTTTGGCTGTTATGCTGTATTTGCACTGGTAACAAAGAGATTTGCAACATTCTTAAAATAAAATTAAATGACTAACTCCCCTTGGCTAATGCTCAAGGGGAGTTTTTGTGTGAAATATTCTAAGCTCATTTTGCTTAGCTTAAGTCGGGCAACAAAGTAAAGCAACAGCCAAACTTTCCGTCCCAAAGTTAAAAGTTTGGTCAACCTTTTCAAAGGTTGTGGGTGTGGGCA
>OKSD01003660.1_pt1 | contig 11361 bp, 8 predicted proteins | sample 1601221 | NCBI WGS metagenome assembly OKSD01 (sample SAMEA3541550, study PRJEB24748) | human gut metagenome | biome: human gut; feature: human-associated habitat; material: faeces | place: China | collected 2012
GAGGACGCAGAGAAGCCAGCGGACGCGAGAATCAAGAACGGCAAGTATATCAAGAAGCCCACCGAAAACGAAAAATGAGCCGCAGATTATATCAGCGACTCTAACTCGAAATAATGGGGTCTATTCCATCTCGCGGGTGCGAATGCGCGCACTGACCCCTTGGTTACGGCTCTACCTAAATCGTCAATTCGACAGACAATGATAATGTAAAACCTGACATTGGATATTGAGTTTGAAAGGATATTATTTGCATGGATTGGAATTGTATGAATTGGGAGTTGTTCTGGACAGCATTTGGTGCAATAGGCGGAACGCTTGGAGCCATTGCGACAACAGCAGCGGTAATTGTTGCGTTGTGGCAAACAAAATATGCAAACAAGAAACGACTGAAAGTTGAGTTCTCAGATAATATTGTTGTGGTGCCATCGCAAGGCGATTTATCGCAGAAACACGAGTATGTTGGAATCACTGTTACAAATATCGGCAACAGGAGAATCAAGGTTTGTAATTGGCAAGTTCGGTTTCCGGATGGACATGGTGCGTTAATTATGCAAGACACATCCCCAATAGGAAAAATGCTAGCACCCGCGTGGCCTGTTTTACTTGAGCCAGAAGATCAAGCTTCCCAGTACTGGGAGAAGCGGCTATTCTATGCATTCATTAAAGATGAGGCGCCAAAGTACAAGAAAAAGAATTGCCGTCTATTGTGGATTGTAAAGGATAGCGCCAACAAGGTGTACAAGGTCAGATCACCTAAAACGATAGCAGAATACTTTGCTGAGGCGGAGGCTTATTATCATGCCGACACTTGAATGGATTGGAAAAAGCAAGGTGATCAATCACCATCAGGACGTGCCGTTTCGGGTGTTGGAGCGCAAGTACAGCTTTGATGAAAACGGACAGCACAACGAGGATAACGGCAGCGAAAACATGATCATTCGGGGCGATAATCTGGAAGCCCTGAAAGCGCTGCTGCCCCGGTATGAGGGGCGCGTCAAGTGCATCTATATCGATCCGCCCTACAACACCGGCAACGAGGGCTGGGTCTACAACGATAATGTCAATGACCCGAAGATCAAGAAGTGGCTGGGCGCGGTTGTCGGCAAAGAGGGCGAGGACTTGACCCGCCACGACAAGTGGCTGTGCATGATGTACCCGCGGTTGAAGCTGCTGCAAAAGCTGCTGGCGGATGATGGCGTTATTTTCGTTAGTCTCGATTTCCATGAACAGCCCGTCATGCGACTTATCATGGATGAAATATTCGGAGCAAGCAACTACGTTTCAGAAATTGCTTGCGTAAACAAGCCTTCTGGTCGATCTGATGACAAATATATAGCCACAGCGCATGAAAGCATTATTGTGTATCGCAAATCTCCGCTACTCACACTTGGCGGATTTGAGCCGGAAGAAAAGATTACTAAACGTTACAATAAGCGCGACACTGACGGCAGACTTTATCGTGAAGAAGATTTGCGAAAAAGAGGTACACATGACGAAAGAACTGACCGTCCAAACCTGTTCTATCCATTTTTCTTTAATCAAGAAACTGGGGAACTTGTTGTTGGCAATAATGATGAGGAAACGCCAGATGGTTTTATACGCATTGAGCCGATGAAATCTAAAGATGTTCAGGGAACATGGCGTTGGGGGCAAGATACAGCGATTGCTCAAAAAACATATATACATCCTCGCTATATGCCCAACAAGCAACAATGGAGTTTGTTTGAATGGGAATATCTTGATGAACGCGGGGCGGCTAAGCCAACTACGCTCTGGGATTTCAAAGATGTAAATAGTGAGAGAGGCACAGAAGTATTTATCAAGTATTTAGGCTTCAAAAAAGAAGATTTTCCGAATCCGAAGCCTGTTGGAACAATTCAGCGAATTTTACAGATTGCAACTGCTGGTGATGATATTATCCTCGATTCCTTCGCTGGTTCCGGCACCACTGCCCATGCTGTCCTCAACATGAACAAAGCTGACGGCGGACACCGCAAGTTCATCCTTGTCGAGATGATGGACTACGCCGACAGAATCACCGCCGAGCGCGTCAAGCGCGTGATCCGTGGCCACGGCGAGGGCAAGAACGCTGTGGAGGGTACAGGCGGCAATTTCAGCTTCTACGATCTGGGTGAACCGCTGCTTGTTGGTGATTGCCTGAATGAAGCCGTTGCCCCGGAGAAAATCCGCGAATACATCTGGTTCATGGAAACCAAGCAGCCCTACGCCCCGCCCAGCGGCGGCAATCCGTATTACCTCGGTCAGCACAACGACACGGGCTATTACTTCTACTACGAGCCGCAGCGCGTGACGGTGCTGGATTATGCGTTCCTCTCCACCATTACGGAAAAAGCCGACGGAACGGTGATCTATGCCGACCGCTGCTCCATCAGCGAGGACAAGCTGGCGCAGATGGGCATTGTATTCAAGAAAATCCCACGGGACATCAGCAGGCTGTAAGGGGGTGACAATGTATGGAAATGAAAGGGTATCAGAAAGCGGTCATAGCGGATTTGACGCATTATCTGGAACTGTTGAACGAAACGCAGAACTATATGACAGCGTTTGAGCAGTTCTGGCGGGAAAAGAGCGCCCCGGCGTTAGGGCTATACCGAAACGTTATAGCCGGGGTTCCGAACCTGTGCTTCAAGGTGCCGACAGGCGGCGGTAAGACCTTTATCGCCTGCAACGCCATTCGCCCGGTGTTTGACGCGCTCCCCGTCACCAAGACGAAAGCGGTTGTCTGGCTTGTCCCGTCAGAAGCCATCCTGACGCAGACGGCGAAAGCCCTGAAAGATACGTCCCACCCCTACCGTCAGAAGATCGACGTAGATTTTGGCGGGCGCGTGGAGGTCTACACCAAGCAGGAGCTTCTGAACGGGCAGAACTTCAATCCCTCGGCGGTCACAGAGCAGCTTTCTATTATGGTGCTGTCCTACGATTCGTTCCGCACCAGCAGAAAGGACGGGCGTAAGGCGTTTCAGGAAAACAGCAACCTCGCGGAGTTCCCCAAAGTGCTGGGAAAACCTGACAGCCCCATTGAGGGCGCGGACGAAACCGCCCTGTTCCAGATCATCAATCAGCTTAACCCTCTTGTCATCGTGGACGAGAGCCACCACGCCCGTTCGGATTTGAGCCGGGAAATGCTGGCGAATTTCAATCCGTGCTTTGTGCTGGACCTGACCGCCACGCCGCGCAAGGACAGCAATATTATCTCCTATGTGGACGCGGTGCAGCTAAAGACCGAACACATGGTAAAGCTGCCCGTCATCGTCTACAACCGCGGCAGTCAGGCAGAGGTCATTCTGGACGCAATCGACCTGAGAAACAAGCTGGAAGAACTCGCCGCAGCCGAATATGCCGTGAGCAAGAAATATATTCGCCCCATTGTGCTGTTTCAGGCAGAGCCGAAAGGCAAGGAAGAAGCCACTACCTTTGAGAAAATCCGTGAAAAGCTGATTGCCTATGACATACCCGCAGAGCAAATCGCCATCCGCACAGCGGACGTGAACGAGCTGAAAAACACCGAACTCATGTCCGCAGACTGCCCGATTCGCTATATTATCACGGTCAACGCATTGAGCGAGGGATGGGACTGCCCCTTTGCCTATATTCTTGCGTCTATTGCCAACAAGACAAGCCAGGTTCAGGTGGAGCAGATTTTGGGACGTATCCTGCGTCTGCCCCACACCACCCAACACAGGCAGTCATCCCTGAATATGTCCTATGTGCTGACATCTTCCAATGATTTCAACCAAACCGTAAAAGACATCATTCAGGGCTTGAATGACGCAGGTTTCAGCGATAAGGACTATCGCGTTTCCGAGCCGCCTACGCCGAAAGCCCCTGAACCGGTGCAAATCACGATTGACAATGGGTGTTCCAAAATGGAAACCCCTTTGGAATCGCCCGAAGAGGACGTTTCCGGTGTGGACTGGAAGTTAGTCAATGAAGAATACCAGCGGCGCAGAGAAGCGGAGAAATCACCTGAAACCACCCCGAAAGCCGACAGTATGCTATCCGAAGCGGAAAGCGCGGGACAAGCCTACAATGCCGCAATCCAGCAGTCGGGCAATGACCCCTATCTGCAAAAAACGCCGTGGGAGGTGCGGGAACAGATGCCTACATTCGCTGTCAAGCCGGAGTTCCGGGAAGATATTGAGCGCCTTGTCATCCCGCAGTTCTTTGCAGCTATTCCGGATACGCTGTTTACGGATGGTTCTCATGTGCTGCTGGATGAAGCGCAGCTTTCCGAGGGCTTCACGCTGAAAAACAAGGACTGCGACATTGATTTTGCCGCAGCGGACGATGGAATCGTTAAGGTGGATATTGAGAACAAGGAAAACGGCTTGCCCCGTGTGTTCAAAATGTCCAGCCCGGAGCAGCAATATTTCAAGGAATACTTCAACAGTCTGCCCCCGGAAAGCCGGGTACGCCAGTGCAAGGAAATGATGCTCCGTCAGCTTAACAAGCTGAATGGCGTGGACGCTGCCGAACTGAAAGCCTACATAGAGCGCATTGTCGGCAACATGAGCAAGGACCAGCTTACAGCAATGGAGAAAGCGCCGCTTGGCTATGCAAAGAAAATCAAGGACAAGGTGCAAGCCCTGTTGGAGCAGCATTGCCGGGAGAACTTCTCCGACTGGCTCTCCACCGAACGCATTGTATGCTTGCCGTATTATCGCCTGCCAGACGCAATTCATCCCGCTGCGCATACGGACATCTATGCGAAATCGCTGTATCAGGCAGAGGACGGCGATATGAATAAGCTGGAACAAAAGCTGATTATGGAATTGACCGCCTTGCCGAATGTGCGCTGGTGGCACAGAAACATTTCCCGTCAGGGCTTCTGTATCAACGGCTATATCAATCACTATCCTGATATTCTGATTTTGACGGAAAAGGGCAAGGTCATCTTTGCGGAAGCCAAGGGCGAACACCTGAAAAATGATGACAGCCGGGAGAAAATCGACCTCGGCGCAATGTGGAGCGGTCATGCAGGAAACCAGTATCGGTATTTCATGGTGTTTGAAAAGGATGCAGACCTGCCAAAAGGAGCAGTCAGCATGAGCAAATTTGTTGAGATTGTCGCGGCGCTGTGAATCCCGTTTCTGGGCGATTCTGACAGACGGCAATGACGCACTGTTCATATCAGCCCCTATGCGGTTTCGCGGAACCGAACGGGATTGCGCCAATCCGCAAAAACCTTTCCCGTTCCGAACACTGGGAACACTGTACCGTAGAGCGCGATTCCGTGTAATGAGTATGCAAATCGGGAAATAACTTTTCGGATTTCACAAGCATTGATTTATGCGGCGGTTTTTAGAGTGGTAATTGGGGTTTATTCTGCCGTGGAGGTCGATAATATCTACCCCTGATTTTTCATCACCTATGGTGTGAAATAAGCCCCTGTCTCGACGCTGTGATTACGACGGAGAAACATTTTGATCTCCTTACAAGTTCATACAGATTCAGGCAGCAGGAGCAATTCTGCTGCCTTTTTCTTTGGGTGACTGTTCCGCTTACCTCGCGTATGTGGATTGTCATAATTTTCAAAAAGGAGCGTGGTAGTAATGAAATTGGAAATCGGTCAAAGGAGGTGGTGTGCCGATGCAAAGCAGAAAACGCAGACGGATTCTGATGCAGGAGGCGGAATATGGCAAAACCGCTTGACCCCAAAGCGATAGAGGTAAAGCGACAGACCGGAAGCAGAGCCGAGCGCAGAGAGCAAAAACGCCGCCAGATGCAGGACGAAATTTCTTATAACCAGCGTGGAAATGGCGTTATTATTATCCCACCGCAGAAACGGCGGGAACTTGCAGAGGAGCCGCCCAAACTCCGTGTTGCGGCGTACTGCCGCGTCAGCACACAGGAGGAACAGCAGGTCGGCAGCTTTGATATGCAGATCCACCATTTTACCAAGAGGATTGAGGCAAATCCGCAATGGGAGCTGGTTGAGATTTATCAAGACGAGGGCATCAGCGCAACTACCGTTGAAAAACGTCTTGGCTTTCAGAAAATGATTGCCGACGCAGTTGACGGGAAGATTGACCTGATTCTCACCAAAAGCATCAGCCGTTTTGGTAGAAATATCGTGGATATTCTGGACAATCTGCGAACGCTTTCTGCGCTGAACCCGCCCGTTTCCGTTGAGTTTGAGACAGAAGGAATCGCCTATACCGGCGATGGGCGGAATAATCTGCTGATCTCGCTGCTGGCAGCCTTGGCTGAAATGGAGTCCCAGCAAAAGAGCGAGGCAGTTAAGGCTGGTATCCGCTGGCGCATGGCGGAGGGCATCTACAAGTTCTCCGTTCAGAATACGCTTGGCTTCTATCGTGATCATTTCGGGCGGCTTGTCATTGAGCCGACCGAGGCAAGAATTGTTGAGTACATCTATGAAAGCTGCTTGGAGGGCGCAACCCCGGCAGAAATCGCCGCCGCACTGACAGAACAGGGTATCAAATCTCCAATGGGGAACGATCTCTGGTCTGCCGGTACTGTCCGCAGCATCCTCCGAAATGAGAAATACTGCGGTGATGCTTTGATGCAGAAAACCTATACCAAGGATTTTCGCACCCATAAATCCGTCAAAAATACAGATTTGAATATGTATTTCAAGGAAAATCACCACACAGCGATTATCAAAAAAGAGGATTGGATCAAGGTACAAAAGCTACTGTCAGAGCGGCACAGCACAGCAAAACGAACTACATTGCGCCGTTTAAGCAATCACTTCGTCGCATACCGCGTAAAGGATGGTCTTTTCAAGGGCTATCTGATTATGGATTCCCGCTGGTCTTTTATGGAACGTCAGGAGTTTATGAAAATCGTGGATGAGGCGCAAAACACTATGAAATGAAAGGATTTTTACTATGAACTTCGATTTTTCCGCTTTGAACTTTGAAACCATCGACTCCAACATCAACGCCTACCCGGATATGTTCCTGAATCAGAACGGCGTGACTTTCACTAAGAAAGTGCTTGAGGACTTGAGCTATCCCGCCTACGTTTTGTGTCTGCTGGATGCGAAAGCGAGGGTATTTGCGATCCGTTCCTGCAAGAGCAACGAACCGAAGGGATTCAAGTTCTCCAAGCCGAGAGGCGAACAGAAAGGTGTTGTTACGATCTCCAACAAGAATCTGCTTGACCCGCTTCGCGCTGTCACCGGCGAGGACTGGATTCCCGGCAAGCGTTACAGGGTGCGCGGGTTCTGGGTTGCCGATGCAAAAACCATGTGCTTTGACCTCAATGAGGGCGTTCAGGAGGACTTTCGTCCTGTTACGCCGAGCAATGACGCAGAATAATCCCTGATTTTCAGGGAGAAAAGGGAGAGCCAAAGAGCAGCGGCAAGCCGCCTGAGCGAGAAAGCCACCTCTCCCTTTTCTCCCTCGCTACGGCTATGGAAACCGTGGAAAACCGCAAGCGGTTTACGCACCGTTCCCACAGCCTGCGCTCACCCTCTTTTTCCTCTCTGGCTTTCTCTCTATACAAAGATAAGTGTCCATTTTCTATCCCGAAAACGCACAGTTGCCACGACGAACAGAGGGCAGCGTGTCAATATGGCAAAGAAAAGCAAACGGCACACAGGCGGTTTTATCCTCAAAAAAAGCCCCGAAGCACGACAAAAAATAAGCCCAGCACCATGCCATTGACGTGATGCTGGGTTTTTAGCCGTAAACTCACTCTGAGGTTAAGCCAAAGTGCCGCAGCGCATCCTTGATTGCCTCGACCTTTTCAGGCGGGCAGGGATGATACTCATGTTTTCTCTGCTCAACAGCATTCGGTGCTTTGTGCATATCCAGCCCGACCATACGCTTGACCTCTGCAATATATGCCGTATGGACTTTGAAGCCGTACTTTTCCTGCACATACTCCTGAATGCGTTTATAGGTCGGATGCTCCTTGACCTCGCCGGTTTCCACTTCCATTCTGACCTCAACCGTCAGTGGATTTGTTTCCCGTGACAAGAGGACCACCGTCTCCACATGGCTCGTCCGCGGGAACATGTCCACGGCGACGCCGGCGGCGGGGGTATAGCCCTGCCGGGCGAACGAGGCGAGATCGCGCGCGAGCGTGCCGGGGTCGCAGGAGACATACACGATCCGCTCCGGCTGCATCCCGGCGGCGTGGGAGATGACGCTCTCGTCCAGCCCGCGCCGCGGCGGATCGACGACGATCACCTGCGGGCGGATGCCGCGCCTCGCAAGCTCCGCGGCGGCCTCGCCCGCGTCGGCGCAGAGAAATTCGCACTCGTCCGAAAGATGATTCCGCTTTGCGTTGTCCCGCGCGTTTTCCACGGCGGCGGGAATGACCTCCGCGCCGATGACGCGCGCGCCGCGGGAGGCCATGCAAAGGCCGATCGTCCCCGTGCCGCAGTAGAGATCGAGCGCCGTCATGCCCGGCGTGATACTGGCATAGCCGAGCGCGGCCTCATACAGCCGCTCGGCCTGCGGCGGGTTCACCTGGAAAAACGAGCGGGGCGAGAGCGTGAACGTGAGGCCGCACAGCCCCTCGGTGAGCACCTCGCTGCCCCAAACGGTATCAAACTCTCCGGCAAGCACGGTGTTGCCGCGGGCTGTGTTGCGGTTGAGCACGAGCCCGGTTACATCCGGGCAGCGCTCGCGCAGCATATCCGTGAGTATGCCGAGAGCCTTTTCTCCCGGCGAGCGGGACGCGGTGAGCGTCAGCACCGCCTTCTCCGTGAGATGCGACGAACGGTAGAAGATATGGCGCACGCCGTCTCTCTTCGCGGCCTCGTCGTAGACCGGGATATGCTCCCGCTCCATCCAGTCAAGCACTGTCTGCGCACACGCAAGCGCTTCCTTCGGTACGGCGGGGCAGTCCGGCACGGGGACGACCTCGTGCGAGCGCGCGCGGTAAAACCCGGCGACGGGACGGCCGTTTTGCTCTGCCACATTGAAGATCACCTTGCGGCGCTGCCGGGCGTCTTCCGGCGCGGGGAGAATGCCGGAGACGGAAAAGTCCAGCTTCCCGATGCGGTGCAGCGCGTCGTTCACACGCTGCAATTTCAGAGAAAGCTCCTCCTCATAATCCATATGGCGCAGCGCGCAGCCGCCGCAGCGGGGGTATGCCGGGCAGTCCGGCTCTGCTCGGTGCGGTGACGGGGAGCGAAGCGTTTCGCCCCGGCCCCATACGGCGGCGGATGTGCTGCGCACGATGCGCACATCCCATTCCTCACCCACGATCGTTCCCGGAACGAATACGGCGCGCTCACCGATGCGGCAGACGCCCGCGCCCTCGGAGGTGTAGCCGGTGATGCGGGCGGGATATATTTCATTTTTTTTCAGTTCAGACGGTATTGTCAAGATCGATCACCCGCAGACATTTTACCATAGCTTTCGCGTATTGCCAACGGGAAAACGCTTTGCTATAATGTGTGCGGTATAAATATTTGGAAAGAGGGTCGTTTCCTTGCCTCTGCTTTTGGATCTGTTCTGCGCGTTTTTCCGGATCGGGCTGTTCACCTTCGGCGGCGGCTACGCCATGCTGCCGCTTCTGCAGCGCGAGATCGTAGAAAAGAAGAAATGGGCCACGGAGGAAGAGATGTTGGACTACTTCGCCGTCGGCCAGTGCACGCCCGGCGTCATTGCGGTCAACACCGCGACGTTTGTCGGCTTCAAGGAGAAAAAGCTCTCCGGCGCGATCTTTGCCACGCTCGGCATCGTTTCGCCGTCGCTCGTGATCATCACTGTTATTGCGGCGCTGCTGAGCAATTTTGCCCACATCGCCGCCGTGCAGAATGCGTTTGCCGGCATCCGCGTTGCGGTATGCGTGCTCATTTTCAATTCCATCGTGAAGCTCTGGAAAAAGTCCGTGGTGGATAAGCTTACGCTCGGCGTGTTTATCGCTGTGTTCCTCGGCTCTGTGCTGCTCAGCCATGTGAGCCCCGTGGTGTTCATCGTCGCCGCGGCGGTGCTCGGCATCGTTGTGCGCGTATGGCTGCGCACCGGAAAGGAGGGCAAGGCATGATCTACCTTCGTCTGTTCTGGGAATTTTTCAAGGTCGGGCTGTTTTCCGTCGGCGGCGGCCTTGCCACGCTCCCGTTCCTCTATTCTCTCGGCGCAAAGACCGGCTGGTTCAGCACAGCGGATGTGGCGAACATGCTCGCCGTTTCCGAGTCCACGCCCGGCCCCATCGGCGTCAACATGGCGACCTATGCAGGCTTTGACTGCGGCGGCGTTCTCGGCGGCGTCGTGGCAACGCTCGGCCTTGTCACTCCGAGCGTGATCGTCATCGTGCTCATCGCCATGGCGCTGCAGGCCTTCCGTACGAACAAATATGTGGATGCCGCGTTCTACACGCTCCACCCGGCCTCCACCGGGCTCATTGCCGCGGCGGGGTGGTCGGTGTTCGCGCTGGTGCTTGTGAACCTTGACGCTTACCGCGCCTCGTATCAGCTTGCCGACCTTCTTCAATGGAAAAACCTGATCCTGTTTGCCGTGATCTGGGTGCTCACCAATCTGGTGAAGCCGCTGAAAAAGCTGCACCCGGTCGTGTTCCTCGCCCTCGCTGCCGTTGTGGGTATCGTATTCCGGCTCGGCGGTGTGTAAGTGGACATAATATAATTAACGTAATATTATTTGCATAATTCAATAAACATAATTTGATTTACATAATTATTGACGCGGCGGCGTAGGCGAGCGCTGCGGAGAAAACGCCCTGGAGGAGCTTTCCTCCGAGGCGTTTTCGCATTTTCAGCCCTTCGGCGGCAGCTCCGGCCTGCCCGTGGACGCACAGCCCGCCCCAGCTCAGCAGAAATTCGCCCAGCGCAAGGCTTCCGGGCGTGAGCGGCAGGCCCGCCATCGCGCCGACGCCGCTCGAGAGCTCGAGCGCGCCGGTGAAGAGCGCGCGGAAGAAGGAGAGCGGCCCGCCGGTGTAAAGCGAAAGCTCGCCCGCGAGCGTGTCCGGAAAGCCCAGCGCGCCGAGAGACGCGATCAGCGCAGAAAAGAAGATCACATATGCGCCGATCTGCAATATTGTCTGCCCTGCGGCGGTGACCGCGCCGCCGAGCGCCGCGCCAAAGTCCGGCGCCTTCCGCGGCGGTTTGATCGGAGCCTCGCCGCCGCGCGTCCTCCGGCGGAAGAGAATGCCGACAGCGGCGGCGGAGATGGCGTGGAGGCCCCAGAGCAGCATCCCCCACCCGGCGGAGCCGAACACTCCCACGCCGAGCGCACCCACGGCGAACGCCGGGCCGGAATTATCGCAGAAGGCGAGCAGGTGCTCGGCTTCCTCCTTTGAAAGAACACTGTCCCGATAAAGCACCCCAATGCTTGCCGCCCCGAGCGGGTATCCGCCGGAGAGACCGAGCAGGAACACTGCCGCGCCCGCGCCGCTCACGCC
>OKSD01003663.1_pt1 | contig 11355 bp, 7 predicted proteins | sample 1601221 | NCBI WGS metagenome assembly OKSD01 (sample SAMEA3541550, study PRJEB24748) | human gut metagenome | biome: human gut; feature: human-associated habitat; material: faeces | place: China | collected 2012
ACGCTATAATTACTTTCCACGCCCCAGCTTACGGGGGTTTTGCCATCCGTATCGAAGTGCCAGAAGAAGCCCTCCTCAGGTTGAGTTTGGGAGAAATAGTAAACTTTTGCGTCAATGAGATAATCGTTGCTAACCCCTATTGAAGAGCAAAGCGTTTCCCACTCCTCTTTAGTGCCGTTATAATAGACGTTTATAAGCGAGCTGCAAAGGTTGAATGCACCCTGACCGATTGAGGTTACGGCTCTATCTATGAGTACGTACGTAATATCGGTATTGCCATTGAAGGCATTTTCACCTATTGCATTTACGGGCAAGCCTTCATGGGTTGAAGGTATTATTAAATCTTTATCTATACAATCACCTATACCGACAACGGTATAACCTTTACCATCTGAATTGAGTGAATACTCAAGCCCATAACTGTAATTGGGTTCATTGCCCCAACTTACGGGGGTTACGCCGTCCGTATCGAAGTGCCAGAAGTAGCCGTCTTTTTCAGGTTCGGTTTGGGAGAAATAGTATTTTCTCACACCGTTAAGGCAACCGTTGTTACCTTCTATGGAGATTGTACTCCACTTATCCTCTGTACCACCGTAATATACGGTTGTCAAAGCGTCACAATGCAAAAACGCAGCAATAGCAATTTTGGTTACAGCACTTGGAATTATTATGCTTTTCAGACTACTACAGTTCTTGAATGCAAATTGGTCAATATAATAAACACTTTCGGGAAGTGAAACCCATTCTAAACTTTCACAACCATTGAACGTATCAAATCTGATAAACGTTACACCATCAGGAATTATTATATTCTCTAACTTCTTGCACTCATAGAATGCTTTATTACCGATACTTGTAACACTATTCGGGATAGATATAGATTTTAAGTTATTGCACCCTTCAAATGCAGACTGACCGATAGACGTAACGGTTTCGGGTATGGTTATAGTCTGCATATTAGTGCAGCAGAAGAACGTTCCATCTTCAATGGTTGTTACGCCATAGGGAATTGTAAAGGTCTTTAAGTTGTTACAATGCTCAAATGCATAGGATCCGATACATAAAATGTTTTGTGTATTTTCTATGCTTTCCAAAACTCTACATTCGGAGAAGGCACTGCTCCAAATAAACTTTGTCTTATCGTCTATTGTAAAAGAAGTGATTTCTTTTGAAATTACGCTTACTAATACTAAATAGTGATTTTCGCTGTTGCCTAAATAATATGCCGTACCGTCGTCATATGTTTGCAAGTTGGTGCAACCATAGAACGTATTGAAACTAATACTTGTTAAACTATCGGGGAGCGATACGTTAACTAAATTAGTGCAATTATAGAACGCATTATCTCCAATACTTTTAACACCCTCTGAAATTGTTGCGCTTTCCAAAGCGGTACACTCTTTGAACGCATTATCTCCAATACTTAAAACGCTACCGGGAATGGTTATGTTTTTCAAAGCGGTACACCCTTCAAAAGCCGAATATCCAATACTTAAAACGCTGTCGGGAATGGTTATGCTTTCCAAAGCGGTACACTCTGCGAAAGCCGAATCTCCAATATTTAAAACGCTGTCGGGAATGGTTATGCTTTCCAAAGCGGAACAACCTGCGAATGCATGATTTCCGATACTTTTAACCCCGTCGGGAATGGTTATACTCGTCAATTTGGCGCAACAACAGAACGCCCCTTCTCCGATACTTGTTACACTGTCGGGAATGGTTATACTTTCCAAACTTTCGCACCAATTGAACGCCCCATCTCCGATACTTGTTAATTGACTATTCTCCCCGAACGTTACGCTCGTAATGTTGTAGCAATCGCTGAGCGCAAAACAGTTTAATTCGGTTATATCGTCGGGTATTGTTAATTTGGTTTCGTTGCCTGTGTAGTTAATTAAAGCCTTTACCTTGCCGTCGTAATAGATTACGTATCCGTTTTCATCGGTATATACATAGCTTTCACTTGGTTCAGTTTCCACACGCTTTGCATAATATCCTACGTAACCGTTATCTTCCGAGCCTGCAGTTATATTAAGTTTAGATAAATTCCACACTTCAACTAATCTATAGCACTCAACAAACGCCCATTCGCCGATTGACGTTACACTGGCAGGAATGGTTATACTTTCCAAACTTTCGCACCAATTGAACGCACCATCTCCGATACTTGTTAATTGACTATTTTCCCCAAACGTTACGCTCCTCAAACCGTAGCAATAGATGAACGCATCAGAGCCGATATTTGTTACGCTTTCGGGGATTGTTATGCTTTCAAGAGAATAACAATAGTTGAACGCCCCGGGTCCGATTGAAGACAATTGGCTGTTTTTACCAAACAGTACGCTTGTAAGCGATTCGCAACCATTAAACGCTTTTTCGCCGATTGAAGTTATACTATCGGGCAAAACTACGCTTGTGATAGCGGTGTTATTGAGAAATGCACTTGCTTCAACTGACACAACGGGCAAGCCATTGTAGGTTGTAGGAATTAGTATTTCGGTATCCGTGCAAGTGCCTATGCCGCTTACGGTATATTCACCTTCACTTATTAAAACCATAGCCAAGCCCTCGCTTGCAGGCTGTCCGCAATACACGCATGAATTGCCTGAAATACTGTGACCCGTCTTTTCAACCGTTACTGTCTTTACGTCGGTATACGTTTGGTTGTTGAAGGTTACGGTTGCCGTATAATCCTTTTCGCCGTCCGTTGTACAGGTTACAGGAGTGGTCACCTTGTCTGTGACAGTTGCCGTTAAGGTATTAACGTGTTCACTGTCGTTTGTACAGGTGAACGTTGCCGTTGCGTTTGTATAATCTTCGGACCAAGCCCAGGAGGGTTCACCATAGCTGTGACCGAGTGCAGATACGTACGTATCCTTATAGCTGTCACCGCAACCCGTGCAGGTATGTAAAGTATAGCCCTGCTCCGTACAGTTTGGGGCAACCACTTCGGTTTCGTAGGTATGTTCGTGCGATATCTTTTTGCAGGCGGTCAACCCCGCGGCAAGCGAGCAACAAAATACTGCGGCAAGTATTACCACGATAATTTTCTTTTTCATTACGTCCTCCAAACAACTACAATATACACATATCTATATTAGTTTTTTATATTATGTTCTTAACCAACTGAAATTGTCAAATAGTTTTCACGCAAACATTAAAACGGTACGTAGACCCTGACACCGTAGAAAAGGCAGGGTTTTAGTTCCGTTTTAGTTTTGGTATGGTATGCCAACAGATAATAATACGAACGTTGCCAAAACGCCGATATTTCAACGCTTTTATGAAAAATGCTCGCTTGCAGTACATACAGTACAACTGCGTTCGCCTTTTCCAAAAATCATCTGAAATCTCGGCGTTTTCGGTTGTGAACAAGTTTTCCGTCGTGTTTTTAGAATAAGACAAGGCACGCGAGCGGCTTAATACTTTACCGTATAAGCCGTGAGCGTAACGCAGTATTAGTCAAAAACACGGCGTAAAACCTGAGTTCGTATTATTATCTGTTGGCATAACTTTGAAATGGATTCAGACGCAGTTGACGGGTTTTAGCCCCGTTTTAGATTTTGTACAATATAAAGATTAATCTTATTCCATAACGAGCGGGTTGATTTGTCAATATCGTTTTGCGAAAATCTCCTGTGCGAAATAACAGTGATTCAGTTTTTCTGAACGCGGTATCCCGTAAACGTCGCGTACGCGATTTTGTTTGCGTTGCTATCGGTTACGTTTACTGCGTAAAGACATACCGTGCGCCCGTCTCTTACGCATTCGCATTCTGCGAACAATTGCTTTGTCCGCGACGGCAGAAGATAATTGATACGTATTTCATAAATACTCCTCCTGAATATTTTAGTTTACTTTTGTAAACAGTTTAACCGAAAAATGAAACTAAAAACGGCCCGATTGCATAAATTCCCCTACAATCGCAAAAATACTTATATCAAACATAAGGAGATTATAATGAAAAAAACAAATCCTTTTTACGAAGAAAACGCCATTCCCGTATCGGAATTCCGCGACTGGTCCGCAATGACCCTGAAACCTTACAACAAAAACACCGCTTCACCTTATACGAAAACGCGAGTCATTCTTATGAACGGCACCGAATTTGAGCAATGCTGGTTCCTTCATAACTTTTCGAGACATGAAAAAAATAACGACCTGCGCCGCGAGCTTGCGCTTCTGCGCCGGCACGAACAACAACAACAGAAAGTAATTTCGTCCTTAAAGCCCGTCGACGAATCGCCGCTCGAAACGACAATTTCGTACGAACAACTCGCCGTTGACCTTACCGCCGTTCTTGCGAGGCACGTCAAAGACGAAAACGTAAAAAACGCATTGAATTTCGCCCTTCTCGAAGATTTCGACCATCTTTACAGATTTGCAAATCTTCTTGAATCCGAACAGGGAAAATCGGCAAAAGACATCACTCGCGAATATACCGAAATAATGCCCGGTCGTCCTACCATTGCAGAACATCGCCACCCGTTTGATGCGATTAACAACTCAATTTGCAACTTAAAGTCCGATTTGTTTACGGTTCTCGTAACAAATATTATTACCGCTGCCGAACAGCAGACTATGAATTACTATATGAATATAGGTGACCTCCATCCCACTTCCGAAGGCAGAAAACTGTATGCCGAAATAGCAATGATAGAGGAACAGCACGTTACCGAATACGGCTCGCTGCTCGATACCACCTGCGGCTGGCTTGAAAATCTCATTATGCACGAATATACCGAGTGCTATCTCTACCACTCGTGCGCGCTGGACGAAACCGATAAGAACATGAAAAAATTATACGAAAGGCTTTATCTCGAGGAATGCGGACATCTTATCCACTCCAAAAACCTTTATAAAACTTACGCCGGAAAAGACGCAATGTCACTCTTCCCCGACGGTGCAGACTTCCCCGAACCTCTTATGTTTGAAGGCAATATCGAATATATCCGCGACGTTATCGCGCGCACCGACTGCTTTACCAAAAAACTCGAAGGTTACGAGTGCGTTCATAATCTGCCCTCGGACGACGTTTTCAGACAGTATAATAAATCCGTAAACAAACGTACGGGCGCGGTTGCAAGTCACAACGTTATCGACGAGCATATCAGAAAATTCGGAAAAGACTATCGCTACGAAGTCAAAGAACATCCCGTAACCGAACTTGCTTCGCGGACGCACGACAACACTACGTTTGCAAGATAAGGCGTTACTTCCGATATTTGGCCGGAAACAAACGTTTTCCGGCCTTTATTTTGCAATAAAGCAACAACCGTTTTCAAACGTCAAAGCATCGCGCACACGAAACCTCGCCACGGAAGGAAAAATTTTTGCGTTTCTCGTTGCATTGATTTTCTCAATCCCGCCCTTAAAATAATAACGTCTTATACTATTCCCTCCGTTTATAAAGGCCGAAATCGGATAATCGCGTGTGTTTTGTGCGGAAGACGTATTTAATGTACCGAAAACGGGACGAACGATCGACATAATTGAAAATAAGTGATATAATTGATTTAACGATTTTCAAGGGGGCTATTATGGAAAGCAAACAAACGCTGATTTTCCGTCTTTATCAGGTTCTGAGCGGTTATTCCGACGCCGACCATCCGCTGACTCAGCAAAAAATCATCGATATTTTAAGCGACGAATACGACCTTGTCGTCGAAAGAAAAGCAATCGGTCGCAACGTATCCTATCTCAAAGAAATGGGTTTTGAAATCGAAGGCGACAAAAAAGGAATCTATCTTGCAAGCCGCCCTTTCGAGAACGCGGAACTCCGTCTTCTTATCGACAGCGTTTTAAGCAGCAGCCACATAAACGCGACGTATTCCAAGCAACTCATCGACAAGCTGATACTTTTGGGCGGCAAGTATTTCAAAGCGCACGTCAAGCACGTTTACTCGGTACGCGACTGGAACAAAACTCAGAACCGCGATTTGTTTTTGAACGTCGATCTCGTCGACGAAGCAATCGAAAACGAAAAGCAGCTTGTCTTCGACTACAACAAAATGGGCGCGGACAAAAAACTGCACCGCACCGCGCACCACAAAGTCAGCCCGTATCAGATGCTGTTGCACAACCAGCACTACTACCTTATGGCGTACAACGAAAAGCAATGCGACGTCGCCTTTTACCGCATGGACAAAATCACAAAAATGCAAATTTCCGACGATGTACGCACGCCGCTGAAATCCGTCCCGGGATACAAAAACGGCATCGATTACAAGGAACTTTCAACCGCGCGTCCTTATATGTTTGCGGACAAGCCTGAGCGCGTCGTGATTAAACTGCCCGAGCGGCTCATCGACGATATAATCGATTGGTTTGGCGCGGACATCAAGGTTAAAGGCAACGAAAACGGCATATTAACCGTTGAAATTGTTGCAAGTCCGAATGCAATGCAATTCTGGGCGATGCAGTACGGCACGTATGCGGAAATAATCGAGCCGCAATCTCTCCGTGAAAAAATCAAGGAACGCTTGACGAAAATGCAGGAAAATTATTCAAAATAACCCGCCCTGTTTTGTTCGTTTTCTTTCGGACGAAACAATCGAAAAAACATAAAAACCACACCGAAACGACGAGCCTTCCCGCCCGTCGTTTTTTGTCGCATTTTGTCAAAATAATCCCGTTTTTCGCTTCCCGAAAAGCACCGCTTTAAGTAATTGAAAATAAAATCGGAATTATCACGCGATAATCGTTGCGAATTTTTCAAAATGGGAATATAATGCTTTCTCGTTTGAGGAACTGATGATGACGGCGGCAATCGTATTATCCGTAATAGCGGCGGCGGGGACGATACTTTCAATCGTATTTCTGCCCGAAGTAAAAATCAAAGGAAAGCGCATTCCCGTATTTTTTGTGGTGCCGGTAATTTCGGCGATACTTATCGTCGCGCTTAACGTGTTGACTTTCAGGGAAGCCTGGGACGGATTGACGGGCGATATGGCGTCGATGTTTCACGGGCGAAACTCCGTCAACCCCGTAAAAATCCTATTGCTGTTTTTCGGAATGACGACGGTGTCGGTATTTCTGGACGAAGCGGGAGTGTTCAGCTTTCTTGCGACAAAGTCGATGAAACTTGCGGGACACAGTCGGACGAAGCTGTTTTTCATTCTTTACGGCGTGGTGTCGATTTTGACCGTGTTTACGTCAAACGACATCATTATCCTTACGTTTACGCCGTTTATCTGTTACTTTTGCAAAAACGCCGACATAGATCCCGTGCCGTATCTTGTGACGGAATTTGTTGCGGCAAACACGTTTTCAATGTTTTTCATAATCGGCAATCCGACGAACATATACCTTGCGGAATCATTTCACATGACCTTTTCCGGTTATCTGAAAGTAATGGCGTTGCCGACGATATTCGGCGGGCTTTGCGCCCTTCTCGTGCTGTACTTATTGTTCAAAAAACAGTTTAAGGAAGAAATCCCCGTGAGCGAAGTCGAGACCGCAAAAATCGAAAAACCGTACCTTGCGATATTCGGCGCGGTGCTTTTAATAATATGTCTTGTATTCCTTATTATCGCGGATTACGTCGGAATCGAAATGTGGGCGGTTGCGACGTGCGCGTTTCTTCTCCTTGTTGTCGGCGCGCTTGTTATCGCCGCCGTGAAAAAGGAAAAACCGACGGAACTCACAAATGTTTTCAAACGTCTGCCCTACGAACTAATCCCCTTTGTCATATCTATGTTTATCGTCGTTTTGTCGCTGAAAAAAACGGGCGTATCGCAAAAAATCGCCGACGTTTTCGGCGCGGCGGGAGAAAGGTACGACATATTGACTTACGGCGTGTCGTCGACGCTCGTTGCAAACCTTATCAACAATATTCCGATGAGCGTTTTGTACTCGGCAATCACCGAAACCGCGTCGCCTTTTGCGGTGTATGCGTCGGTAATCGGCAGCAACATCGGCGCGTTTCTGACGCCCGTCGGCGCGCTTGCGGGAATAATGTTCACGGGGCTTTTGAAAAACCTTGACGTAAAGTTTTCGTTCCTTGACTTTTTGAAATACGGCGTTGTCGTCGCAATTCCTACGCTTTTCGCAACCCTTGCGGGACTGTACGTCGTTTACTTTTTACAATAATATCGGCGCAAAAAAACGGCGTCGAACCTCGATGCCGTTTCGTTTATTTGAAAAAATTTTTTTAAAACTTGACGCAACTCAAAACGTCCATGACGAATGCGACAGTGCCGCCCGTTTCGACCTTTACCGGCGTTTTTACGGCAACGCCCGTGACGTCGGGAGAAGTCACGAAAGACGCCTCGATATGCTTTTTCGCGTGCTTTTCCAGAATTTCCAGGATGGTATCGACCTGCGCCCTTTCGACGCCGATAAGAAGCGTCACGCTTTTCTTTTTCAAAAATCCGCCCGTTGACGAAAGCATCGTCGTATAAAAGCCCCGGGCGGTAAGGTCGCGTACGGTTTCCGTGGCGTTTCCGCCGGACAACACGGCCATAATCATTTTGTCGCAAAGTATATTCATATCGCGTCTCCTTTTTTTATTATCGCACCGGAAAGCGTCATTGTCAATAGCAAAAACAACCGTTTTTGCCGGGTGATTCCGATAAAACGTCCAAAAAACGGCGATTTTAATAAAATATATTTACAATTTATATATTCAATGATATAATTAAATAACATTATTATTTTTTGTAAGGAGAAGTATGTTAACAGAACAACCTGACCCTGACAGTATTATATTGTCGGTCATTTTCATCATCATACTCGTGCTGTTTTCGGGCTATTTTTCGGCAACCGAAACTGCTTTTACTTCGGTAAACCGCACGAAACTCAAACTTAAAGCGCAGGACGGCAACAAAGCCGCCAAAAACGCGCTGTATCTTCTGGATAGATATGACAAAGTGATTTCGGCGATCCTCGTCGGCAACAACCTTGTCAATATCACGCTTTCGGTATTATTCAACAATCTTTTTGAAACAGTCATTCCAAACGCCGCGGTAAGCGGTATCGTTTCGGTCGCGGTATCAACTGTGATTGTTCTGACGTTCGGCGAAATGTCGCCCAAAATGATTGCGAAAGAAAACTCCGAAAAGATTTCGATGGCGTTCGGCTATCCGATGCGCGCGATAATGGTCATTCTGTACCCCATCACGATTTTGTTTGCGGGGCTGAAATTCCTTCTTCGCAAGATATTCAAGTCGAAAAACGACGACAAAATCACCGAGGAAGAACTCTTATCCATGGTCGAAGAAGCGCAGGAAGACGGCTCTCTTGACATGCAGGAGCGCGAACTTATTTCCAGCGCGATTGAGTTTGACGACGCGGAAGTCGAGGATATTTTCGTGCCGCGCGTGAACGTTATCGCGGTGCCCATCGACATGCCGATGGAAAAAATCAAGGCGCTTTTCCTGGAACATAATTTCTCGCGTATGCCCGTGTACAAAAACACAATCGACAGCATCGTGGGTATGATCCATAATATCGACTTCTTCACCGCCCTTGAAAAAGGTGAAAATTCGATTAAAAACTACATCACCCCCGTTACCATCGCGACGGAACATATGAAAATTTCGACGCTTCTGAAAAGCATGCAGCGCCAAAAAGTGCATATGGCTGTCGTTGTGGACGAATACGGCGGAACGCTGGGCATTGTCACCCTTGAAGATATTCTGGAAGAACTTGTCGGCGAAATCTGGGACGAACACGACGAGGTCGTGAACTACTTCACGAAAATCGACGACACGACTTATATCGTCGACGGCCGTGCGGAACTCGATAAATTCTTTGAAACTTTCGGGCTCGATAAGGACGAGGCGGCAGACTTCGACTCCCAGACAGTCAGTGGCTGGATTATCGCGGAAATCGGCGAAATCCCCAAAAAGGCGCAAACCTTCAATTACAAAAACCTGACGATCATCGTAAACAGGCTTACGCAGCGCAAAATTCTGGACGTCAAAGTCATCGTAAACCCCGTTGAAGAAAACGATGATGACGCAGAAAAACCCTCGCTCTTTGAAAAGGTGAGCGAAAGAATCGCCGAAAAACAGGAAAACAAACAGGACGACAACGAATAACCGCGTCAAAACCAAAAGGCTGACAACCCGTCAGCCTTTTTTTTGCGTATTTAGCGCGGAACAAAAAAACACGCGCCGCTTCGGGCGCGTATTTTTTATATAAAACAAATCGGAAGAAGAGCAAATTAAAATTTCAAAAACAAGCCGTGCTTTTCAAAGTCCGAAACATTCACTTCTTTCACGTCGTAGCCGTCGTTTTTGATTGCGGATACTATTTTGTCGACGTCAGTGTTGTCGTCGCAGATTATTTCGGTCAAACCCGATACGCGCGACGATCGTACTTTTTCACGTCAGCCACTTTTCTTACGGCGTCGTTCACGTTCGTCTCGCACATGCCGCATTTCATGCCAACGTGCAAAGATATTTTTTTCATATTAAGCCCTTTCTTTTTCTACCTTATTGTAAACTAAATTTTCCCGCTTGTCAACAGAACATGAATAAAATTTCACATTTTGTTTACTTGTGTCGTTCAGACAGTCTTTTTGACAGTATATATATTTCTTTTTTTACCATATAAAAATAATAACGTCTTCCGCCCTTTTTTTCGTTTTACAGAAATGCGGTTTTTATTGTATAATAGTGAAAAGCATCAGGAGATCCTATTATGAAAATTTCAAACGATATAAAATACGTCGGCGTGAACGATAAAAACCTTGATTTGTTTGAGGGGCAATACGTCGTGGAAAACGGCATGGCATACAACTCTTACGTCATTATCGACGAAAAAGTCGCGGTGATTGATTCCGTCGATAGATCCTTCGGCGCCGAGTGGCTTGAAAATATCGCGGTCGCTTTGAACGGTCGCACGCCCGACTACCTTGTCGTGCAACACATGGAGCCCGACCATTCGTCAAATATTCTGGCGTTTTCGGAAAAATACAAGGACGCGAAAATCGTGTCGTCCCTTCGCGCGTTCCAGATGATGAAAAACTATTTCGGCACGGATTTTCAGGACAGACAAGTCGTGGTGAAAGAAGGCGACGTTTTGCCGCTCGGAAAACACAACCTGTCGTTTATCGCCGCTCCCATGGTACATTGGCCCGAAGTCATCATGACTTACGACGACTTTGACAAAGTTTTGTTCTCGGCAGACGCTTTCGGAAAGTTCGGCGCACTCGACACCGACGAAGACTGGGCGTGCGAGGCAAGAAGATATTATTTCGGCATTGTCGGAAAATACGGCGCGCAGGTGCAATCGGTTCTGAAAAAAGCGGCGGCGCTCGATATCAAAATCATTTGTCCGCTGCACGGTCCGTGGCTTTTTGAAAACATTCCGTATTATCTCAATCTTTACGATATTTGGTCGTCGTAC
>OKSD01003669.1_pt1 | contig 11329 bp, 8 predicted proteins | sample 1601221 | NCBI WGS metagenome assembly OKSD01 (sample SAMEA3541550, study PRJEB24748) | human gut metagenome | biome: human gut; feature: human-associated habitat; material: faeces | place: China | collected 2012
CAAGCACCTCGCCGTTGCAGTCCACCCAGTTCTCATCCCGCAGGTGGAAGGTCCATGTCAGGCTGTCGGCATCCCACTCCCAAGCAGTGGCAAGGCCCTCCCGGATCTTGCCGCGGTTGTCGTACTCCACCAGCGTGTCGATGCACTGGGTGCCGTGGTAAAGGTCCGGGTCAGCTGAGCAGACCAGATAGTTCAGGGTGGCGGGCTGACGGGAATACAGCACGGTGTAGGTGGAGCTGTTGCCGGCAGCGCCGGTGCTGCCGCCATTGGAAGTGGAAGAGCCGCCGCAGCTGCTCAGCAGACCAGCCGCTGCCACAGAAAGGACGGCTGCGCCGCTGCCTTGCAGGAACTGGCGGCGGGAGATGGAATGAGCCATAGTAAAATCCTTCTTTCGTAAGATCTTGGCAAAAGCTTGCTTCGTGCTTTGGGATAAGAAAGGGGTAACGGAAATAGCTCCGTTACCCCTTTGTAACAGTCGGTGGCCACGGTGCGTGGTCTTATGGTCAGTATAGCATTGAATCTGTGCGCCGTCAATCGTTTTTCGGTGTGTCGGGCACATCCTTTTCTGCGGTGTTTTCCGGTGCGGCAGCAGGGGCTTCGTCCAGCGCGGCGGGGGCTGCTTTTTCCGGGGTCAGTGCTGTGATGACGGAACCGGCCGCAGCAGGCACGGCAGCGGCCACGGCGGTTTCCGCGGGGGCGGCAGCGGTCTCGGCAGAAACAGCGGCACCGGCTTCCTCCGCTGCCTTTACGGCCTCCTCGGCAGCCTTTTTGGCTTCCCGCTCCTCCCGCAGCTGCTTTGCCTTGGCAGCGGCTTCTTCCTGCCGCTTTTTGGTGCGGGCCTTGATGCGGCACACGGTGCACACACCATCCACACTGCCCGGCGCAATGGGCTTGCCGCATTCCTTGCACAGGGTCTTGGTGCATTTGTGTACACTTACCGGGCCAAGGGTGGTGAGCTGGCGCAGCTTCATGCCGTCGATGCCATGGTTGGAGCAGGAGGCCACGCACACCTCGCACTCGCTGCACTTCCACGGCGTGATGACGATGCGGGTCTGGCCGTCGGGCAGGTCCTCCAGCTTCAGCGCACCGGCGCGGCAGGCTTTTTCGCACTTGCCGCAGCCAAAGCATTTATCGGTAAAGTTGGGCAGGTAGTAGCCGTACTTCAGCGGCGTTTCCATGGATGCCTTCAGCTGCTTTGTGCGCTGGTGCAGCAAAAGGCGGAAATCCACACCGCCGTCGTCCTCGCTGTGCAGGCCGGGCAGCATCTGCAGCAGCTTTTTGGTGCCGCTCTTGGAGCCGTGGCTCACCTGCTCAAACATTTCGCGGCGGCTCAGCTCCTTTACGTGATAGGGCGCTTCGTCCTGCTCGTAGGCCAGAGTGAACCGTGCCTCGAACATGGGCTGGCCAAAGAAATCCACAAGCCTTGTCAGCTCCTTGCGCAGCTGGGCGGCGCACAGGTCGTTCTCACATTCACCGCAGGGGGTCAGGTCCAGCACGATCTTTTTGTTCAGGGCAAGGTAGGCCAGCGTCTCCCATGTGAGGGCCGCAATGCAGGTGCGCACCACGCTATTTTTGCGGGTGGATTTTTCACAGCCGATCCAGATGGTGTCATTGTCGGTATCGGCGGCAGAGGTGTCCCGCTGCACCTGCTCCGGCGAAGGGATGATGCAGCCGCTGCGGCAGGCAGAGACGCACAGGCCGCACTCGGTGCAGGGGTCCCAGTCCTTGACGAGGTTCGGGCGGGTAAAGATCTGTTCGCCATAGGGGCAGATATCCTTGCACTCGGTGCAGGGCTTGCGATGGGGATGCAGGTTCCAGCACTGGCGGCGGTTGATCTCGGGATGGGTAGTTTTCATCAGCATATCCATCGCGGTGCGTGTAAAAAAGCCCATAGTTTACTCCTTTTCCACAACCGAAGTGATGTTTGCGTGGTCGATCAGGAAACGCTGCACCTTCTGGGTGGTCACGGCAGAGGCCACAGCGTCCCGGCTGAGCACATTGCGGATCTCGGCTTCCGGGGTATCGTGCAGCTTGGCAAGGCGGGCGTATTCGGCATCCACCTCGGCGTTGGACACGGTGATCTGTTCTGCTTCGGCAATGGCCCGCACGGCAAGGATGCTGCGCATCTTGCGCTCTGCGTCCCGGCGGAAGGCGGCACGCACCTCGTCCGGTGTGGTCTGGCCTGCCTTGCAGTACAGCTCCATGGTCATCTTGCTGCGGCGCAGCCGGTCGCGCAGGGCGTTCATGTCCCTCTCCGCGTTCTGATCCAGAACAGCACCGTTCAGCTCCGCCGTCAGGTTCGCCCCGGCCATGCCCAGCAGGGCGGCTCCGGCAATGCGGTCGGCGTTGGCCTCGTGGGAGCGGCGCTTCTTTTCGCGGATGCTCTCCTTCAGGGCATCCACCGTATCAAAGCCCAGTGTCTTGGCAAAGGCATCGTCCAGCGGTACAGGCTGCTTCTGCTCCACGGTGTGCAGGGTGATGGCGAACTGTGCTGTTTTGCCGGAAAGCTCCGGCACCCGGAACTCGGCGGGATAGGTAAAATCGAACCGGAAGATCTCGCCTGCCTTGTGGCCGTACACGGCATCCTCGGCGGCGGGCATCAGCTGACCGGTGCCCAGCACCACCGTGACGTTTTCCATTCGGCTGTCCGGGATGGGTGCGCCGTCCATGAAGCCCTCAAAATCCAGCGTTACACGCATCCCGCGTGCGGCGGGCAGCTCCACCGGCAGAAAGGGGGCGTGGGTGCGGGTGAGGTTTGAAGCCTCCAGCTCCACGGCCTTTTCCGATACCGGGCGCACCCGGCGGGTGAATTCCAGCCCCTTGTATTGGCCCAGCGTGACCTTGGGCAGGGCGTTTGCATTCTGTTCCATGGGAAATACTCCTTTTATATCCAAAGCGTTTGCAATTTAAAGTCCATGTCCGGCAAGCCAGGCTTCCGCCACCTGCGAGAACATTTCGGGGTAGAGCGCATCCTCCTGCGCGAAGGCATCCAGATAATACTCCACCTCAGCCCGGTCGGCAGGCTCGGTGCGCTCCCACACGGTGAACACGGTGCCGTTGCCCATGTCAAAGCTGGCGGCCTGCGTAAAGTGCTCATCCCGCGCGGCGCAGAAGAGGGAATTCCACCGGCCGGAGAGCTCACCGCCGCTGACAAAGGTCTGGGGGAGCGGCTCTGCAGTGAGCACGTACTTCGCCTCAAAGAACCGCACCGGGAACTCGTGGGTGCCCGGGATGGAGATGCCGGCGGCCAGCTTGCCCTGCAGCTGGATGTCCGGCAGGGCGGCGTACTGGAACATGTCCGAGTTGTACAGCATATCGTGGGGGATCATGTAGGCGAACTCGCCCTTTTCCGCATCGCAGTGGGCATCGATCCAGTCGTCCACGCGCTGGATCTGGGCGGCATCGGTGCGGTCGTAGGTGAGCTTGTCCAGCCGGACGAATTCCGACACGGCCTTGAGGGGAAAATGATCCACCACAAAGCCCGGCAGAGCAACGGTGGTCAGCGGCGAGCAGCGCACGGACACCGCAAACACCATGGTAAAGCCCCAGTAGCAGAGCTTGACGGCGGTGTGCTTTTTCAGGCCGTCGGCCAGTGCGGCGGAACCAACGAGGAACAGCAGCAGCCACCCAGGCACGAACAGCAGCATCTGGTGGGAGCCGGTGTTCTGTACCCGGGTAAACAGCACAAGGCTCACCAGCAGCTCTGCCCCTGCAAGGCAGGGCAGGGCAGGCAGACGGCGTTTTGCGGCAAACCACAGCCCCATTCCGATGAGGATGAAGTTCAGCAAACCGATGCGCAGTGTCTGTGCGGCCAGCTCCAGCGTGATGCCGCCGAAGTTGTAGTAAGAGTAGCGCCCGGCGTAGTCAAAGCTTAAAATTTTGCGCACCATGGGCAGAAGCAGCAGCACCATGGCCCCGGCCGCACACAGGCCGAACACCACCAGCCGTACCATGCGGTGCACAGCGCGGCTGGGTTGGCCATCTTTTGCCAGCCGGATGCTGGAAACTGCCAGCATCAGCACGTAGGCAAAGCAGTAGCCCACCACAAAATATAAGTACCAGCGCCGGGTGAGGATGATGCCCGCCGTGGCGGCGAAGATGAGCAGATAGCGGGGCAGGTCGATGCCGTCAAAGCGGTAGTCCAGTGTGAGCAGCATAAGCATGAAGGCAAAGATCAGCCCGAACCAGTCCGGCTGGCCCAACACCGCCGACATGCGCACGAACGGGAAGGTAGCGCACCACGAAAAGCCGATGAGGAAATACCAGAACCGGTTCTTTACCCGTAGCATCCGGCCCACCTTGACCGTCAGGCCCGCCAGCAGCACCAGCAGGCTGGGCAGTACGCTGAATACCTGACAGAATGCGTAGTCATCGCCGGTCTTTCCGCTCAGGCAGAATGGGAACTCGGTGAACAGGGTGATGAAATTCGTATAGTCCTCGGTGATGGAATCGAGGAGAAACCGGAAGCCTGCACCTGCGCTCTGTGCAAAGGCAGCTTCGGCATGATACTGCTTTAGAATGTAGTTTACGTAGTCCCAGTGGTAGAGGAAGGTGCGGCTGCCGAGGGTCCAGTAAAAGTAAAGCACGGCCGCTGCCCACAGGCCCACCAGCACCGCCTTGTGGAACAGGTCCAGCTCCATACCGGCCCGGCGCAGCACCAGCAGCGCCAGTGCAAACAGTGCTGCATTGCACCACAGGCTCACCAGCGGGAAAAACAGGCTGCTGCCCGGTGCGGCAAGGCCGAATACAATAAGCGCCAGTGCCCCGGCAGCAAGGCCCAGCCAGACCTTGCCAAGGACAGACAGACGGGAAACGATTCCACTCATCCCAAAAACCTCTCAGCTGCAGAATATCACAGCTACAGTATAGCAAGCAAAATCTGCACTGTCCAGCCGCTGTGCACGGAAAACAACAAAATGTCCCGCCGCTTTGAACGCAGACGGGACATTTTGAAACGAATATTACTTGTTGGAATTGGCTGTGGCCTTTGTGCTGCGGGCAGCGCGGCGCTTTGCGTTCAGGGCTTTGTTGGCGCTGATGCGGGCCGCATCGGGGTTCGGGGCCTCCGGCGCAAGGCGCAGCAGGCAGCTGCCCATGGCAGGTAGGTCTACTGTAAGGGTATAGTCCCGACCAAACACACCGCCATCGGTGGTGTGAAGCTTTGTCTTGCGGCGGCCCTTCAGTGCACCGCCCCACTCGGGGGATTCCGTGTTCAGCACCTCCTCGGCCCTGCAGGGAAAGCGCAGATACAGCGGGAACTTTTTGTGGGCGTGGTCCTGCGTGTTCATGATGCACAGCAGGTTTTCGCCCCGGCCCTTGCGCAGCCATGCGTACACGCCCTCGCTGCGGCTCTCGCAGGCCACCCACTCAAAGCAGTCGGGGTTGTACTCGCCATCGTAGAGTGCAGGCTCAGTGGAATACACCCGGCACAGGTGGGCAAAGTATTTCTGGAACGCATCGTGGAAGGGGTATTTCAGCAGGTCCCAGTCCAGCTCCCGTTTTTCGTCCCACTCCCGGAAGTGTCCCATCTCGTTGCCCATGAAGTTCAGCTTCTTGCCCGGGTGCATGTACATATAAAAATAGAGGGTGCGCAGCTGGGCGCATTTTTCCGCATAGGTGCCCCACAGCTTATCAATGATGGTCTTTTTGCCGTGCACCACCTCGTCGTGGCTCAAGGCCAGCAGATACAGCTCGTTGTAGAAGTAGTGCATGCTGAAAACGATCTTGCCGTAGGCATTTGGCCGCTCACCGAAAGGGGTAGCAAAATAGTCCAGCGTATCATGCATCCAGCCCATATCCCACTTGTAGTCAAAGCCCACGCCGTCGTAGCGGGTGGGAGCTGTCACCTTGAGGAAGTTGGTGGAGTCCTCGGCGGTGTAGATGCCGGTGGGCCAGCGCTCGTTCAGGCCGTGATTCAGGCTGCGCAGAAAGTTCACGGCACCCTCGTTCACGCCGCGGTTCGGGTCGCCCTGCCAGTACAGCGCGCGGGAGATGGCATCCATACGGATGCCGTCGCAGTGGTATACGTCCATCCACAGGGCGGCAGCGCTGTTCAAAAAGCTGCACACCTCCCGGCGGTAGTAGTTGAAGTTGCAGGTGCCCCACTCGCTGTGGCCCACATCGCTGTCGTACTCGTAGAGGTAGGTGCCGTCAAACTTTGCCAGAGCGTCGGCGTTAGCGGCAAAGTGCACCGGCACAAAGTCCATGATGACGCCGATGCCCATGCGGTGGCAGGCGTTGACGAAGCCGGCAAACTGGGCGGGGGTGCCGTAGCGGCTGGTGACGGAAAAATAGCCGGTGGTCTGGTAGCCCCAGCTGCCGTCGAAGGGATGCTCGGCCAGCGGCAGCAGCTCCACATGGGTAAAGTGATGGTCCAGCAGCCATGGAATCAGCTCCTTGGCCAGCTCCTCATAGTTATACCAGCCGTCTGAGCCGTCCTCCTGCTTGCTGCCGGGCTTGTGCCGCCAGCTGCCAACGTGCATCTCGTAGATGTTCAGCGGGCGGTTGCGGCATTTGTCGCGGCGCTCCATCCATGCGCTGTCGTCAAAGTGGAAGTCCATCTTTGCCAGACGGCTGGCTGTGCCCGGCCGCAGCTCGGTGGAAAATGCGTAGGGGTCGCTGCGCATCACCACACTGCCGTCGGCACCATGCACCCGGTATTTATAAAGGTCGCCCTCTGCAAGGCCGGGGACGAATGCGCTCCACACGCCGGTATCGGCTTTTTCCATGGGCACGCCTGCCTCCCAGCCGTCGAAGCCGCCGCAGACTTCCACTGCCGTGGCACCGGGGGCCCACACCGCAAAGCGCCACCCTTCGGTGCCGTTGTCAGAGCAGGGATGCGCACCAAGGATGCGGTAGGCATCAAAGCAGTCTCCATTGAAGAATTCACGGGGAATGGCGGGGTAATTCATGCAAAGATCTCCTTACATTCTATGATAGGCAGCGCCCGGCGGCACTGCATGTGACACAGGTGTTTGGGCAATATATCCAATAAGAACAAGACGAAATGGGACACAGTGGCCGATATTCTTGTCGATTCTTGACAAAAATCGGTAAAAATTAACATGTTTTACAGATTCTGTGCTATACTATTCCTGCCGCCGCAGTGGGCGGAGGCTGATTTTTTTGTATGGGAGCGGTATGAACAATGGCTTGGTATGACAACGCGGTATTTTATCACATCTATCCTCTGGGGCTGTGCGGCTGCGCACATGAGAACGATGGGCAGGCGGTGCCCGGCGCGTTTAATAAACTGAACACATGGGCTGAGCACGCAGCGGACATCGGCTGCACGGCCATTTATATCGGCCCGCTGTTCGAGAGCGGTTCCCATGGCTACGACACCATCGATTACCGGCTGGTAGACCGCCGTCTTGGCACGAACGCAGAGTTCAAGGACTTTGTGGCCCGGTGCCATGCCCGGGGCCAGAAGGTGATCGTGGACGGCGTGTTCAACCATGTGGGCCGCGATTTCTTTGCGTTTCAGGAACTGAAGGCAAACCGCGAGAACGCCCGCTATAAGGACTGGTTCTGCGATGTGAATTTCTGGGGCAACAACGAGTACAACGACGGCTTTTCCTACGGAAACTGGGGCGGCTTCAATCTGCTGGTCAAGCTGAACCAGCGCAACCCGGAGGTGCAGAACTACCACTACGATACCATCCGCTTCTGGGTGGATGAATTTGACATTGACGGCATCCGTCTGGACGCAGCCGATGTGCTGGACTTTGACTTTATGCGCGGTCTGCGCCGCCTTGCCAACGAGGTAAAGCCAGAGTTCTGGCTCATGGGCGAGGTGATCCACGGCGATTACAGCCGTTGGGCAAACCCGGAGATGCTGCACTCGGTGACCAACTACGAGCTGCACAAGGGCCTGTGGAGCGGCCACAACGACCACAACTATTTCGAGATCGCCCACACCATGCGCCGTCTGCAGGGGCTGTGCCACGACACCCGGCTGTATCTTTTCTCGGACAACCACGATGTGGAGCGCCTGCCCAACAAGCTGCGCAACCGGGAGCACATCCGTCACATTGCGATTCTAGTATATACCCTTTGGGGCATTCCGTCCATCTATTATGGTTCGGAGTTTGGCATCGAGGGCAAAAAAGAGTGGGGCAGCGACTGGCCCCTGCGCCCCTGCCTGGAATTGGAGGACTACAAGGATGCCCTGACCACCAACCCGGTCACCAGCGTATATGCGGCACTGGGCAAATTGAAGGCCGAGGAACCGGCCCTGACCTGGGGCGAGTTCAAGGAACTGCACCTCACCACCCAGTGTTACGCCTACGCCCGTGTGCTGGACGGCGAAGCCCTTGTGGCGGTGCTGAACAACGGCGACAGCCCGGCGCAGCTGGAATTCCAGCTGCCGGTGGAGGCCAATGCGGCCGAGGATCTGCTGGCCGATACGGTGGGCGCGCAGCCGGTGATGACAAGCTTCGACTGGGGCCGCATGAAGGTGCAGCTGCCTTCCAACTATGCCACCATCCTGCGGTTGAAAAAGTAAGCGGCTTGCACATTGCGGCCGGTTTTGCTACAATAGGGGCAGCAACGTCGGAAAACGGAAGGGGAGCCTGACAAAAGATGAACGCAGCACAGCGCAGAGAATGCATCCTGACCCGGTTGAGCGGTGCCCAGAACCCGGTAAGTGCCAGTGCACTGGCCGCTGAGCTGGGGGTCTCCCGGCAGATCGTGGTGGGGGACGTGGCACTGCTGCGTGCAGGCGGGGCACAGATCGACGCGACGCCGCGGGGCTACCAGCTGCACCCGGCAGAGAAAGGTTATACCGGCATCCTGGCCTGCGTGCACCGCACCGAGGACGAAATGCGCCGGGAGCTGTACACCATTGTGGACCAGGGCGGTGTGGCCGTGGATGTGGCCGTGGAAAACAGCCTGTACGGCGAGATCCGTGCGAACCTGAATCTGGCCAGTCGCTACGATGTGGACACCTTTCTGGTGCAGGCGCGCAGTGCGCCGGAAAGCCTGCTGAGCCGGATGACCGGCGGCGTGCATCTGCACACTTTGCGCTGCCCAGACCGGGCCAGCTTTGAGCGCATCCGCGCAGAACTGGACCGGCAAGGCCTGTTGTACCGCCGGGAATGACCGTGCGGGGCAGACAGCTCCGGATAAAATCAGTATAAAAAACGCTGTGGGGCTTGTCTATCCGCAAAAGTGGAAAAACGTTGGATAGCCAACCCAAATGTAAAAGAGGTGGATTTTCTGGACATTCGCATTGAAAAAACGGAACGCGCCATCAAGCAGGCCTTTATGGAGCTGCGGGCCGAAAAACCGTTGGAAAAAATCCGGGTCAAGGAGCTGTGCGACCGGGCCTGCATCAACAAATCCACTTTTTATGCCCACTATCAGGACATCTACGCCCTGGCCAACGCCATGGAGGACGAGATGGTGGAGGCCGTGGTCGCAAGCTTGCCCAACCTGACCGCCCGGGATGTGAGCGAGCGTACCGAGTGGCTGGCCCGCGAGATGTTCCGGGCCTTTGTCCGGCACCAGAACGAGATCAACACTCTGTTTGCGGATTCCCGGCAGGGGCTGTTCATCAACCGGGTGGAGGCGGCGCTGCGCAAGTGCATTGCCGAGAGCGACCCCGCCTTTGAAAACGATGTAGTGCGCAAGGTGGTGCTGTCCTTCTGCGTGCAGGGGTGCTACTACACCTTTACCAGCTACTGCGGCCAGATGGACGAGACCCGTCTGGTGGCCCTGCTTGCCTCCATTGCAAGGGCAGCGCAGAAGATCCGGATGTGAATACAACAAAAAAGCCATGGCAGCTGCCATGGCTTTTTTGTTGCTGTGAAGAAAACGGATCACACACCGGAGGCACCGTAGTTTGCCAGCACGCGGGCGGAAGGGTCGTTGACGTTGCAGCCCGGCCATGCCTTGTTGGGCATCCAGAAATCCACGATGGTACGGCTCTGGTCGTGGTAATACTTCTCGAAGATCTCCCGGTAGAACAGGCTCTCCTTGGTAAAGGGCATACAGTGAGCCGAGTAGTTGGCCCGGCGCAGCTGGAACTCTTCGTCGGTGTACAGGCTGTTGGTGTACTCCTTGATGTCGTCCACCATGCTGTGGCCCACGGCATCCGAGAAAGCAGCCTTCTCACGCCACAGGATCTCCGGCGGCAGCCAGTCGCCCTCAAAGGCCTTGCGCAGCAGGTACTTGCCCTTGTTGTAACGGTTCAGTTTCATTTCCGGGTCGATGGCCATGACGTAGCGCACAAAGTCCAGATCGCCGAAGGGCACACGGGCCTCGATGCTGTTGGCCGAGATGCAGCGGTCGGCGCGGAGCACGTCGTACATGTACAGCTCCCGGATGCGCTTCTGGCTCTCCTGCTGGAAGGCGTCGGCGGTGGGAGCGTAGTCGGTGTATTTGTAGCCGAACAGCTCGTCCGAGATCTCGCCGGTCAGCAGCACCCGCACGTCGGTCTGCTCGTGGATGGCCTTGCACAGCAGGTACATGCCCATGCTGGCGCGGATGGTGGTGATGTCCCAGGTGCCCAGCAGGCGGATGACCTCTTCCAGGTTCTGCAGCACGATGTCGCGGTTGATGATGATCTCGTGGTGCTCGCTGCCCAGATAATCGGCGGTCTGACGGGCATATTTCAGGTCGCCACTCCGGAGCGGGTGCTTGCCAAAGCCCGTGAACTTGTCCTGCGTCGGGGATGCCGCATCTTCGTCTTCGACCCGGTCAACCGTTTCGAGCATACCCCCGCGCCGGGGCAATCGGAAACGCAGTATCTTTCCAATTTTCTGAATCTGTTTACGGAGTTTGCCACGCAATATAACTGTCTGGTGATTCTTGTGGCGCACCCCCGAAAGATGAACCGCAATCCGGTGACGAACCATACTCCGCGTCCGGAAATGTACGACGTAAACGGGTCTGCCGATTTCTTCAACAAGGCGGATTATGGCTTGGTAGTGGAGCGTGACAAGGAGGTCGGAGTGACACGTGTCTATGTCGAAAAAGTGAAGTTCAAACATCTCGGAACGGGTGGTGTGGCTACTTTTGTCTACGATCCCGTCAGCGGACGTTACCTCCCCTGCGAAGAGTCCCAAGACCCGTCCGTCCCACCGGAACAACGGGTCAGAAACACTGTCAATGATAGCTCGTGCTGGTTGCCGGAGAAGGAGCTGTTTGAATAGGTAATAGGTAATAAGTATTAGGTATTAAGTATTAGGTAATAGGTAATAATCGTAGTTGGTGAGGGTGGTGGGTAACAGGTCACGGGGGATGAGTAACGGTGCGGATCACTGGTTGAATGGTGATTCATTTTGATACCGGTTTACTTTATTTTCGCACAGTTTTGAGGTAAATA
>OKSD01003679.1_pt1 | contig 11311 bp, 11 predicted proteins | sample 1601221 | NCBI WGS metagenome assembly OKSD01 (sample SAMEA3541550, study PRJEB24748) | human gut metagenome | biome: human gut; feature: human-associated habitat; material: faeces | place: China | collected 2012
CACTAACATTAATATTAGAAGTACTATTCCATCTATAATAAGCATAAGTACCACCAATCATCACTATAATTAATCCTATTATTCCTATTATTAATCCTTTATTATTTTCCATATAAAACTCCTTTTACGATAAAAAGACTATGAAAAATCACTAATATTTCTATTAGTTATTTCATAGCCTTTATTATATTATTATTTATTATACTTAGGTTAGATTTATAACCCTTCTTAATTAACTTGTTGTTAACGATATTTAATACTTTCATAAGAAGGTCCTCCTTTATCTTACATATAAATAATAACATAAATTAAATATTTTTACAATAATTATCTAAAAAATGATAAGTATATAATAAATATAAAATATATAAGAGATAATACAATACCATTTATTTTATTATTATTATTAGATTTATCAGGTACTCCAACTGCCATAGCAATTAATATACCACCTACTAAACCACCAATATGAGCAGCATTATCAATACCAGAACTAGTAAATCCAATAATTAAATTAAGTACAATTACTGGTATTATTGATCTAGTTAAAGTAGCACCAAGATATGTTCTATAATAATATCCAAAATATAAAAGCGCTCCAAGTAAACCAAATATAGCACCAGAAGCTCCAGCACATATTGTATTATGATTAAATGCTAAAGATAATATACTACCTGCTATACCACTAAGTAAATATATTATTAAATATTTAACTTTACCAAATACATTTTCTACTTCTTTACCAATTATATATAATGAATACATATTACATAATAAATGTAATATTCCTATATGTAAAAACATCGAAGTAAATAATCTATAATAATCACCATTCTTAGTAAGAGTATCAACATTAGCTCCAAATACTAATAAAGTATAATTATCAGTAGAACCATTACCTAATACATACATTAATATAAATACTAATATACATATAAATATTAAACTATATGTAACAATAGGTTTCTTAAAAGAAAATATTTTCTCAGCAATTTTACTTTTACTTTCATTTTTTTGATTAATATTATCAGTTACTTTAATAAAATATTCAAGCCCATTCTCATCTACTTTAGTCTTTTCTACTATATTAGGAAAAACATTAGTAAGCTTAGGATTATTAATATCTTCTTCTTTATTTATATAAATATCATCATTACTAAGTATCTTATCATCTTCTAAATCAGTATATATACTAAGTACTTTAACTTTAAAAGATAAAGTTTTCTTTTTAACTTGTTTCACTATTCTACTAAGTTTAAATTTATCAAAATCTAATTGTTCCTTATTATGAATATGATGAGATACTATTCTAACTATCTTATAATCTTCATTTAAATTTTCTAACCATATTTCATCATTTAATCCATGTATAATCATTGGATTATAATTCTTTTCAGTAATAAAATAGTTAATTAAACTCATAACTACTAAATCATCACTTTTAAACACAATATCTTCCATAATTACCTCCACAGTATATATTATACTAAATATTTATAAATAAATAAAGTATTTTTCACCTATATACCATTTTTCTATATAATATATTAGAGAGGAGATTATATATATGTATAATAGAAAAATGGTATATCCTTATCAAGATAATCGTTTTGCTGGTGGATTTGCGGCTCCATTTATATTAGGAGGTATAACTGGAGGATTATTAGCTCCTGCCTTTTATCCTAGACCATATCCATATCCTGTATATTATGGACCAAGACCACCATATGGACCATATCCTTACTACTAAAACACCAAAAAGGGTGTTTTTTTACTTAAATATATGATAAAATAAGATTATGAAGAAATTTAATATGATTGATGAAAGTTTTATTTGCGAAAATTGTGGTAAAAAAGTAACTAAATTAGGTTATACTGCTCGTGATCACTGCCCATATTGTTTATATTCTAAACACTTAGATATAAATCCTGGTGACAGAGAATGTACTTGCCATGGATTAATGAAACCAATTGGTATTGAAAAATATAAAAACAGTTATAAAATAATTTATAACTGTACAAAATGTCATCAAAAACATAAAAATATTATGGCAACTGATGATGATTTCAATATAATAATAAAACTATCTAATGAAGTAAATCACTAATCATTGGTAATAAGAATATAAATACCAACAAAATAACCACAATTAAAAAAGCAATTTTAAACTCAGGCCCTATCTTAATAGATACGGTCTTTTTCTTTGGTTTATTATTATCAACATAAGTTCTATTAACATTACCACTAGTAGCAACATAATTATTATTAACATTATTATTAACAAAATTATTAGCGGTATTACTATTATTTTGTATATTATTATTTGTATTAGAATATTGTATATTATTATTAGTACTAGTATTTGAAACCTGAACATTATTATTTATTTTAGAAACATCATTATTACTAATAGTATTCAAATTAACCTGATTATTATTAGAAGTACTATTCATATTTTGAATATTCATATTCATAGTATTATTAATATTAACACTTGGATTACTAATAACCGTATTCAAATTTCCTTGTGCTGCTCTATAACTACCACCATTAGGTGAATCTTGATTATTCATAAAATCACTCTCCATTTAGATAAAAAATTTAGGAAAATCCTAAATTTTATAATTTCCAATTACCATTTTGCATTTGAATATTTTGATTACTATTAACTTGATTACCATAAGGTATGTTATTAGTAGTATTCATTTGATTAGACATTCCAGGATTTATACTAGAATTAGGATTAAACTCAGGTACATTAAGAATATTAGTATTAACTGTATTAGGAATATCATTTTGAACATTAACTTGATTATTCATAGTAGGCATAACCTGAGGTTGAACATTAATATTAGGATTAACACTAGGAGTTGGAACTTCCATATTAGGAACAACATTATTTGGTTGTATATTATCTATTGGTACATTACCAACCATCATATTACCAGTAGGAATATTATTTACAGAACTAACATTTTGCATAACCGGTTGTACTTCACTCTGTATATTAGGAACTTGATTTTGAACTGGTATATTATTAACATCAAAATTATTAACAGGCTCCTGATTATATGAAGGAATATTACCAACATTTTGATTAGGTATACCATCTACAAAGTTAGGAATAACATTTCCTACATTTATATTATTATCGGGAATATTAACTTCAGGTATAGGATTAACACTAGCAACAGTAGGTTCTACTACTGGAGTAGGAATACTTTGAACATTATTATTCATATTATTATTCATAATAGGAGTACTCTCTACAGGTCTAGGTTCAAAATTATTTGTTTGTTCCATAGAAGGATTAAAGAATCCATTATTAACACTATTCATATCATTAACATTATTTATATTATTCATATTATTTGAAGCATTAACATTAAAACTATTATTCATACCCATAGAATTAATATCATTAATATTTCCCATCATATTCATATTATTCATATTCATTCCATTATCAATATGTTCATTATTATTATTATTATTATTATTATTATTAACACTATCTCTAAGTTTCTTTTTCTTTTTAGTATCTACTAAAAAGCCAACAACAGTAATAAGTAATATTACAATAACAACCACAAACCACACCCAATATTCAAGTAAAAAATCAACTACTATTTCCATTATTTATTTCCTCCCTATTTACTCTATACATAGAATAACATAATTTACTCTAAAAATCAATAATTTTAAAATTTTTCTGTAACATTTTTATCAATAAAACTAAGACTCTTCATTGATAAATCCAAAGATTCCTTATATTTTCCTCTTTTAAATAACTCCTCTGCCTTAGTAAGAGCTATATCTATTTCCTCATAACTACTTCTATAACGATTACCATAAATTATAATTTTTTCAGACATACTAGCAATCTTAATCATATCATTAGTCTTATTATATATTTTAAAAACCAAATCTCTAGCAGTATCTACCCTTATATTAAGTATCTTAATAACAATTGGTTTCCTATCTAATTCCTTAATAATTTCTCTAATAGCATCTTGTGCCTCAGTAAGTTCAATATAATAACTACTAGGTATTACTGGTATTTTATAATCTTTTAGTCTATATTTAGCTTTCTTAAGTAAGTTTTCAATCGTAGCAAGCTGTTCTCTTGCTCTTGTTTCATCATCTTTCATACTAGTAATTGATCTAAGTTGAAAATCCAAATCATCTTGTAATCTAGATAACTTAAGTGATAAACCATTTAATTCATCTACTAATTTAGAATAAGCAAATGTTTTCATTTTACCCTGATCAACTAATATTTTATAATCTTGATTAATTTTTTCTAAATTCTTATTAAGAATACTAAATTTATTAATATCTTCATCAGATAAATTATAATTATATTTAATATCATCTATCTGAAGATAAATATCCCTAACAACTTTATTAATATTATCTATCTTATAACTAAAATCTTTAATATTTTGTCTAAATAAATCCTTACATTCTTTTTCTTTATCAAAATCATTATATAATTCATTAAAATATTCAATAAAAGTTTTTAATTCTATTATAGATTCTCCTAATTCTAATTTCTTTAAATTTTCCATAATATTATCTATCTTATTTTTTATTTCTTTAATATTATATTCAACATTTAAATAATCAAGTGGATAACCATCTCTTTTCATACGATAATAGTAGGTTATAGCTTCATCAATTTTATTTGGTACTAATACAGTAGCCATTAATACTATTGTAGGAATATCTTCAAGTAATTTACCTAATTTAGTTATTTTATCATCAAGTAAATTTATTTTCTTCTCCACTGATACATAATCATTATTATCCATAGCTTTCTCAAACTTAGCAAATAAATCATCAATATTATCTATTTCTTTTTCTAAATAATCCGCTATTACACCATATTCTTTTTTTGATCTTTCAAATTTATTTTGATCTTCACGATATACTATTTTTAATTTAGTAATAAGAGCTCTATTTCTTTCTTCTGAATTAGTAATTAATTTAACTTCTTCAAGTAAATGATCTGTTTTCTTTTTTAAAGAATTTATTTCTATTTCAATATTTGTAATCTTTTTAACTGCTTGTTTATAATCTTTTCTATCAATCAAAAAATCAGCTTCTGATATTAAATCAGTAAGTTCAGGTATCTTTTCATCTCTAATTGTAGTAAAAGTATTATCCCAATCATCTAATTTATTTTTTAAATTATCTGTTTTTATAAGTTCTTTAACTTTAGTTATTTCACTAAGTACAGGTACTCCTATTAAATTATTTTTTCTTATATCTAGTTCTTCTATTTCCTTTTTATACTTCTTATTCTGATTTCTTTTTATAATAACAATCGTAACTATAATAAGTATTACAGCCAATATAAAGGCAGATATTGTAATTAAAAGAACACTATCCATTAATATCACCTTTCCTACTCATAATATATTCTACCACATTTTTTTATATTTTAAAATTGTTTTTGTAATAAAAATATTTTTTTTTAAAAAGTGTATATAAAAATCAAATATAAATATTGATATTTTTATAACTTTTTAGTATAATGTATACAGGAAGAGAAATTTATCCATAATAAAAATAGGTAACACCTAGTTCCAAAAGGTGTTCTCTCCATAAGTAGATTACGAAGCACCCCTGTGGTGCTTCTTTTGTCTATCTTCTACGCATCATATTATCTATATAGATAACAGTGATAAGAGCTATAAGGGCCCATGACAAAAACAAGATAAACCTAAGCTTATCTTGTCCATTCAAATTCAAAATCAAATATTTTAACAGTATCCCCATCCTGAATACCCATTTTTTCTAGTTCTTCATCAATCCCCATTCTTCTAAGTTTATTAGAAAATCTCTCATATGCTTCTTCAGTATTAAAGTTAGTCATTCTAAATAGCTTTTCAACAGCATCACCTTTAATAACATAAACATCTTTATCTTTAACAATAGTAAAAGGTTTTTCTTTCTTAAATTTATATAAAACATGACTCTCTACTACTTCATCATCATATAAATTAGTATCTTCAATTGATTTAGTAAGTTCAGATAATTTATTAATAACTTCATCTAAACCTTCATTAATTAAAGCAGTAACTTCAAAGATATTTTTATTTTTAATCTTCTTTTTAAATTCTTCTAAATTCTCTTTAGCCTTATCTCCATCCATCTTATTAGCTATAATAATCTCTTCTTTAGTTAAAAGTTTAGGACTAAAAGATTCTAATTCTTTTCTAATAGCAACATAATCATCATAAGGATCTCTACCTTCAGTACCAGCCATATCTATAACATGAGCAATTATCTTAGTTCTCTCAACATGTTTTAAAAATTTATGTCCTAAACCTACTCCTTCACTAGCTCCTTCAATTAAACCAGGAAGATCCGCTACTACGAAAGTATTATCTTTAGTCTTAACTACTCCTAGATTAGGAGATAAAGTAGTAAAATGATAGTCTGCTATTTTAGGATTAGCATTAGATATCATAGAAAGAATAGTACTCTTACCAACCGAAGGCATACCAACTAGTCCAACATCTGCAATCATACGAAGCTCAACTTTAATATTTCTAACTTCACCAGGTTCTCCATTCTCAGCATATGATGGACAAGGATTATTTCGAGAAGATAAACTTACATTACCTCTACCTCCTCTACCACCATAAGCAATCGTAGCCATTTCACCATTTCTAGTAAGATCCGCTATTACAACACCAGTATCAGCATCTTTAACTGTAGTCCCAACCGGTACTTTTACTATTAAATCTTCACTATTACTACCATATTTATTTTTACCTTCACCATTTTCCCCATTATTTCCTTTAATTTTCTTCTGATATCTTAAATCTATTAATGTTTTTAATCCTTCATCAGCTTTAAAGATAATATCTGCTCCTTTACCACCATTACCACCAAATGGTCCTCCCATTGGTACACAAGCTTCTCTTCTATAAGCCATACAACCATTACCACCATTACCAGCTTGAACATTAATTAATACCTCATCTACAAACATATTATCATCTTCCTTCATACTTAACTTTGAATATTACTACAAGTACTAATATAATCATTAAAGCTATATAAATACCACTTACCCATAATATTCTAAGATAATTTATTTTCTTTTTTTCTTTTTTCATTTTTTACCTCTTTTATCTTTATTATTATTTTATCAAATAATTCACTTAAAAAATCAATTATATAAGTATCAACAAAGGCAAGTAACAAAATAAAAACAATACTTACTATACCAAATTTTGAAACTAAAAACAAGTCATGAAGCAAAATTAATAGTTCAAAAAAGGAAATTGTACAAAATATTAGTAATATTTTACGCCATAAATTAAGTGGTTTACATATTGTATATAAAAGTCTTAACGTAATAAAACCAGTTAACGTTACTACTACTAAACGATAATTCTCAAAGTTTTTATTAAATATTGTACAAAACATTATTATAATAAAAATATTTAACACAACAGTTATTCCATTAGGCACAGCATTTCTAAATACTTTAGCAATAAAATCTTTATCTACTTTATTATAATTAGGTTCTAAAGCTAAAAAGAATGACGGTATACCTACACATACTGAACTAATTAAGGATAATTGAATTGGATAAAAAGGATATTCATGAGATAATCCAATTGATAAAAGACATAACAAAAATGAATATGTTGTCTTAATTAAATACATTGAAGCTACTCTCTCAATATTATTTACTACCCTTCTACCTTCATTAACAATACTAGGAAGTACACTAAAGTCATCAGTTTTTAAAACAACATCAGCAACACTTCTAGCAGCACTAACTCCACTACCAAGAGCAATACCACAATCAGCCTCTTTTAAAGCAAGAATATCATTAACACCATCTCCTATCATACCAACAGTATTATTTTCTTTCAAAGCCTTAATAACCATTTGTTTATGCATAGGAGTCATTCTACCAAAGATTGTTTTCTCTTTTACTACTTCTACTAACTCATTATAATCTTTAGGTAAATCTTTTCCTTCAATATATCTATCATAACCTTCAAAGTCCAGTTGTCTTAATATATTAGATACAGTACTGGGATTATCTCCAGATATTATTTTAATTTCTACTTGTTGCTCTTTAAAATAACGTAAAGTATCTCCAGCATTACTTCTAATATTATCTTTTATTACAATAAAACCAATTATATCTAATTTATTCTTTTCTTTAGCTAAAGTAATTATTCTATAACCTTTCTTTACATACTTATCTAATTCCGGATAATCACTAATACCATTATCAGTAATATATTCTAAGGCCCCTAAATAATATTTAACTCCCTCAATTATAGTAATACTACACTTTTTAGCAGAACTAAATGGTATTCTATCTTCTACTTTTAAATTATCTTTAACACCATATTTATTCTTTAAAGCCTTATCAGTAGAATTATTAGCATCATTAGTATTTATATTAGCAATAATATCTTCAATATTATCTTTATCATTTAATTTAATTAATTCTACTACTTCCATAGTACCATCAGTAATAGTACCAGTCTTATCTAAACATAATACATCAACACATGATAATATCTCTATACCATGTAACTTTTCTATAATAACATTCTTTTTAGCCATCTTAACAACACCTGCCGTTAAAGCAATTGAAGTAAGAAGTACCAATCCCTCTGGTATCATACCAATAATACCCGCTACTGTAGATAAAATAGCTTCATTATAAGATTGTCCACTATAAAAATATTGACTAACAAATAATAGTATTCCCACTGGTACTATTAAAAAAGTAATTATCTTTAATATCTTATTAATAGTATTTTGTAAATATGAAGAATTATCTTTAATAGAAGTAGCCTCTTTAATCAAGTTATTAGCATAATTATTCTTACCAACACTAATTACTTTAGCATAAGCACTACCACTAGTAACTATTGAACCAGACATAATCTTATCATCTTTTCTCTTAATAATAGCATCAGATTCCCCAGTAATAACAGATTCATCTACTTCTAAACTACTAGACTTCATAACAACCATATCTACTAGTGCTGATTCACCACTAGTAAGATAAATAATATCATCCATAACAATCTTTTCTTTAGGTATCTCTATCTTTTTACCTTCTCTTACTACTGTTACAGTATCTTGATCTGTTACCTTTAATTTTTCTAATATTTTCTTTGACTTAAACTCTTGATATATAGCAATAACCGTATTAAATATTACCGTACCAACAAACAAACAATTTTGAAGTGATCCAGTTGTTAATACTAACACTAATAAAGAAATATTTAATATATTAAATAGTGTTATAGTATTAGATAAAATTATTTGTTTAGTTGTTCTAGTATACTTAACTTTCTCCTCATTACTTAAACCATTATTCTCTCTATATTCTACTTCTTGTCTATTTAATCCTTCCATAATCCCTCCTAGTTAAAAAGGGCTTAATAATGCCCTTATTTTCTATAATAATAAACTCCACTATCCATACCAGGAAAAGCCATAACATTTCTCGGATTAAATGAATAGTTATTAAAGAAAGTAGCATGATGACCACTAGCCATTCCTAAATGTAAATGAGCTCCAAAACTTACACCAGTATTTCCAACATAACCAATAACATCATCAGTTGTTACTGCCTTACCTTGATACATACCAGAAGCAAAACTACTCATATGCATATAAACAGTAGTATAATCTACTCCATTAACATTATGATAAATATAAATAGCATTACCTCCTCCAGATATCCAACCAATACGAGCAATAGTTCCTTTAGCAACGGGATATATAGGAGCACCATATATATTAGGATGCCATAAATCTATACCATGATGATAACCACCAATATTAGGTCTCTCAAAAGCATAACCAGTATAATTATCACTAACAGTAAAATAACTAAGTGGATATCTCCATCCAAAAGATACAGGAGTTGCTAAACAAGAACTAACATCTTGATTTAACTTACAACCCATTTTTTCATAGTAGGCAATCTCTTTCTTATAATCACGAATATCTTCTTCTATCGTAGATCCTTCTTTATCATAAGATTCAGCATTTGATTTTAAAGTAATCATCTTACTATTTAACTCACTACTCTTAGCCTCAAGAGTACCCTGTTTACTAGCAAGTTCTTTCTTTTTATTTTCCAAAGTAGTAATTAACTCTTTTAATTCATCCATTAACTTAGTATTATAATCAGTAAGTTGTGATACTACCGAATACCTATATATAAAATCAGTATAAGAATCAGCCTCAAATAAATATTCTAAGTAAACATTTTCTCCATTAGATACTTGAAGAAACTTAAGTAACTCATCAGTTTCTTTACTCTTTTCTTCTATTTGCTTTTGACTACTTATAATATCATCTTCTGATTTCTTTATATCACTTTTTATCTTTGATATACTAGATATAATTGAAGCTATTTCATTATTTACAGCTTTAATCTCATTAGCATTCAACTCTTTCTTATTTTGATTATCCGAGTATTTCTTTTCCAAATCCGCTAACTCATTTTTTAACTGCCCAAGTGTTTTAGCTTCTACTTTATAACTAGGAATAAATACCATAGTCATTATTATAAATATAAATAATATTTTTTTCTTCATCTTATCACATCTTCCTAGAATAATTATATATTAAATGAATGCTTTAGTCAATAATTTAATCCTATATTAATATCTCTTTAAATAACTACCTGAAGCAAATGGTACTAAATTTCTTGGATTAAAGGAATTAGCATTAAATCTACTAACATCATTACCGGTAGCTACTCCAAAATGTAAGTGACCACCACAAGTACAATAATCATAACCACCCTTACCAGCATAAGATACAGAACACTGACTAGGATTCATAGCACCAGTAGTTAATCCACCAGTTAAACCAACAACAGTATTAGTATCAACTATATCATCAACATTAACCTTAATTTCTAATAAATGCATATAAACAGTAGTATATGGAACCCCATTAATAGTATGATAAATATAAACCATATTACCACCACACGAACCTCTTCTTACAATATAAGCAACTCTTCCTTTAGCAGCTGCATATGCATAAGTACCTTCACTTGCCCCTAAATCTATACCGCGGTGTGAAACACCACCACAACCAATACAATCAGTTCTAACTACTTGATATTCACTAGTTACCCAAGCACTAGTAAGAGGTAATTTCCAACCACTAGAGTTAGGAATAGTAACACAAGAATTAATATCTTGATTTAATTTACATCCTTTTGATTCATAATATTTAATATCTTTTTCTTTAGCATCAATATCTTCATCAATAGTAGTACCCTCTTCT
>OKSD01003682.1_pt1 | contig 11304 bp, 9 predicted proteins | sample 1601221 | NCBI WGS metagenome assembly OKSD01 (sample SAMEA3541550, study PRJEB24748) | human gut metagenome | biome: human gut; feature: human-associated habitat; material: faeces | place: China | collected 2012
GACACCGTTTGATATAGAAATGAGGTTCACCATGAACAAACTGCTTTCCTGCCGCTTCAATATGGACACCAACCGGGTGGAAGCCCGGTTCGAGGATGGCACCACTCTTGCCATCGGCTGCATCGCCGTGGAGGACGAGTACGGCAGCACCCCGGCACAGCGGGCAGAGCTGGACTGGCTGCTGTATAATAAGCCCTTAGAGTACGCTCAGCTTGTGCTGGGTGGAGAGATAGAGCGTTATCTGTCGCTTGGCTGCGACCATGGCAGACTGGAAGATTGATTACTGCGAAAGGCCATTGCCATTTGAGTACCAATCGAATATACTATAAACAGGAGAGCGGACGTCACTCCGCTGGTGTGGCTAACACCTAAAATTCGATCTGATGCAAGACGTAAGGGCTTGAGGCTGGCGGGCAGCGATAAAACCCGAAAGCGATGCAGGACATAGGAGCCTGAGGTTGGCGGACAACGATAAAATCAGTCACAAGGGGCATCGGGCAGCACCACGGTGTTGTAGATGCCCCTTTTATTTTATTTCTGCTCAACTCGCTACCGATAGCAGACCTATTCCATTATCTTCCATAAATTCAGTTTTTGTCAAGACTATCACAATTTCAAGATTTTTTCAGATGTTTTGTTAATTTTTCCGATTTTGGGTGTATAATCAGTACAAACAAGAAACTGCACTCTCATACATATTTCTGCAATCACCTTATCTGGAGGTCTAATATGGATTCTGAAAAGATTGCCACAAATCATGTTGAACTCGCCATAAGCAAAGCCGACCATTTGGTTTCTCACATCAATTCCAATGATAAAGAGCCCTCATGGGATGGAGATGTAGAAGTTTATAAAAAGTCCGGCCACGTTCATGCAAAAGCTGACTTGATTTTAAAAGTACCTGTTCAGGTCAAAGGTCATATTAAACCAAATCTAAAGAAAAAAAGTATAAAGTATTCTATCCAATATTCTGATTTAAGAAACTATCTTTATGTTGGAGGAACCATCTTTTTTGTCGTGTATTTCGATGAGGAAGATGAGCACCATACTATATATTACGTTGGACTTCTTCCATTCGACCTCAAAAAAATGCTCAAGGACCATAAAGGAGATCTCTCTAAATGCAAAAGCATTGAATTAAAAGTTTTTCCGACAAAAAAAGAAGATATCGACGATATCTTTCTTAATTTTGCGCATCACATGAATAGGCAACGCGCCGCTATCAATAGCGCACTTTTATCCTTCGATTCAGACTTGCCAACCAACACTATCTCTCTAGGATATTCTACCAGTGCAGCAAAACATTATGATTTGCCCCTTGATTATTTTTTTGACCACGAAACTTACATTTATGCTGTTTTCCCTCAAAAAGTTGAACTGCCCATCGCTCATCTTGACCGTATTGAGTTATTTTCGTTTACACGAGATGCTCCTATCAGCGTTGATTCTAAAGTCTATTTTAAGAGTTATACTGTCACACGTTCTAAAATATCTACGGTCATTCGTTTTGGTAAGGGAATACAGATGAGTTTCAGTACAACGCAATCCCTACCTACAAAATTCAATTTTACTTTATCCGGAACACTATCAGAGCGTATCAAAGATGCAGAGTTTATGATTGCTGCCCTTTCTGCCCATCACTATGAAATCAATGGTGGAAAAATAGCTTTTAGTGAAGCAAATTGTGCCAATCTCCCTACGCTTCAAAAAAAGCTGTCCTTTCTTCTGGATGTAAAGAAGACGCTAGATGCAGTTCATGTAACAGCCGACCTCGACTGTTCTTCCCTTTCTGTCACAGACAATACTAATCTCAGTATCTTGAGAGCCGCACTAATCGACAAAGAACCAATTAAGATGTGTTCAAGCCAATCGCTTCTTCGAACCTGCCATATCGCTAATCTGGAACTTCTTTTATGGGTTGTTCCTACTGAAGAAAACAGTGAATACTATAATATCTATGATTTTAACTATGTACCACTGATATATCGCGAGTTTGACAAAAATGATAAAGAGTATCCATCCACTCACTTCGTCATGTTAAATAAGGACGCAATGTTGAAGTACTGCAATATCGACTATAATGCGTTACTTGATGCCGTTCAGCATGTTCCTTTTTCCAAAGATTATTCTCATTCGCTTAATGCACTTCTTCTTGAAATGCTTAAAGCATACGATGAAAGTAAAAATAGTCGCATTGAGCTACTATCCACTGCGACTACCCTTGCGCTTTGGATTAAGGATTCTGATCCATATACAGAGCATCCGATTGCTATTCTCAACTATCTTCAGTCCGTCAAACGCTCTCGCACATTGACTTCGACTGAACAAGCCGAAATTCTTTCTCTTATTGAAGCAGCCCAAGACAATGAGTCTATTTACGTTGGTGCATATCTACTATTAGATAATCCTGTTGCGGCTAAAATTCACTTTGATAAGCTACCTGAAGAATCACAGAAGTTCTTTGAATCTTGTCCCATCTATCATTTTATGCCAAATGGACAACCTACCATTTCTGCTCCGACAGAAGGGTAACAAGTGATGCCCACCCGCCCATGTTTTTTCCATGAGTGAGTGGGCATCGTTTTGTTAATCGAGATTTTTCGGCAAGCGGTCATATAGAATCACCGTATCCTGCGTTTCAATATGTACACGCTCTTTCTTCAGAAGCGTTCGAGAACGTTGGTTTGCACGGTAGTCACGGCCACCTTCTTCAAAAGCAGAGCAGCACAGAAAGTCACACACCGCATTGCCGGAGGGGGATTCCCGGATAATGAACACAAAGGCAGTTGGTTCGATTCGGCTGGAAATCAGATAATCCGCTTTGATTTTGGTCACGAACGGATAAAATTGGGGCATATAGGAGAACAAATCGAACTCCTGTTCCAGTATTTCTTTCAACCGCACCAGTGCCAGCAGACGCGGTTTCACATACTCCTGATAGAGTGTACCCTTCTTTACCTTGTCGTCGGTGATCTTGCCGGATAGAATCATATCCACTGTTTTGCGCGGGCTATACCGGGGAAGGGCAATATCTTTCAGGTAGTGGAACCCAGCAAGGTGAGGGAAGTCCTCTGGTGAAAATGTCAGCTTGATCTCGTGCAGTTCACCCTTATAGCCGTAGGTGAAAACATAGTGGTACTCAGTCAGTTTTTTCCAGACTTCTGCTGCCCGATATAAAATATCTTGCTGTTCGTCCTGCACGTTTTCACCTTCCCTCAAAAAAATAGAAGCCCTGCCGAAAGGCAAGGCTCCTATTAAGCGTTTTCTTTCGATTCATCGAATCTATTCGGCTTGTGGTTATCGCTCAACCCACGGTCTGGCTCCACAATCGGCTGATACCGAACCAGTCCACTGCTTCATCGCCACCGATAGCTGGTCAATGCCGCTATCCTCTAGCTTTATTATACCACAAAAGGACGTAAGTTCAAGCACTTAAATTTAAAAGCACTCAATCATATTATATGCTAAAGGGGGTTGGCCATTGCTACGTTTGCGAACGTCATACACTACCCTTGCCATTGACTGCATCGCCGTCGAGGATGAGCACGGCAACACCCCGGCACAGCGGGCGGAGCTGGACTGGCTGCTCTACAACAAGCCCTTGGAGTATGCCCAGATGGTGCTGAGAGGGGAGATGGAGCACTACCTGTCGCTGGGATGTGACCATGGCAGGCTGGAGGATTGAGCCTTAGAAAACACGCGGTAAAACTGCTAATCGCGCGGCGCGCGTTTTTATCGCTGACTTTTATTCTGGCAACATTGCACGCGTGCATTCCAGCGTGCGATTCCACTTTTTCAAAATTCAATCGTATTACAGTTCATTTTTGCAAATTCTCACTTTCACGTCGCACCTTCCCACGCATAAAAAATACACGCCCGTGCGATTTTGGTTCGCGGTCATCTGGATTTATTCGCGCTTTGTTCGCGCGATTGCGCGTTTTCAGCTTAAATTCAGCGTAAACCATGCCAAGTCAGCGTATTTTCAGCGTAAATTCTGAAATGTCAGCGTAAAAGTCAGCGCAAATCCAAGAGTGTCAGCATATAAGAATTAAGTTCTATGCTTTCATCCTTCAAAATCATACCAGTCTTTGTATATCCGCCTTGTATACGAGCCATCAGACTTTTTTATGTTACAGCTACTACAAAGAAGCTGAATATTACATAAATCATTCAATCCACCGGCATAAAGCGAAACCATATGGTCAAAGTGTACAGATTCTTCATCTTCACAATCCCATCCGCCTGATAAATCTTTTCCGCAGCATACGCACCTATTTCGATCTCTATATCTTACCGCATTTTTCACCCATTTAGGTATATAGCACCGTTTTCTAGTCGTTGGATTTGCGTTTGCCATATACGAATTAAATCTATACAGAAACATCCGATTCTGAAAAAGAATATAGAAAAGTTCCCTTGATAAATGTTCTATCGCATCGTCTAATTCGTCATCATACATTGTAAAATCGTCGTATGCGTCTACAAAAGATTCAACTTCATGTGTTATCAAATATGAAAAGAATGGTTCATGTGGTATCCTATATATCTTAAAGATATTATCTACTTCCAAATTATAATCCTTGCTTCCACTGTCATTAAACGCTCTTTTTAGCCGTTCCTCTTTATTTGCAATTTCAAGTTCATCATATCTTTCCTGTATTTTTTCCAATTGCTCATGTTCATCTTTAAATAGCAGTCTGCGTATTACGAAATCACAAAAGCCATGAAGTGAAGTCCACTTAGAAAAATCTTCGTTGTCCTCTTCATAAAATGGCTCGGTAAATTGAGCACCAGTACTAATCCAATCTATCGAAGAAGTAAAGCAATAGAGCAGATTGTCTATAATATTGCAGTAATAATAGACATCATGGTATGTCATCTCAATGTTTCGCATATATATTTTCCTCTATTTGCATATCTCATTTCCTTGCGCCTAAAGGTCTTTTGCTTGCAGTTTATTCTTGCATCCAATCATCGCCTACACTTTCTATTGCCTCGGCTCCCAGCACATTTTGCGCCCGCTCTGAAATGTGGTCATACGTCAAAATCGACACTTGATTATACGCCGCATTCAGAATTCTATACGCTTCTCGTTGCTCATCATTCCAGTCATACGACCGTCCAAAAATCAAAATACAACGTGGTTTGATTACTCTACTTCCTATACGTCTCGTAAATTTCGTGCTGTTCGCTTCCATTTCAATCGCATAAATATAATTGAGACATTGCGTTATAGCTTTAGTCAAATCGGCTGATGGAACATAATTGCCATGGTCTTTTGTACTCGCCCAAAACGGCAACCCATTTGGTTTCTTTATCTCTACTAAATCAACAAAGCCATCATATGACTTCATAATGTAATCCGCAATGTTCTCTGTATCAATCACGCGCTCATCAATGATTTGTGCAAAATCAGATCCTAGAACCCACTTATTCCTTGTAAACCACTCTTGCCAGTATCTTTCCGGCTGTTCTTCCTGAAGTTTTTCCCGAAGTTCAATAAGTGCGTCGCGCTTTTTTATGACACTGGCCGCAAGAAAAACATTATCCGACAAAATCCCATTTTCAATCAGCATACGCGCGGTATCACTTTGACCTTCTATTAGCCGCTTAAAATTCTCGACCAAAGTTGCGCTTTCCTCTGAAACATTTATATATTCTCCCTGCCCTAGCGTCAGTGGTTTATAATTCTCAGAAATATAACGAACCAATGCATCAAGTTCTTCATTATTCAGCGTCAATTCGCTTTTAGGCTTTTTACTTTCTAGGCCGTAAGGAATATTATACCGTCCGATTTTCAATGAAATATCCTGCACATCAGTATGGTCATGTGGAATCCGCATAAGCAGTGCCTGTGAATATACTCTTTTCTTTATCTGCAATGTACACGGATCCGCATAATCGACTCCCTTCGCCGATGTTTTTATTTCACTCATGATACTCCTCCTTTATTTCATCCATCCTCTCCTCAATCCTTTGTTCTACCAACTCCTGAATCGCATTAATGCACCCATCCGTATCTTTCAACACTTCTTTCTCCCAGAAGTGGATAACATACCAGTCTTGCGCTCGCAAAGCCTTATCATCCCGAATATCTCGTGAGATATTCTCCTCGATTTTGGCTATCCAGTACTCCCGGTTACGTTTCAGCCTCGGCTTGCGTTCTTCCCAGTTCTGCCCATGCCAAAACTCACCATCCACGAAGATAGCGATATTATATCTCAGGACGGCAATGTCGGGAGAGCCGGGGAGACGTTTATCGTTCAGCCTATACCGAAACCCCAGATGCCACAGACGCTTCGCCAAAAGCACTTCCGCCTTGCCTTGCTTCAGGTGGACACGAGACATCCGCTTGGACGTTTCCGAGGTCGTGTCATATGATTTCGGATGTTTCATTATTCTTGTATCACCAAATCACCGCATACTTCATTAAATTTATTTTGAGCCAGCGGTGCTACACCTCCGTGTTGAAACTTATTGATCAGTTCTGAAATTCCCATATGTCCCTGCATATGCGCTATAACCGTCAAATGCGAAAGACAATTATTGATTCTTCCGGACTTAAAATCCCACTGCCGTCCTTTCAAATATGAATATTTGCAATCCTCATTTTGGGCAAGCAAATCATTATAATACAAAAATCCTTCTAGTGAAACACCTCCCAACAATCCAAAACTATCACCAAGGGTTTCTACAACATCCGGATCAAGAATAAGTGAATTCCAACAAAAGCGTGTCCTGCTCGATTCGATTACTTCGCCTGTTATAACATTTATGGTTTCGCTCAAATATTCTGTATCGTTATGTTGATATCCAATCATATATGCTATTCTTAAAAAAAGAACAGCTAATACATCGAGATTTGCTTGATGCCCTTGTCCGATTCTGTCGATGATATCCCAAATCCGACCAAAATTCATATCTGGCACAATCTCACCGTCAGACTTTTGTATAATCGGACGTGCGTCTAACAAAAAGTTACGTTGCCCATTTCTTTTACTCTCAATTCCGGGATATTGCATATATACTTTTTCATGAGAATGCGTTTCATATAATAGTATTCGCCTTTCAATATTCCCGTTTTCGAGTCCTTCTCTTGAAAGGTTATTGAAGTTCTCAATATTTTCTAATTTTATCTGTTTTGTTGTATTTTGTGGTGCTCTTTTAGAAATGGTAGTACGTACTCTTTCTCGAATATCTTGGTTTAAAATCGGCGGCATATTTTATTCCTTTCCAATTTGTTTTGCTACATACGAATTGTTCAGCCAGAAGCACTGCTTCGTCATCGTGCCACCAGTGGGCAGGGGAGCCGTGTCCGTGCTGTCCTTTCCATGGGGACGAACGTGAGCCACGCGGCTTTCCGATGCCTTGGGCAAGTTATTGCGGTTCCGCCCGCTGGCATCCTTCCAGATGTGAACGCCCTCCCGCAGGGTATCGACCGTACGCTGCCACACACGATGTACCTCTTCCAGATCCTCTGCCGGGATATTCCAGAATTTCACCCTCTGGAAGTAGCACTCGCCGTCCTTCGACTTTTGGAAAATAATGAACAGGAATTTGGTCGGTGCAAGAAGGTTATAGAGCGCAGACTCTTCCCACGTTTCGTTCATCATCGCACAGAAGTTCATCACGGGGAAGGACATACTCTCTTTTATACTGCCATTCGGTTCAATGGCAATGGTCTTGAGTTGGATACCTGCCTTTTGGAATTCCTCTGTGTTCGACAGATGCCCTTTCACGCCAAGCATTGCTGCCACTAAAAGCTCGTTGAGGTTCTTGGCATTCGTTTCCACGCCCAGCCGTGCCTTAAGTTCCGTCCTGCTCATTCCAACATAAGGCCGGACTTTTGCGCTGAACCAGTCCTCAAAGCTGGTCGACCTTAACGCTGCCGGATCTTTGATGATCTTTTCGCAGGGTTCGTCCCCGAAGATGTACCGCCGCAGGATTTGCGTCATGTAGCTGGACTTCAGCGAGTACGCCCGCTTCATGGCAGGGATAGGACTGAACGGCTGCGACCGGGTATCCTGCGAGTTACGGCCCTTCGGGCACGCCGCCAGATACATGGTGTCACCCTCACTGATCAGGTGTGCCTGTCCTGCCTTGATCTTATCCATCAGGATCTTCCAGTCATTGCGGATGACCTCCAGATCCTCGTCCGGGAACTGGAACAGCACCGCCTTGTCGATCGTAAAGTCCACCTTGGGCACCCCATCCCGGTGCTCATAGGACATCAGCAGCATACAAGCACACTTCATCCAGAACGCACTGGTCTCAAAGGTCTTGTAGTATTCTTCATCATAGTTCAGCATATCGCAGACCAACCGCTCCTTGGCCTGAATGCCACGAGGTGTTCGGCGATAAGGTGTCACTTTCAGCTCCACGCCAGCTTCTTCAAAGTCCGGGGCGGGTTTGCTGTTGGGCTTGTATCCGAACCAGCTCTCTTCTACCACCGTGCCGATTGCACCTTTACCTGTGGCGATACGCCCGGTCTTGTCGATCTCGCCCAGCGTTTTACCTACTGCTTCCTGCCCACGAATGAGAACTTCCTGCTTGGTCTTGTACTTCCGCTGCTCCATCACACCTCTTGACCTCCTCAAAAAATAGCTTGATCTTTTTATCTATTTTTGCTATAATCATATCGAGCCATAGGAAGCCCTCCGATATAAAAGAAAGGCTTTCTATAAAAACTTTCAAAAAAGTCTTGATCTTTTTAACGAAAAATTGTATACTTATTACTAAGTATATCACAAAATGAGGTGTTATGAAAGTGTCAGCAAATAGCGATATTCGTGTTGTCGAGCTATTTGCCGGCGTTGGCGGTTTCCGCGTTGGATTAGAGCGTTGTTCCGAAAGATTCAAAACGATTTGGGCAAACCAATGGGAACCCGGCCAAGCTGGTCAATGGGCTTATAAGTGCTACAGCAAGAACTTTGGCGAAGATTCCCACTGCGTGAACGCAGACATCGCCACTGTTATCGATCAAGTGCCACCGCATGACCTTCTGGTGGGCGGCTTTCCCTGTCAGGACTATTCTGTTGCCAGCACAGGCGCAAAGGGCATTGAAGGCAAAAAAGGTGTCCTCTGGTGGTCTATCTATAAGATCATCCAGAAGAACCATCCGAACTATGTCCTGCTGGAAAACGTGGATCGCCTGCTGAAATCTCCCGCATCCCAGCGTGGTCGTGATTTCGGCATCATCCTGAAATGCTTGCAGGAAGAAGGCTACGGCATCGAATGGCGTGTGATCAATGCCGCAGACTATGGCTGTGTCCAGCGCAGACGGCGCACCTTCATCTTTGCATTCAAGAACACCACCAAGCAGTATGAGCGTATGACCTCGTGTTTCTCTGAGAACACAAAGGACGGTCGTGTCTGGCTGATGCAGGAGGGTTTCTTCGCCCATGCGTTCCCGGTGCATTCTGAGGTCGCAGACTCCAAGAAAGTGACCACCATCGATTTCAATGAATATACCGACACCGTTGATGTGACCAACCGTTTCAGAGCCGCTTTCTACAACAGCGGCGTGCTGTGCAACGGTAAGATTTTCTCTCTGGAAGCCGTCCCGAACGGCAAGGAGCCGATGCTGCTCGGCGAGATTGTTGTCAACGGCGATATCGACAAGAGCTTCTTCATCGAGGACGAGGATCTGGAAAAGTGGAAATACATGAAGGGTTCCAAGACCATTGAGCGTACTTCCAAAACCGGTTTCTCCTACACCTTCTCGGAAGGCCCTATTGCATTCCCGGACCCGCTTGACCGTCCCGGCCGCACGATGCTCACCAGTGAGGGCACTAAGAACCGCAGCTCCCATGCGATCACCGACCCCAAAACAGGGAAGTTGCGCATCCTGCTGCCGGAGGAGTGCGAGCGCATGAACGGTTTCCCGACGGGCTGGACCGACACCGGGATGCCGAAGCGTCAGCGTTACTTCATCATGGGCAACGCCCTTGTCGTTCCGCTTATCACCCAGATGGGCAAGCAATTACTGAATATCCTATAATTCAAAACCAAGGCTGCATCGTCGGCCTTGGTTTTTATGCTTTTTCGCCACGATCAAGAGGTGCCCTATCATGGAGCAGATCCGTGTTGTTGAGCTTTTCGCCGGAGTCGGCGGCTTTCGCCTTGGGCTGGAGCAGGCTTCCCCCTGCTTTCAGACTGTCTGGGCGAATCAGTGGGAGCCATCCATGCGCTCCCAATTTGCTTTCGAGTGCTATGAACGACATTTCGGGCATCGCCCAGAACACGTTTGTCAGGACATCGTGACCGCCAAAGAGAACATCCCTCCACACGGCCTTTTGGTAGGAGGCTTTCCCTGTCAGGACTACTCCATTGCCAAGAAAGGTGCCCGTGGGATAGAAGGGAAGAAAGGCATCCTCTGGTGGGAGATAAATGCCATCCTGCAAACTCATCGGCCCCACTATGTTCTTCTGGAAAATGTTGACCGTCTTATCAAATCACCAGCATGGCAAAAGGGTCGGGATTTCTCCATCATCTTACGATGCTTCTATGAGGCTGGATACGCTGTCGAATGGCGAGTCATAAATGCAGCCGACTACGGTGAAGCACAACGCAGACGGCGGACGTTTCTTTTCGCCTTCCGAAACGACACTGCATTGTTCCGGGAAGCATCCGAAAGGATCTGTATAAGCGGACTAAAGGGTGCACACCAACTGCTCCTACAAGATGGGTTCTTTGCGCCCATCTTCCCTTTGTATGGCTTTGAGCGAAAATACAGCGAGGGTTGGCTGGATGAATTTCGGTATCTTGATTTGAAAGACCTGTCTGCTCGGCAGTCCTGCCATTTCTACGATTCCGGCTTGATGGTCAACGGACGTTTCTACTCTGTCGAGAGCATTCCAGTTCAGTTCCCGCCTTGTCCTCTAGGCTCTGTTTTGGAAAATCACGAACTTGACGAGAGATACTTTCTCTCTGCCGCCAACATAGAACGCTGGCAATATCTCAAGGGTTCAAAGCATGAGCTACGCCATCGAAAAAACGGAACGCCCTATTTCTTTTCTGAGGGAGCGATGGCATTTCCTGACAGTTTGGACTTACCATCACGCACCATGCTGACCAGTGAGGGGACTGTATCGCGCAGTTCCCATGTAGTCGTTGACCCATGGACACAGCGACTGCGTACCTTAACGCCCATCGAGTGCGAACGGCTCAACGGCTTTCCTGATAACTGGACAGCCGGGATGCCGGAACGGATGCGATATTTCACGATGGGAAATGCGCTCGTTGTTCCTCTGGTCAAGGCCATGGGCAAGCGGATCAGCGCACTGGCCGAGGACGAGCAGCGCA
>OKSD01003684.1_pt1 | contig 11300 bp, 10 predicted proteins | sample 1601221 | NCBI WGS metagenome assembly OKSD01 (sample SAMEA3541550, study PRJEB24748) | human gut metagenome | biome: human gut; feature: human-associated habitat; material: faeces | place: China | collected 2012
TGGAAAAATCACAGAGAGGATACGACCGACTGGAACGATAAAGAAAATGTGGGGAAAGACTGGCTTATGCGCTCTGGGTGATGGACTGCCAAAGACATTGAAAATATCCGGAAGAAAACGCATTCCATGTCTCTCCAACCACGCAAGGGAGACACTAGCTTCTTTAGCAAAAACTTCTGCAACCTGAGGGGAATTCTTTCCTCCTCCAGACTCAATAATTTGCTTTTTGAAGAGTTGGACACTGTCCCTTATACCCATAGGGGCTTGCCGCGAAGGATCCACCGCATTGAAGTATCCACCTGAAATAAGAGTATCGCCCCCCAACGCGTCATTCTGTTCAATAAGAATCACGCTGGCACCAGATTCCGAGGCAGAAAGAGCAGCGGAAAGCCCAGCGGCACCTCCTCCGACGACAATTACATCAGCGGAGGAATCCCAGGCATCAGGCAGAGCAGAACCTTTATAGCCGTTTTGTCTTACTAAGGAGTCTTTATCCTTTAGCCAGTAAAAACTGCCTATGGCTGCAGAAAGTCCAACTCCTGCTAACAAAACCACAGATCGTCTTTTCATAGCGGTAATCAGGTCTCACTGATTTGTTGGAGTTTTTCCATCTCATGAATGAAATCAGAAACCTCTACAGCGTTTTCAGTATCCAGTTTCTGATTAACCATCGATCGATGGGCTCGGATTGTGTTTTCGCTGACGCCCAGAACAGAAGCTATAACACTGTTAGTCAGGCCCTTTGCAACAAGTCCAGCGACCTGTTGTTCAGCCGCCGTAAGAGTATTCCATGTTTGTTCTAGCGTGGCGAGGTCGGCTACGGCCCGGAGTAATTCAACATGAGCTTGAACAGCCTCTTCTATAGAAGACAGCAATTTATCGGGTTTAGGAGGTTTCTCGAGAAAAGTTTTTGCCCCTTTTCGTACAGCATCTACAGCCAGCTCAATATCACCGTGAGCAGAAAGGAAGATAACAGGCAACGGAATGTTTTTTTCTTCATTAAATCCTGAACTTCCAACCCTGACAGTCCCGGCATTCTGACGTCTAGGATCACACAACCTGGCTCTTTACCCGGTGTATGCAAAAAATCTATGCCAGATTTAAAGCATCTCACCTGCCAGTCATCCATTTGCAGGAATGTTGTCAGTGCCCGCAGAACTGAAGGGTCATCATCAACGAGCCGAATGACTGAGTCGCGCTTTAGCGTGTTTATTCCCTGCGTATCGTGAGGGTGATTGTTCTCAGAATTACTCATGCTTGATGATCTCCACTTACCTGCTTTGTATCGGGATTGATTCTATTTGTATTTTTCCCAATAATAAGCGATGCCTCTAACCCTCCAGCCCGGGGCTGGTTGTATTCAAGATGGCCGCCGTTTCTTTCAGCCAGCATCGATGCAATTGCCAGTCCAAACCCAAGTCCATCAGTTTTCGAACTTTGTCCAGCCTCTCCTTTCCTAAGCCGTATAAGGGTTTCATCCGAAATTCCCGGGCCATTATCAGAAACCGAAACTTTCCAGGACTCTCCTAAATCTGAAATTCGGACCTGGATTGCGCCATCTTTTTTTCCTTCAATGGCACTCAAAGAGTTTTTAATAAAGTTAGCAATAATGAATTGAATCTCAAAAGGATCCGCGTGCACTGGATAGTGACCGGATGCATCTACATGAACACATGGGGGCAGTTCCGGAAACGTTTTCAGAGCGTCTTCAATCAGTTTTTCAAGCGCAGTGTCTTTTCTCTCTGTTGGTCTGCTCTTCGCATAGGACCTGACGTGCTCTACAATCGCTGACGATCTTTCGACTTCAGATTCAAGAGCCTCCAATAGTTCAGCGGGTTTCTCTTTCAGTATTCCAGCTCGTTTCAGATACATTTTCAGAGCAGCCGCATAAAGGGAAATATTCATGATCGGCTGCTTGATTTCGTGGGCAAACATGGAAGACAGCTGAGACACGATGCTGTTTCTTTCGAGGTTGAGAATCTTTTGATGTGACTGGCGTCTCTCGTTGTAAAGACGCCTTGTTGTTTCCAGAGCCTGAGTCAATTCCGCAGTGCGGCGGCGTACCAGAATATTAAGTGTCACTATGTGGAAAATTACAGCCAGTAGCAATGCGACTGTCAGAAGAATTTCTGCTTTGTACCGCTTCCAGATTCCCTGAGGACTCATATCCCTTAGGTAACGGTAGGGACCGATTTTCAGGCTTTTCAGCAGATCCATTGTTGGCTGAAAGTCACTTTCCACCACCCAGTCGAAATTTCTCCCGTTTCTAGGCATGGAAAGGATGGCGATTGTCATATCGCGCATCACGTCTGAGGAAACCCATGGCATTGAGGAAATCACCACGTCCGGGTATTGGTCGGTACTCCTCAGACATCCCGAAATTCCTTTTCTTACTCCAATTAAACGGAAATCCTGCCTTTTAATCTGCCCCTGAGCTTCCATGGATTCAAATTCGCAGGTGGAAAGAACACCGACATCCGCAAATCCCTGGGACACCAAAGTAGCCACGTCAGGAATTCCATAATGCGTTTCGTAAACCTCTGAAAAAAATCGATCTGGGTCCTGGCCATGTTTTGAAATTTCTCCCTTCGCTATCTGCCATCCATCGAAGCTTTGAGAGTCAGTAATTGCCACCGTCCGGCCATGCATCTCCGCAAAATCATGAATAGGGCTAGCTGCTGGAACAATGAATAGAGAAGAAAGCGAATGAGCTGCGTCTTTTTCCTGTGCGCTTTTTTTGGTTGCTACCTGATGAGCACCCTCAAAAGCACCAAGTTCGCCAAAAGTAGAAGCTGAAGAAAAAAGAAAATCAGGATGAACGTTCTTAATTCCGTCATCCACGTCCCGATAATCTATTTCCTTGATTCTGAATTCGTACTGCGGGAGATGAGTCCGAAGATAGTCGACCGTAGGAACATAAGTGTGAAGGTAGAAATCAGGCGAAAAGGTATCAACCAGAGCAATAGTGATCACAGGTTTTGATCCCATTGCCGCTGTACGAGCGGCCATCACCCCCTGCGAAGTCATCAGAATGCAGCCTGCCAGGAGCAGGGGAAGAAGTTTGAATCCCTTGTTCCTGAATCCGACCATCGCTAGAGCACCCTTACGATCTTCACCCAGCCGTTCCGGTCAGACTGAAGGAAGAAAGCCTCATCCTCGAGCATCGCGCGGGTCATAGCCTTCGCGTGCAGATGCTGGGATATAAAGTGGCAGGCGAGAAAAGCGATCAGCCCAAGCGGAATCACCCACCAAAAAAAGAAGAAGGCAAGGATCAAAGAGGCCGGAATACAAAGGAGCCCGAAAAACCAGACCATAGGCGCGAGCGTATGCGTAACGCCGTTTTTCCAGGCATCCATCGCCTTAAACGGATCCACATGTACAACAATCCGGTTATTTTCCCAGTCATCACGGAACCGTTCCCAGTTCTCACGGTCTTTTCTTGCGCTCATGAGATTTTCTTCTCCTACCCATTTCCTTTATCGGGTTCTGTGAGTTTAAGCACGGCGGTGGCCAGACGACAAACCATCGGAAAAGGGCCGGCCGTACCGATCCGTTAAAATGAAAACGTTATTGCCAGAGTTTCATTGAGGAAAGGATGACGGATTTAAAGGGACTGACGAACAAACGTTCAGGAATCGCGGCTTACCCGCTCACGGAATCAGACATCGCGGCAGCAAACCTCTGCATGCAGGAGGCGTTCCCACCCGGTGAGCAGTTCCCGATTGAGCAGCTCCTTCGCTTCGCGGCGGCCGATCCCGCCCGTTCCTGGCTTGATCTCTGGTTCCTTGATCAGCAGTTTGCGGGGTTTACCTACACCACGAAAGTGCCGGGAGACGCGGACCGGACGTATCTCGCGTACCTCGCGATCAGCGGGGCGCTCCGGGGCCAGGGGCTGGGGACTGAGATTCTCCGCCGCGTGACCGCGGAGAATACCGAGACACTCTGGTGCCTCGGAGTTGAGCGGCCGATCGCGGCAACGCCGGAATATGCCGCCCGGACCCGCCGTCTTCGTTTTTACGCGAGAAACGGCTGGATAGATACCGGTATTCACGCGATCGACTGCGGTGTCGATTTTGAGCTCCTCACACGCCGCCGTCCCGTTCCTCCTGGAACACAGATGGACATCATCAAAGGGTTCTGGGAATCACTCGCAAAGGCCTAAGCATATTCAGAAATATCTCAATTCTGTTATGCTAAGTACCCTATTTTCGAGGACACAGGTTTTATGGCTGCAAAAGAAGAGAAGCCGCTGAAGATTTCGGCTGTTTCGGTTGACAAATCGCTGGAAGACTGGAAGAAGGTAAAGGCGCTTTATAAAGAGTCCTTTACCTCGGCCCAGAGAGCGCCTTTCCGCTCGCTTATGGCCCAGCCCGAAGAGGGTGAATCCGCTCTGACCGCATATCTGACCGATTCACGCAAAATCCTCGGGCTTTCTTACGCCTATACGAAAGGCGACATCACTTACATTCCGTACATTGCCTTCAAGGATTGCCCGAAAGACGCGGAAACCGTGATTTTCAGCCTGCTTCTTGATGCCCATAAGGGAAACCGCATTGTCCTTGACGTAGCCCGCACAATTTCTGAGGATAAGAAGAAAGCCCGCCAGAAGCGGCTCGACTTCTTTAAGAACGCCGGTTTCACCGAAACCGGGATTTCCGGCAAGGACTTCGGCGTTGAGTACGACTACTATGCGCTGGGCGGCAAAGTGACCCGAGAGGAACTCACTGAATTTACAGAAGATTTCTGGAATTCACTCGACGCCTGAACGTTGCCTGTTTCAAGACGTCACAAATTCACGTCTGCCAGAGCGGAAGAAAAGATTCAGAATCTCTCTTTTTCCGCTCTTCATTTTTTCTCATGGAACGCAAACTCCTCTCCTTCCGGACCTCGGTGATCGCGGCGCTCGCCGCTCTGACGCTTGCCGGCTGCTCGTCCCTCAACCCGGACATCCGGGCCGTGAAGGATACGGTGATTGAGGAAAATCACTCTTTCTTCACCGTTGGCCGGGTTCTCGACTTTTATCCGGACTGCAAGGACACGAACTGGGATGCCTATAAGGACCCTCAGGGACACCGCTGGGTGCATTACACGTGCGCCACGAAGTCGATTGATGACTTCAGAACGAACGCTCTGAAGACGCTCTCCGACAAGCGAAAGCCAAACGACCCCTTCCGTATCAAGGCTGAAAAGGCGCTTGGATACAGTGACGCCGAACTTCTTATCAAATTCCGTTTGCTCGGCGTGAGCGATAAGTGGAAAATCAACTCAACGTCGCTTGAACTCACCTGGCCTGACGGCGCGACACGCTCTGTGTCGCTCCCGGTCTACCTCGTGCTCGCCGCTATGAAGAAGGGCGAACCGATCAAGCCAGAGGAAGTGAATGAACGGCCGGGGTTCATCTCCCGGATGTTCGGCAGCCTGATGGAAAGTGTCGAGCTTCACTTCATCATGTCGGCGTATGACGACGCGCATAGCGCAAAGAATTTCCATCCGAAGAAGTAATCGACAGGGATTGACCATCATGAAGCCGGGGAGACGCCTAGAAAGATACAGAATCGCTTTTCTGGGTCTTCTTTTGGCCCCGGCTTTTCTGATGCCTGCGGGAGCCGCGGGACTTCAGAACCTTCCGATTCCGGACAGCCGACCTGTCGTGAAAATCGGTGTTTTCGACACGTTCGGCACGAGTTTCGTGAACGAAACGGTGGATCCGACACTTGCCGTGATCCAGGCGAAGCTTCCGCGCTACCGGTTTGAGCTCGACGTGATCGCGGCCTCCAACCCGGAGGATGCCGTGAAGTCGAGCGGTGTTGATTTCTTTGTGTCGTCTGCCGGTGTCTACAGCACACTTGAACGGACGGTCGGCGCCCGGCACATCGCGACCCGCCGTCAGGCAGGTGTCGCAGACCCCGCCCGGAGTGTCGGCGCGGTGTTTGTGGTGAGAAGTGACCGCAAGGATCTGAAGACTCTCGCTGACCTTAAAGGGAAATCCGTCGTCGCGAGTCAGAAGAACGACTTCAGCGGCTGGCAGGTCGCGATGGGAGAGATCGCGAAATCGGGATTCAACTGGCGGGACTTCTTCGGAAAGCAGGACTTCGTGATTTATCAGCTCCCGGACGTGGTGACGGATGTCCTTGCGGGGACTTCGGATGTCGGAATTCTCACGACCTGCGCGCTGGAAACGCTGGAGAGCGATGGCTGGATCGAGAAGGGGGCGCTCCGCGTCATTAATGAAAAGGCGGATCCGCACCCGAGCGCTTACACCTGCCGCCGGAGCACAGACCTGTATCCGGACGCGGTTTTTGCCTCGGTCGCCGGCGCGAAGCCGGACCTCGTGCGCGATGTCACCGTCGCGCTCCTCACGATGCCGCCAGGGAACCGCAGCTGGGACTGGAGCGTGGCTTCTGACTACCTCGCGGTGGATCACCTCTATAAAGCGCTCATGATCGGGCCGTACGCCTATCTGAACGACATGACGCCATACGGCATCTGGAAGCGGAATCAGGAAATCATCATCCCGATCATCGCGCTCTTCCTCCTTCTGATCGCGTATGAACTGCGGCTTCACTATCTTGTGAAGAAACGGACATCTGAACTCTCCACCGCATTGAAAGAAAAGGAAGCGGCGGAGGATGAGGCGAAGCGAAGCCGTGAGCGGCTTTCGCGGCTTGAGCGATCCGGCGTCATATCGCAGCTCTCCTCCATGATCGCGCACGAACTGAAGCAGCCGCTTGCCTCAATCCTTAATTACGCGAACGGCCTCGCGCAGCTTGCGAAGATGGGCCACTCAACCCCAGAGCAGACGGGGTTCGCCGTAAAGTCCATTAAAACGGAGGCTACCCGCGCGAACGCGATCGTGGACCGGGTCCGCGCCTACGCGAAGCATGAAGAAGGGCCGCTCACAGAACTCGATCTTTCAGACGTTTCGCATAAGGCGATCCGGACCTTTACCCGAAACGCGCTGACGCCGGTTGCGGTCTCAGACGCAATTGAACCGGGGATCCGCGTGATGGGGCATGAACTGGAACTCGAGCTCCTGACGCTTAACCTCATCCGAAATGCCGGGGACGCCGTAAAGGATGTGGCTGATCCCCTGATCCGCGTGACACTCAGGCGGGATGGCGGCAAAGCCGTGTTCCAGGTCCGGGATAACGGCCCCGTGGTGACAGATGCGGTGCTTGAGAAACTCACAGAAATTGAGGAAAGCGTGAAACCTGGGGGGCTCGGCCTGGGACTCGCCATTGTGCGGGACATCGCGGACCGCCATGGGGCGAGCCTCAGCTTCAGGCGGAATGACGACACAGGGCTCACCGCGGAAATGCGGATTGATATGGTGGAGTCAAAACCACGCGACACTGAAGAAAAGACTGGGCCGAAAGGAGATGCCTCATGAAGAAACTGACCCGCCGCACGCTGATCAGCCTTGCCGCGCTCCTTCCGGTCATTCGGGTGAACGCGGCCGTGTCCGGGCGCTTTGACGTCATTGTTGTCGGAGCCGGCATCGCCGGGCTTGCGGCTGCGGTGTCCGCAGCGGAGAACGGCGCGAAACGCGTTCTGGTGCTTGAGAAGGGACCAATGATTGGTGGGCACGCGATTTACGCTGACGGCACAGTGAGCGCGGTTTATCCGCGGCTTCAGAAGGTCTTCAATATCAAGGATTCGCCTGAACTGATGGCGAAACAGATCTGGGAGTGGGGCGACCGGGATGGGGATCTCAGCCTAATCCGCGTCATGGCGCGCGAGTCGGGTCCCGCGATCGACTGGCTTCGCGGCATGGGCGTTCATTTCCGGGACTGGGTTTTCGTTCCGTATCCGTCAAACTTTCCCCGCGGTCTCACGTCACACCCGACCCGGGGCGGCTACGAATATATCCGGGCTTTGAACCGCCGGGCGAGAGCGCTTCATGTGGAGGTGCGCCTGAATACCCGCGTGGTGCAGCTCCTGCGGTCCGGCGGCGCGGTCACCGGGGTTTCCGCGAGCGGCCCGGAGGGGGTCGAGCGGTTCTACGCACCCTCTGTCGTCCTTGCGACAGGCGGTTTTTCCGCGAACCCCGACATGATCCGGCGTTACAGCCACATCAAAAACCCCGGAACGCACTCATCCGCGAACCCTGGCGGCCGGCATTTTGACGGGGCCACGGGTGACGGCATTCAGCTCGGAACTGCGGTCGGCGCGGCTCTTGCGGAAATGCCCTATATCGAATTCATTCCATTTCGGGGCGGCCGGCTGCTTGAATACGTGGGCGGCGATATCTTCGTGAATTCGAAAGGCGAACGGTTCGTGGATGAGGGGGTCAGCCACCCGAAACTCACCGAGGCGCTCTCGCATCAGCCGGGCGGCACGATGTGGGTGATCACGGATTCCCAGTCAGTCAAAGGCACCACGGTGACTCATAAGCTGATGACAGGGCAGGTGAGGAAGGCCGCGAATATCGACGAAATGGCACGCATCATGGATATTGATCCTGAGGTGCTGAAGAAAACGATTTCCCGCTACAACAGCTTTGTCCGGAAGGGCCGCGACGATGATTTCGGAAAGACGATCTTCACGCAGGAAATCAAGGTGCCCCCGTACTACTTCGGCGTGGAGTACCAGGATCCTCACTACACGAACGGCGGGATCCGGATCAACACAAAAGCGGAAGCGCTGAACACCGCGGGGCTGCCGATCCCCGGGCTCTTCGCGGCCGGTGAAACCACGGGCGGCATTGAAGGGAAGGAGCGTGAGGGCGGAATGGCCTTCACGGACTGCCTGGTTTTCGGGCGGATCGCGGGGCGGGAAGCCGCGCGGCGGGTCATTAAAAAATAAACGCCGGACTTATCGAATAAGCCGGCGTTTGACGCAGAAGTGCGCGGCTGATCAGACCAGCCACTCGGTCACTTTCTCACCCATTTCCTCGATCTTCAGCTGCTTCCCGTCGTAAGACAGCACCGCGATGGAGCAGTTCCCCACGGGAAGCTTCCAGAAATCGTCGTAAGAGAAACCGCCGACCCGGGTCAGCATGTCGCGGATAAAGATTCCGTGCGAGACCACCAGGATCGTGGCGTCCGGGTTCTTTGCCTGGATCATATCCAGCGTGGAAAGCTGGAACGCCTCGGCGCGAGCCGAGAGATAGTTAAGGGGTTCACCGCCGAATTCAGGGACGTATTTATCCGGATGAACGAAAAGTTCGTGAAGCGGCTGGGATTCATCCGTTCTCGCGTCGTTATAGAGTGTCCCTTCAAGCGGTCCAAACCCAAGCTCACGGAGCCGGGGATCCATCTGAACCTCAATATCGCGGCCCTTCAGAATCGTTTCGGCGGTCACCTCCGCGCGTTCCAGATCCGAGCAGAAAGCGTCATCAAAGTGAACGTTTTTCAGTTTCTCCGCAACCTCTTCAGCCTCTTTCACGCCTTTCGCGTTAAGCGAAATATCCGCCCAGCCCTGCAGGCGCTTTTCATTATTCCAGTCCGTTTCGCCATGGCGCACGAGATAAATTTTCATGATTCTGAAGCCTTAGCCTAAATTTAGAGATTGAAGAAAAAGAGTCCGCATCCGATGAGGACGAAGACCGTTCCGAAAACACGATTCATCCGGGTGACGTTCCGGGCGCCCTTCATCCGGCTCGCAACAGCGGCAGCGGCAAGCGACACGCCTGTCATCACGCAGAAATCCGTAAAGCCGCAGGTGAGACCCATTTCAAAGTACTGAAGCAGGATCGGCGCGTCGGTATTGATGAACGGGGTCAGAAGCGAAATAAAGAAAACCAGTCCCTTCGGGTTCGTGATGTTGACGAGAAACCCCTGCCGGAAAAGCTGCCAGCCGGTTCTTTCGGGGGCTGCCTCGTGCTCCTCGATGATGACCGCGTGCCCCTTCGCTCGAAGAAGCGAAATGCCGAGCCAGACAAGGTATGCGCAGCCAAGAAGCCGGATGATAAAGAAGAGGGAAGGTGACGCCGCAAGGATGGCCCCGATTCCAACTCCGACAACCATAACGAGGCCGAGAACCCCCAGACCCAGCCCGAGACTCTGCGGAACGCATTTCTTCCAGCCGTAATTCAGAGCCGCGGAGAGCGACGCGAGCTGCGCGGGACCAGGTGAGAGACTGATCCCCCAGCAGAGGGCAAAAAACGAGAGCCAAGTTTCGAAATGCATCAGATGAACGGGGAATACAAATGAATGAATCAGTGTGGCTCGAGTCTAAACGCTTCTTTTCGCCTTGTGAAAGCGGGAACCGCGGTGTCTTTTGTGACTCCGGCAACGAGGGGAGGCGAGTGGTCCCCCCAAAGAAGGATACCGTGTGCGGCACGAGCCATAACGGAGAACTGATTCTACAATAGCCTTACAGCGATACCTTCTGAATCGCTTGATGAGGTGCGTATGAAAAGAAGAACTCTGCTCACGCTTGCGGCCGGGCTTCCAGCCGCTCTCCTCTCAGGCTGCGTCATTCCGCCTGATGATTTTGGTCCTGGATCTGGTCCGAAGCCCCGCCCCGAGGGTCCCGGCTACCGTGAGAACCCAGGGAATCCCAATAACCGGTCCGTAAACGGCCCGAATAATCCCGGCAACCATTACGGCAATCAGCCGGGCGGCCCCGCCAATCGCGCGAGTAATGGCACTCCGGGCAACGCGCCCAAGGCGCCGAATGGCCCGCAGCCCGGTAACCGGAACGCGCCTGATGGTCAGAAAGGACCTAATGGCCAGGGCGGCCCGGGGGATCCGAATCCCAATCACTGATCCGTATCGGAACACAAAAGGGCTTTTTCCTCTAGGGAGAAAGCCCTTTTCATGTGATTCACGACCGAAAATCAGGTAATCTTTCCCCTGCATGTTTATTCCGAGACCCGAGGCTTTGCCAGTATGAAGAAACGCGACGAAGAGTCCGCATTCAGCGCGATCTGCAACGCGCAGAGAATTGCCTGCGCGCCGTTTGAGTTTGAGGCGGCGAGATCGCTCCGGGATTTTGGAATTCTCGCGGCTCTCGATAAAGCGGGAGACCCGGGCCTGACAGATGAGGAAATCAAAGCCGTTTCAGGGCTTTCGGACTACGCAGTCCGCGTACTCCTCAACGCCGCTGAAGGCGCCGGAATCCTGAAAACGGAGTCCAGCAGAACGTCACTCACGAAAACCGGCTGGTTTCTCCTGAATGACCCGATGACGAAGGCCAACTTTGACTTCGCGGCGGATGTCTGCATTCCCGGAGTCGCGAGGCTCTCTGACTCCCTCAGGGAAGGGCGTCCCGCGGGCCTCAGCACGCTTGGCCCCTGGGACGGAACGCTATACCCGCACCTCCGGGAGCTCTCTCAACCCGCCCGCGAGAGCTGG
>OKSD01003686.1_pt1 | contig 11297 bp, 7 predicted proteins | sample 1601221 | NCBI WGS metagenome assembly OKSD01 (sample SAMEA3541550, study PRJEB24748) | human gut metagenome | biome: human gut; feature: human-associated habitat; material: faeces | place: China | collected 2012
CCCCAAGCCGCAGAAAAAACTCAATTCGATGGACGAGGTCGACCCCGAACTCAAACGCACGTTCGACAAACTGGGCATCCCCCTCGAAGAGCAGATGGCGCTGGCGGGCGTGGCGGTCGACGCCGTGATGGACTCGGTGTCGGTCAAGACGACGTTCAAGGAGGTGCTGGCCGAAAAGGGCATCGTCTTCTGTTCGATCTCCGAGGCGCTGCGCGACTTCCCCGACCTGGTGAAGAAATACCTGGGCAGCGTCGTCCCCTATACCGACAATTTCTATGCGGCGCTCAATGCCGCGGTCTTCTCCGACGGATCGTTTTGCTACATCCCGCGGGGTGTCCGCTGTCCGATGGAGCTGTCGACCTATTTCCGGATCAATGCGGCGGGGACGGGACAGTTCGAACGTACGCTGATCGTGGCCGACGAAGGGGCTTACGTGAGCTACCTCGAAGGCTGTACGGCCCCGCGCCGCGACGAGAACCAGTTGCATGCCGCCGTGGTCGAGATCATCGTCGAGAAGGACGCCGAGGTCAAATACTCCACGGTGCAGAACTGGTATCCCGGCGACAAGCAGGGGCGGGGCGGCATCTATAATTTCGTGACCAAACGCGGCATCTGCCGCGAAAACGCCCGCCTGTCGTGGACGCAGGTGGAGACCGGCTCGGCCATCACCTGGAAATACCCGAGCTGCATCCTCGCTGGCGACAATTCGGTCGGTGAGTTTTACTCGGTGGCCATGACCAACAACTTCCAGCAGGCCGATACCGGTACGAAGATGATCCACATCGGCCGCAACACCCGCAGCCGCATCGTCTCGAAAGGTATCTCGGCAGGGCGGAGCGAGAACTCCTACCGCGGGCTGGTGCGCATGGCCAAGGGGGCGGAGAACGCCCGCAACTATTCGCAGTGCGATTCGCTGCTGATCGGCGACAAGTGCGGCGCGCACACCTTCCCGGTGATCGACAACCGCAACCGCACGGCCGTGGTCGAACACGAAGCCACCACGTCGAAGATTTCCGACGACCAGCTTTTCTACTGCAACCAGCGCGGGCTTTCGACCGAGGACGCCGTGGGGCTGATCGTCAACGGCTACGCCCGCGAGGTGCTGGCCAAACTGCCGATGGAATTTGCCGTCGAGGCGCAGAAACTGCTTTCGATAAGCCTCGAGGGTTCGGTCGGATAACCGGATATAAAAAAGGAAAGATATGTTAAGCGTAAAAAATCTGCATGCGTCCGTCGACGGCAAGGAGATCCTGCGGGGCATCGACCTCGAGGTCGGAGCCGGCGAGGTGCATGCCATCATGGGCCCCAACGGTTCGGGCAAGTCGACGCTCGCGGCGGTGCTCGCGGGCAATGAAAAGTTCACCGTCACCGAAGGTTCGGCGACGTTCCTGGGGCAGGATCTGCTGGACATGCCGATCGAAGACCGGGCGCGCCTCGGCCTGTTCCTCGGCTTCCAGTACCCGGTCGAGATCCCGGGCGTCACGATGGCCAATTTCATGAAGCTGGCCGTCAACGAACAGCGTAAGTTCCGCGGCGAAGAGCCGCTGACGGCCGCCGAGTTCCTGCGCCTGATGCGCGAGAAGAGCGCTGTCGTGGAGCTCGATGCGAAGCTCACGTCGCGTGCCGTGAACGAAGGCTTCTCGGGCGGTGAGAAGAAGAAGAACGAGATTTTCCAGATGGCGATGCTCGACCCGAAACTGGCGATCCTCGACGAGACCGACTCGGGACTCGACATCGACGCCCTGCGCATCGTCGCCACGGGCGTTACGAAACTTCATACGCCCCAGAATGCCACGGTGGTCATCACGCACTACCAACGCCTGCTGGATTACATCGTGCCCGACGTGGTGCATGTGCTCTACAAGGGGCGCATTATCCATACGGGCGACAAGACGCTGGCCCTCAAACTCGAAAAGGAGGGTTACGACTGGTTGATTAACGATTACAGGGAATGACGGCGCTTTACGATATAATCCGCGGGTTCCGTACGGCGGAGGGCGAAGTGTTCCGGGTTGCCGGGACGGAAAGCGAGCCTTTCGCTGCGGTCGATCCCCGGCGTATGCGTGTCGAGGTCGCGGCGGGGGCTTCGCTGCGGCTGGCCGTGCTCCATACTTCGCCCGAGGTATCGGCCCTGGAGATCGTGCTGGAGGAGGGCGCACGCCTCGTATTGACCGAGTTGTTCGTTTCCGAAGCCTTTGCGGAGGTGACCGTGAAGCAGGCGGCCCGCAGCCTTTGCCATATCACGGCGGTGCAGCTTTCGAGCGCCAACGCCTCCTATACGGTCGATCTCGACGGGCCGGGGGCCGAAAGCCTGTTGGGCGGGGCGTTCCTCGCCGCCGGGCAGGAGCATTGCGTCGTCAGGCTGCGGACGAACCACAACGTGCCTGACTGCCGCAGCAACTCTTATATAAAAGGTGTCGCGGGCGGTACGGCCGTAGGGGAGTTTTGCGGACTGGTCTATGTGGCGCCCGACGCCCAGCGTACCGATGCGCAGCAGCAGAACCGCAACATTCTGCTCAGCGAGACGGCGCGTATCACGACCCAGCCCCAGCTGGAGATCTATGCCGATGACGTGAAATGCTCGCACGGCGCGACGGTGGGGCAGATGGATTCGGAGGCGATCCTCTATATGCGGCAGCGCGGCCTGAGCGAAGCCCAGGCGCGGAGGGTGCAGATCGAGGGCTTCGTGGGCGATGTCGTACGCCGCTGCGGCATCGAACCGCTGTGCGAGGCGGCGATGGAGGCGGTGGTTGCCAAACTGGAAAAATCATAACGATGTTCGACGTTGAAAAAATACGCGGGGAGTTCCCGATCCTGGGGCGCGAGGTCTACGGCAAGCCGCTGGTTTACCTCGACAGCGGCGCCACGGCGCAGAAACCGCTGGCCGTGATCGAGATGGTCGATTACCTGCAGCGCGGACTCAACGCCAATATACACCGCGGGGTGCACTATCTTTCGGAGGAGGCCACCACGCTTTACGAGGCGGCACGCGAACGGATCGGCGCCTTTATCGGCGCTGCCGAAAAGGAAGAGGTCATTTTTACGGCCGGCGCTACGGCTTCGCTCAATACGGTGGCCTATGCCTGGGGTGAAAAGTTCGTCCGTGCCGGCGACAATATCCTTGTCAGCGAGATGGAGCACCACTCCAATATCGTGCCCTGGCAGATGCTCGCCGAACGCAAGGGGGCGGAAATCCGCGTCCTGCCCTTCGACGACGAGGGGCGCCTGTGCACCGAACTGCTGCCGTCGCTGCTGGATGACAAGACCCGCATCGTCGCCGTTACGCAGGCTTCGAATACGCTCGGAACGCGTCCCGACCTGCGGCCCGTCATCGACGCGGCACATGCCGTGGGGGCGATTGCCGTGGTGGACGGATGCCAGGGTGTCGTGCACGGCGGTGTCGACGTGCAGGCTTTGGATTGCGACTTCTATGCCTTCTCGGGGCATAAGCTCTTCGGCCCGACGGGCATCGGCGTGCTGTATGGCAAACGTGCGCTGCTCGAAGCCATGCCGCCGTTTCTCGGCGGGGGCGATATGGTCGATACCGTGACCTTCGCCAAGACCACCTATGCGCCCGTGCCGCTCAAGTTCGAAGCCGGTACGGCCAATTTCACCGGGGCCATCGCCCTGGGCGAAGCCGTGAAATTCGTCGGGCGTTTCGACCCGGCCGAGGTCGAGGCGCACGAGGCGGCGCTGCTGCACCGTGCGACCGAACGGCTTACGGCCGTCGACGGGCTGCGGATTTACGGTACGACGCCCGGCAAATGTGCCATCGTGTCGTTCAACGTCGAAGGTGTGCATCCCTACGACATGGGCATGATCCTCGACAAGCTGGGTATCGCCGTCCGTACCGGGCAGCACTGTGCCGAACCCACCATGACGCATTTCTCCACGACGGGGATGTGCCGCGCTTCGTTCGCGCTCTACAATACGCTGGCCGAGGCCGATGCGCTGGCCGGCGGCGTGGAACGCGCAGTGCGGATGCTGCGCGGATAGCGGGCCGGGCGACTTATTGAAGGATAAAAACTTAAATAATCAGGAATTAACCTATGTTCATAGTACTCGAAGGATTGGACGGGGCCGGTAAATCGACCCAAATCCGCATGTTGCGCCGTTTTTTTGCCGACAGGGGCGTCGAGAGCGAGTATGTGCACTTCCCGCGTTTCGATTCGCCCGTCTACGGCGAGCTGATAGCCCGTTTCCTGCGCGGCGAGTTCGGCGGCGTGGGTGAGGTCGACCCCTACCTCGTGGCGCTGCTCTTCGCGGGAGACCGTGCCGATGCCGCCCCCCGGATCAGGGAGTGGCTCGCGCAGGGCAAGGCGGTCATCCTCGACCGCTATGTCTATTCGAACGTGGGTTTCCAGTGCGCCAAGCTGCCCGCCGGTGAAGAACGCAACCGGTTGGCCGAATGGATCATATACCTCGAATTCTGTCATAACGGCCTGCCGCGTCCCGACGTGTCCTTGTTCCTCGACGTGCCGTTCACCTTTACCGAGCGCAAACTCTCCGAGCTGCGCGAGGGCGACGACCGCGAGTACCTGCAGGGCGGACAGGACATCCACGAGGCGTCGCTCGCCCTGCAGCGGGCCGTGCGCAGCGTCTACCTCGAAGCCGCGGCCAAAGACCCCGCGCTGCGGGTCGTCGATTGCTGCGACCCCTCGGGGGCGATGGATTCCCCGGAGGGTATTTTTGCTAAAATATGTGCCCAGCTGGCACCAATACTCGAAGCCGATGCGGAAGTCCAGGGCCTTTAAACTGCTGGCCAACGTCTGCCGGCTGATCCTTGCCTGCACGTTCATCGTGTCGGGTTTCTCGAAGGTCATCGACCCGTGGGGCACCGCCATGAAGGTCAACGAGTACCTCTCCATCTACGGCATGGAATCCCTCCAGGGGGCGAGCATGGCCTTTTCGATCTGGTTGTGCGGTGCCGAGATGATGATGGGCTGTATGCTCCTGTTCAAGGTACGTATCCGCCTGATCTCGATCTTCGCCGTGCTGTCCATGCTCTTTTTTACCGCCCTCACCCTGCTCAGCGCTACGGTGATCCCCGTCGAGGACTGCGGTTGTTTCGGCGAGGCGCTGAAGCTGACGCCGTGGCAGACTTTCTACAAGAACCTGGCGCTGCTGCCGATGGCTCTGGTGGTCTGGTGGCGTTACCGCCCCGACAAGATCTTCGCCTTCAACCCCCTGGAAATCGTGCTTACCGTCACTTTTTTCTTCCTTTCGATGTATCTGGGATACTATTGCTACCGCCACCTGCCGCTGATCGACTTCCTGCCCTATAAGGTCGGGGTCAATATCTGGGAGGGGATGCACGCCCCGGTAGTCGAGCCCGGCGAAACGGAGACCGTACTTGTCTACCGCAACATCAAGACGGGCAAGCTGCGCGAGTTTTCGCTCGACGACACGGCCTGGCAGGATGCCGAAAAATGGGAGTGGGTCGATACCCGGACTACGGACGAGATGCCCGCCATCCGCCCGCTCATGAGCGAATTCTCCCTGCGCGATGCCGAAGGGGATGCGACCGAGGAGATCGTGACCGCTCCCGGGCGCGTGTATATGCTCTGCGTTACGTCGTTCGACCGCCTGCCGCGCGGTTGCGCCAAGCGGTTCGCCAAGGTCGTGCGGCGGGCCGCGGAGGAGGGTGCCCGCGTCGTCTGCCTTACCCCGCAGCCGTTGTACGGGGTCACTTACCACGATTTCGGTTCGGGGGATGTACGGTGCTATAACATAGACGCTTCGACCATGAAGACCATGCTGCGCGCCAATAACGGCATGGTGGTGCTGGAGGACGGCGTGATCCGTGCTAAAAAGAATTGTCGCGATATTCGTCCGTAGGGACATTTTGCGGCATGTGGTATGAAAGTTGACCCCGGGAACGGAGTCAACTTTCTTATTATGCGAACTTTCCATGTTTTAATCGTAGTCTTTCTCCTGGGCGCTTGCGCCCGGCGCCAGCCTGTGCCCCAGACCGTGCGTCCCGTCAAAGTCACCACGGCAGCCGGTGCGGCGGTCATCGACAAGGACTTCGCAGGGCTGGCGACGCCCGATGACGCCGTGAACCTCGCCTTCAAGCTCCCGGGGCAGGTGCTCGATGTCCCCGTCGCGCAGGGCGAAAGCGTCAAGAAAGGGGCGTTGCTGGCCGAACTCGATCCCCGGGATATCGAATTGCAGGTCTCGGCCGACCGGTCGGCTTTCGAGGAGGCCCGTTCGCAGATGCAGCGTATGCAGCGGTTGTTGGAGCACGAAGCCGTATCCCGCCAGGAGTTCGAAAGCGCCCAGACCCGTTTCGCACAAGCCAAGTCAGCCTATGAAAATTCCCTCGACCTGCTCAAGGAGACCAAGCTCCGTGCGCCTTTCGCCAGCGTCGTGGAACGCAAGTTCGTCGACAACTACGAACGCGTGCAGGCCGGGCAGTCCATCGTTCGCGTCGTGAACCCGGTGACGACCAAAGTGCAATTCACCATGCCCGAAAGCGGCCTGTCGCTCCTGTCGTCGCCTTCGACCCGCTTCGAGGTCGAGTTCGACAACTACCGGGGCGTCAAGTTTCCCGCCGTGCTGAAGGACTATGCCAAGACATCGTCCGATGCTTCGGGGTTCCCCGTGTCGCTGCGCCTTACGGATGTCGATACCGGGCATTATTCGATTTCGCCCGGCATGTCGTGCATGGTCACGATGCAGAGCGCCGATCCCGTCACGGATGCGGTATCCCTGCCCGTCTCGGCCGTTTATGCCCCGGCCGAAGGCGGCACTTACGTCTGGGTGGTGATCGGCGGCGACCGTGTCGAGCGCCGGGCCGTAACCCTGGGCGAATTGTACGGCCGAGACCGGGTTGTGATCGACAGCGGGGTGGAACCGGGTGAGCGGGTCGTCACGGCCGGGGTTTACCAGTTGCGGCAGGGTGAACGGGTGAGAATCTTAAACTGATGCGACGATGAGCCTGCCCGAATATTCATTGAAGAACAGAAAAGTCGTTGGGTTTTTCCTTTTCATCCTGCTGGCGGGCGGAGCCCTGGGCTTCGTTACGCTGGGCAAAAAGGAGGACTCGGTATTCGTCATCAAGAGTGCGTCGCTGGTCTGCTCCTACCCGGGCGCCACGCCGCTCGAAGTCGAACAGCTTGTGACCGAACCGATCGAGCGCGAAGTGCAGTCGATGCGCCTCGTGCATAAAATCACGTCCGAATCCTATTACGGACTATCGAAGATCCTGGTCGAATTAGACCCTGCGACCCGTGCTTCCGAGATACCCCAGTTGTGGGATGAACTGCGGCGCAAGGTACTCAACATCCAGCCCCGGCTGCCTGCCGGGGCTTCGCCCGTGACCGTGGCCGACGATTTCGGCGACGTCTACGGTATTTATTATGGCCTGTCGGTCGACGGGGGCTTCACCTGGGCGGAGTTGCGCGACTGGGCACAGCGGATCAAGACGGCGCTCGTGACGGTCGACGGCGTGCAGAAGGTGAGCCTTTTCGGCGAGCAGACGCCCGTCGTGAACGTCTATGTCAACCTTGCAGCGCTTGCCAACTTCGCTATCCGCCCCGAGACGATCGTGGCGACCATCGGCCAGCAGAACACCATCGTCAACAGCGGCGAGAAACAGGCCGGGGCGCTCCAGATACAGATTCTCGAGGCCGGAACCTACAAGGGCCTCGACGATATCTCAAACCAGATGCTGACCGCTGCCTCGGGCAAACAATACCGCCTGGGCGACATCGCCCGCGTCGAACGAGGCTATGCCGACCCGCCGCAGACGCTCATGCGAGTCGACGGCCGCCGTGCCGTGGGCATCGGCATTTCGACCGAGGCGCAGGTCGACGTAGTGAAAACCGGGGAGAAGATCACCCGGGTGCTCGACGGCCTTACGCGCCAGATGCCCGTCGGCATGGATCTTACGGTGCTTTATCCCGAAAACCGCATTGCACGGCAGGCCAATGCGACCTTCGTGCTGAACCTCGCCGAGTCGGTGGCGATCGTCATCCTGATCATCATGCTCGTCATGGGTTTCCGCGCCGGGGTGCTCATCGGCAGCTCGCTGCTGTTTTCCATCGGGGGTACGCTGCTGCTGATGCAGTTTCTGGGCGAGGGGCTCAACCGTACGTCGCTCGCCGGGTTCATCATCGCCATGGGGATGCTCGTGGACAATGCCATCGTGGTGACCGACAACGCGCAGCAGGCCATGCTGCGGGGTGTCGCGCGGCGCCGTGCGGTCGTCGACGGGGCGAATGCCCCGCGCTGGAGCCTGCTCGGCGCGACGCTGATCGCCATTTTCTCGTTCCTGCCGCTCTACCTGGCGCCGTCGTCCGTGGCCGAGATCGTCAAGCCGCTGTTCGTCGTGCTGGCCTTGTCGCTGTTGCTGAGCTGGGTGCTGGCCCTGACGCAGACGCCGCTTTTCGGCGACTTCATGCTCCGCGTGAACCCTGCCGCGCACGATCCCTACGATACGAAATTTTACCGCGCTTTCGACCGCCTGCTGGCTGCCCTGCTGCGATGGCGGTGGGGCGTCGTGGCAGGCGTCGTGGCGCTCTTTGCGGCGGCATTGGCGGTAATGGGTCTTATGCCCCAGAATTTCTTCCCGTCGCTCGACAAGCCCTATTTCCGTGCCGACGTGCTGCTGCCCGAGGGGTACAATATCCGGGACACGGAACGCAACCTGCGCACGATGGAGGAGTGGCTTCATGCGCAGCCCGAGGTGAAGACCGTCTCGGTGACGATGGGTTCCACGCCGCCGCGCTACTACCTGGCCAGCAGCAGCGTTTCGCTGCGCCCCAATTTCGGGAACATCCTCGTCGAACTGCACGATAAGGAGCAGACCGAAGCTGTCGAGGCGCGTTTCAACGCCTATGTCCGGGCGATGTGCCCCGACGTGTGGCTGCGCTCGTCGCTTTTCAAACTCTCGCCCGTGCCCGATGCGGCGATCGAATTCGGGTTTATCGGCGACGATATCGACACGCTCCGCCGCCTGACGCAGGCCGCCGAAGAGATCATGTGGCGGACGGCAGGCACGGTCAACATCCGCAACAGCTGGGGCAACCGCGTCCCGACATGGCTGCCGCTCTACTCGCAGATGAAGGGGCAGCGTATCGGCGTCACCCGCAGCCAGATGGCGCAGGGCATCACCATCGCCACGCAGGGTTACCGCCTCGGCGAATACCGCGAGGGCGACCAGTTCATGCCGATCCTTCTGAAGGACGAGAATATCGACACCTACAACCTCACCAACCTGCAGGCACTGCCGATTTTCACCCCCGCCGGCAAGGTCTACTCCATCGAGCAGGCGACCGACGGCTTCCGCTTCGAATACCGCGTCGGAGTGGTGAAACGCTACAACCGTCAGCGGGTCATGAAGGCGCAGTGCGACCCCGGCCGCGGGGTCAACACCATGCGGCTCTACGCTGCGCTGCGGGATTCGGTTCTGCGCGGCGTGGTGCTCCCCGAAGGGTATTCGATGAAGGTTTTCGGCGAGCAGGAGAGCCAGCAGGAGTCCAACTCCGCCCTGGCCAGGTATATGCCCCTGACGATGGTGCTCATCTTCATCGTGCTGCTCCTGCTTTTCCGCAACTACCGCGAGCCGACCGTTATCCTGCTGATGATCCCGCTGATCTTCATCGGCGTGGTGCTCGGACTGGCCGTCACGGGCAAGGTTTTCAACTTCTTCTCCCTGCTGGGACTGCTGGGGTTGGTGGGCATGAACATCAAGAACGCCGTGGTGCTGGTCGAGCAGATCGGCGTGCTGCGCTCCGAAGGCAAGGGTGCCTACGAAGCCCTCACGGCGGCTACGCGCAGCCGAATCGTCCCCGTGGCGATGGCTTCGGGTACCACGATCCTCGGTATGCTGCCCCTGTTGTTCGACTCGATGTTCGGCGCCATGGCCGCCACGATCATGGGCGGCCTGCTCGTCGCCACGCTGCTGACGGTCTGCGTGCTGCCGGTCGTCTATGCCATTTTCTACAATATCCGCAAGTCATGAAGAATTATCTGATCCTCTCCGCACTGCTGGCCTTCGTGCCCGCCGCCGCCCAGACCTCGCTCGGCGACTACCGGCAGGCCGTGACCGAATACAGCTGGGAACTGAAGGTCGCCGCATCGAAGAGCGATGCGGCTTCCGAGACCATGGGACAGGCTCGTACGGGATACCTGCCACGGCTGTCGCTCGACGGCAGTTTCACCGCCACGGTACACCACTACCACGGGTTGGAGCGGTGGAATTTCAGCGTCCTTCCGCAACTCGTGCAGACCGTCTACGGCGGCGGGGCCGTACGTGCGGCCTACAAACAGGCCGAGCTGGGCTACGACATCGCCCTCTGCGACGAGGAATTCACGCAGCTCGATGTGCGTTATGCGGCCGAGTATACCTACTGGAACCTCTCCGCCATGGAGTTGTATGCCGCATCCATGCGCCAGTATGTCAACATAATCCGCTCGCTCAAGGAGGTCGTCGACCGCCGTTTCGCCGAGGGCTACATTGCCAAGGGCGACGTGCTGATGATCGACGCCCGTCTGAGCGAAGCGCAGTACGGGCTGGTGAGTGCCGAGCGGAACTATACCGTCGCGCTGCACAATTTCAACATCCTGCGCGGCACGGATCCCGACCTTGCGGTGGAACTTGCCCAGGGCATCCGCGATTCGCTGCCGCAGCCTGCGCGCCTGCTGCCCGACGAGGTGCTGGGGCGCCGTCCGGACTATATGGCTGCCCGGTTGCGCAGCGAACAGGCCGACGCGGGTATCCGGGCGGCGCGCGCGCCGTTCAATCCGCAGGTGAGCGTCGGCATCGGCGGCTCGTGGCAGCCGTATTTCCCCAACCGGACGGGCGCCACGACGGTCGACGGCTCGGCGTTCGTGAAACTCACGCTCCCGATTTTCCATTGGGGCGAACGCCGCCGCGCCACGGGTGCTGCACGCGCCGTCCAGCGGCAGAGCGAGTGGAACACCGCGCTGCTGCACGACAATATCGTGCGCGACGAGATGAACGGCTGGACGGCGCTGGTCAACAGCAGGGCACAGGTCGATGCCACGGAGCAGAGCCTGCGCATCGCCGGCGAAAACCTCGACATCAGCACCTATTCCTACGGCGAGGGGCTCTCTACGATCCTCGATGTGTTGCAGGCGCAGCTGAGCTGGATACAGCTCTACACCAATGCAATCAAGGCTCATTACAACTATGCCGTGGCGGTATCGGACTACCTGCGCATCACGGCGCAGTAAAAAACGGCGGAGAATTTCTCCGCCGTTTTTTATTACCGCCGGGTGTTTCACGCTTTCGCAGGTTCGGTACTCACTACCGCGACCTCGTGCGAAAC
>OKSD01003687.1_pt1 | contig 11294 bp, 10 predicted proteins | sample 1601221 | NCBI WGS metagenome assembly OKSD01 (sample SAMEA3541550, study PRJEB24748) | human gut metagenome | biome: human gut; feature: human-associated habitat; material: faeces | place: China | collected 2012
TTCTAAATAATAAGAGAAATTCCTACCTTTGCAGGCAAATTAACAAATAGGTAACATCTATTACAAAATGAGCGAAAAAGCACCCTTTATGGTATTCTCGGGAACGAACTCGAGATATCTGGCAGAAAAAATCTGCGCAAGCCTGGATTGTCCTCTGGGAAATATGAACATTACCCATTTTGCCGATGGCGAATTTGCTGTTTCATATGAGGAGTCAATTCGTGGCGCACACGTATTCCTGGTTCAATCCACTTTCCCTAACTCAGACAACTTAATGGAACTTCTCCTGATGATCGATGCTGCAAAACGCGCGTCTGCAAAGAGCGTTGTAGCTGTAGTCCCCTATTTCGGATGGGCACGTCAGGATAGAAAAGACAAACCCCGTGTATCTATCGGCGCTAAGTTGGTAGCCGACCTGCTGTCTGTTGCAGGTATCGACCGCCTGATTACGATGGACTTGCATGCAGACCAGATTCAGGGATTCTTCAATATCCCGGTAGATCACCTGTACGCATCAGCTGTATTCCTCCCTTACATCCAGTCATTGCAACTGGAAAATCTGGTTATTGCTACACCGGACGTAGGAGGTTCAAAACGTGCCAGCACTTTCTCCAAATACCTCGGTGTACCATTGGTACTCTGTAACAAATCACGTGAAAAAGCCAATGAAGTAGCATCTATGCAAATCATCGGTGACGTAGAAGGTAAAAACGTCGTATTGATCGACGATATCGTAGACACAGCAGGAACAATCACCAAAGCAGCCAACATCATGTTGGATGCCGGTGCCAAATCTGTACGCGCCATCGCCAGCCACTGCGTAATGTCTGATCCGGCTTCTTTCCGCGTGCAAGAGTCTGCCCTGACAGAAATGGTATTTACCGACAGCATCCCATACGCAAAGAAATGTCCGAAAGTAAAACAGTTGAGTATTGCCGATATGTTTGCTGAAACAATCAAACGAGTGATGAATAACGAATCTATCAGTTCACAATACATCATTTAATAGATGATAGGTGACAAATGATAGTTGATAGTTGAAGTTACTTTCAACAGGAAATTATAAAATGGATAATGACCGCTTTGGGTTATTATCCATTTTTCTTTGTACCATAAAAAAGAGGCCACGCAATGCGCAGCCCACTATCATTTATCACCTATCATCTATTGAAGTCTTCCGAATTTATAGGTTCCTTTTTTGATTACTTTTCCATCTTTATCTGTTTCTACAAAAGGACCATTCTTCTTTCCTTGTTTGAAAAATCCGTCAAAGCGATTACCATCTTTATCGATTTGTACGCCCTGTCCGTCTTCCAATCCGTCAACAAAGCCACCTTTATATTGCATCCCAGCAACGGTTTTCAGAGTACCCTGTCCATTGGGACGGTTGTCTTTCCAGTCACCGTCATAAACATCGCCATTGCTCCATTTATAAACTCCTCTGCCATCACGTTTATTGTTTTTCCAGCTTCCTTCGTACACAGCACCATTCGCCCAGGTAAAAGTACCTTTTCCGTCTTGCATGCCATTTTTGAAATTACCTACATATTTGTCACCGTTAGCATGATAATAAACCCCTTCACCGGTGCGTTCACCTAAGAGATAAGAACCTTCATAACGATCGCCCGTGTGGAAGTAGTATGTACCTCTTCCGTGTTGAATATCATCCGCCCAATCGCCGTCGTATTTATCTCCATTGGTATATTCAAATACCCCTTTTCCGTGACGGACATCATCTTTCCAGTCTCCTTCATACTTACAGCCGTCGTCCCAGTTCATGATGCCTTTGCCGTTCTTCTTATCATTTTTCCAGTGACCGGTATATTTGGCACCATTCGCCCAAGTGTATGTACCTTCGCCTTCACGCTTATCATTCACCCATTTACCTACATACAAATCACCGTTATGATAATACATTGTTCCTTCACCATGCTGATAATCCTGATACCACATACCGTCGTAACGGTTGTTATTCATAAAATAATAGATACCTTTTCCGTGCTGCTGATCCTGGAACCACTGTCCTTCGTACTTTTCTCCGTCAGGAAACATATAAATACCATATCCTTCACGTTTCCCCTTCACATATTCACCTTCAAAGACATCGCCGTTTTTGAAAACCGTTTTTCCTTTTCCGTTCGGTTTTCGCCCTTTCATTTCTCCCGTATAGACACTGCCATCCTTAAAAGTATAGTTGCCAATCTTTATTTCAGTGGAGAATGTATCTTTAATTTTTCCGAAAAATCCGCCTTTTTTTCCTTCATTTTCTTGTGCCATCACTCCCTCTTGTGCAAGAAGAGCCAGCAAAAGTGTAGTATATAGATATTTCCTCATTGGTTTTAGTCGTTACTCATTTTAGAATTACAATTTGGACAAAGATACAATTTCTATCCCAAACAGCCCACTTTCGGAAAGCAATTTATGACAACTTTTTACCTGCAATGACCTCTTTTAATGTCTCTTTGCACAAATAGCGCTGTGCCAAATCTTGTATTTCCATCGGAGTAACCTCATTCACAGCCAGCAGAGAACGTGAAAAGTAGTCATCATCCAGACCGGAAGTAGCAATGAAGATCCACGCATCCGAAAGTGAGAAAGGCGACTCATAACTACGGCACATTTCTCCCAACATATAGTTGCGTACAATAGTCAATTCTTCGGCTGACACAGGTTCCTGATGCAGACGGTCTATTTCATGATACACTTCCTGTATCAACGGTCCCACATATTCATTATCCGTTTCTGTCGAGATAGCCAACAGTCCGCTATCCGGATAAAACATGATTCCTGCCGAAATACCATAAGTATATCCCTTCTCTTCACGAATATTAGACATCAGCCGACTACCGAAATAACCTCCGAATAAAGTCATCAATACCCGAAGTTTCAAATAATCAGGATGATTACGAGTAATGGTCGTATATCCCATCTTCACAGCACTCTGCATGGCATCTTCACGCTCTGTAAAAATTCTCTTTTCGGGAACAGCAGTAAAAGGAAAACTTAATCTCGACACCTGCTGCTGATGCTGACCGAAAGAAGTGCCGAATGTATCTGTCACCCGGCTGATAATATCCTCCGTCACCTTACCGGACAAAAAGATAGAGCAATTACCCGAATGATAATACCGTTCATAAAATTCACGGAGCACTTCCGGAGTGATGGCATGATAATCTTCCTCCACCACTATTTTACCACATGGATGCTGTTCACCGTAAAGCGACTGCAACAGACTGCGGTGTGCCAGAAAATCAACTTTGGAAGTATTGACCTGGTATTGTTGGATATTGGTATCGAGAATGGTATGCAATTCCTTTTCCGGAAAAAGCGGTTCTCTAATCATGGATTCCACCACCTCCAATGTTTTCGCCAAATACTTATTCAACGAATAAACAGTGATATATGCATATTCCGACGAGCTGGACAATTCGAGCCATGAGCCGTAGTAATCCAGTTTTTCGGCAATGGTGGCAGCCGTATATTTTTTCGTGCCTTCGCGCAGCATCCGGTTCGTAAACAGAGCTTGCAGTTTCTGCGATTGCTGCCAGCGCCCCCCGGCAAAAAGCACATCTATGCGTACCACTTCCTGTTCACCCGCATTAATAACAGTCAACGGAATACCGTTTGGCAACGTCATTCGAACGGGAGGAATTATACGAAAATTTTTCAGGGTTTGTATTTCAGGTTGTATCGTACGATCCATAAGATTAGATTCTATTCTTCAAAAATTCTTCTGCCCGTTCCAAGTCTTGTGGGGTATCAACTCCAATAGTTTCCACTTCACTGATACCGACCTTTATTTTGTATCCGTTCTCCAGCCAGCGAAGCTGCTCCAAAGATTCGGCCAACTCCAAAGAAGACTGTGGAAGCATGGTAATCTCTTTCAGCACCTCTGTACGATAAGCATACAATCCGATGTGCTTGTAGTAGGTATGTCCCTTCAACCAGTCCTGTTTCTCGGCATTACGCTGATAAGGAATGATAGAACGGCTGAAATAAAGTGCGTTCCAGTTCTTGTTGACTACCACTTTCGGTGAATTCACGTTTTCCAGTACGGCAAACGGTTCATCGGCAGTAAAAGGCTTCACCAGCGTAGCAATCTGCGTGGTTACATCTTCAAAACAAGCCTTTACCGCATCCAATTGTGAAGGCTGAATAAAAGGCTCATCTCCTTGTATATTCACTACGACGTCAAAATCACCTCCAATCTTGGTACAGGCTTCATAACAACGATCCGTACCACTTTTGTGGTGAACGGAAGTCATCACAACCTTTCCCCCGAACGCCTTAACAGCAGCTTCAATGCGTTCATCATCCGTAGCTACATAAGCGTCATCCAAAATGCCTGCCACTTGTTCGTATACGCGTTGTATGACTGTTTTTCCGCCCAACATAGCCAACGGTTTCGCAGGAAAACGAGTGGATGCATAGCGGGCAGGTATAATTCCAAGAAATTTCATCTACTTAATAAATAATGAAGAATGGAAAGCAGATAATGACTGTTGTATATATCCCCTTTGCCAATCCTCCGGTTTTAATATTTTGTTATCATATAAAAGCATGTCAATATCCAGACATACTTTTTCCTCTTTCTTATCCTCCGAACGACGTCCGGACCTCTGTTCTATATCTTTCAGCATTTTCCTCACCGTCTCTTCATCCTTATCGGAATAGAACAGAACCACTTGGTTGGAAAACAGAGCCGGATTCTTAAAAAACAAAGGTTTAGTTTCCAGTTCGGGAGCAAAACATATAGAAGAGAACGATTCAGTCAACTTCTGCCTGGCAAAAGTCAAGTTCTCTTTCCTGTTGTAATTACTCCCTATGCAAACAATATACTTGTGCACTTCTTTAATTGAAAAGATCGTCCAGTCCTCTTTCTTCCACTTCGCCATCAGGAGTTTCCGAACCGGCACACGGGTCAAACCCTTCAGGGAGTTTGAATCTCTCCTGCTGGTCATATCCCAAAGTCGGATCGTCATACACTTTCTTCATATACATCGCCCAGATAGGCAAAGCTGCAACAGCACCCTGTCCATAGGTCATTCTACCGAAGTGAATATCACGTTCGTCCCCTCCTACCCAACAACCGGATACCAGTGAAGGAGTGAATCCCATAAACCAGGCATCGGAGTTATCATTGGTCGTTCCTGTTTTTCCACCCATATCAGCGGTAATTCCATATCGACGAACACGTCCACCCGTTCCTTCATTAATAACGGCACGCAGCATAACCAGCATTTTGTAAGTGCTCGACGCGCTTATCACTTCTTCCATTTGCGGTGCAAAAGTAGAAATGACATTGCCATCACTATCCTCAATGCGGGTAACGAACAATGGAGCCACCCGGATTCCTTTATTGGCAAAAGCCGTGTATGCGCTGACCATTTCACCGACAGAAATTTCACAAGGTCCCAGACAAAGTGAAACCACCGGATCAATTGCTTTATTACGTACACCGAAACTATGAATCAGGCGTACCAAATCATACGGATTCAGCTTACCCATCAGATATGCAGAAATCCAGTTATCGGAGTTTGCCAATCCCCATTTCAGAGTTACCATTTCTCCATAACGCTTATCATTTGCATTACGTGGTGTCCAGGGAGTTCCATTCTCATCAATCAAAGTTTGCTCTACGTGGCGTGCCTGATCGCAAGGAGAAAATCCGTTCTCCATTGCCAATGTATATAAATACGGCTTAATAGTAGAACCTACCTGACGACGTCCTACCATCGCCATATCATACTGGAAATATACATAATTCGGTCCGCCCACATAAGCCTTCACGTGTCCGTTTGCCGGATCCATTGACATAAATCCCGTCCGCAAGAAAGATTTGTAGTAGCGGATGGAATCCATCGGTGTCATAATCGTATCTTTATCACCCTTCCAGGAAAAGACAGTCATTTCTTCCGGTGTATCGAACGCCTTACGAATCTGTTGTTCCGAAGCTCCCGCCTCTTTCATGAGGCGATAACGTTCCGTTTGTTTCATTGCTTTCGTCAACAACTCTTCCACTCGTTTTTCCGGTAGTGATCTTGCATACGGGGCATTCTTACTTCCCTCTTTTTCCTTGAAGAATACAGGTTGCAGATAATCACCCAAATGCTCTTTTACAGCATCTTCGGCATACTGCTGCATACGTGAATTGATAGTTGTATAAATCTTCAATCCATCTGTATAGATATTATAATTTGTACCGTCTTTCTTCTTGTTTTTCGCACACCAGCCATATAACGGGTTAGTTTCCCAAGCGATAGAATCCTCATAGAATTTCTGCATTTGCCAACCACGATAATCACTTCTTACCGGTTTCGGTGCTGTCATGACGCCGCGGAGATATTCACGGAAATAAGTAGCCAATCCCTCTTTGTGGTCAACACGGTTATAAGTCAGTTTCAACGGAAGAGCCTGCAAAGAATCACATTCTGCATCTGTGATATATCCGGCTTTACGCATCTGCTCGAGCACCACATTACGACGACCACGTGAACGCTCGTTGAAACGAACCGGATTGTAGAGAGATGGATTCTTACACATACCCACCAATGTAGCTGCTTCTTCAATCTTCAAATCCTTCGGTTCACAGCCAAAATAGGTATATGCAGCAGTTTTGATACCAACAGCATTATTCAGAAAATCAAATTTATTGAGATACATACTCAATATTTCCTCTTTGGTGTAGTAACGTTCAAGTTTCACCGCAATCACCCATTCAATCGGTTTTTGGAAAAGACGCTGAAGTGTATTTCTAGCCACATTTTCCGTAAACAACTGTTTAGCTAGCTGTTGCGACAAGGTACTACCCCCACCTGCATTTTTCTGAAACATCAAACCACGTTTCACAAACGCACGGAACAACGCTTTAGCATCAATCCCGGAATGCTCGACAAAACGAACATCTTCCGTTGCAATAAGAGCATTGATAATGCTGGGTGACAAATCCTTGTAAGCCGTGTATACCCGGTTTTCCTTGCTGTAAGACCATGTACCAAGCACTTTCTCATCTTCAGAAAAAATCTCTGTTGCAAATTTATAGCTCGGGTTCTCAAGTTCCTCTACAGGAGGCATATAGCCAATCCAGCCCTTTGAAATGGAGACAAAGACTATAACAATAGCCAATACTATGACTGCCAAGAATATCCAAAGAGCTTTTATTATTTTTCGAATCATGTTTTTTCTCGCTTAAAATGACGCATTTAATTAAGATGCAAAGGTAGATAAAATCCGCTATTCAGCCAACGAGTTTGATTATAATTTCTATTTTGTTAAAATATAGAGCGATACTCCTAACAAATAGCACGAAACAAAAAGAAAGAACGTTTGTTTGGGAAAATAGCGGAAAGAAAGTATCTTTGTATACACTTATTCAAAGTGCATTCATATAAAAGACATTAATTATGAAATACGTATCATCAGACAGGAAGTTATTACCTTATGGTATGATGAACTTCGAGGACATCCGTTTGGACAATTATTATTATGTGGATAAGACCTCTTTCATCCCCTTGATAGAGCAATCAGATCGTTTTTTCTTTTTTATCCGCCCGCGCCGATTCGGAAAAAGTCTGACTTTGAATATGCTTCAACATTATTATGATGTACGTGCCAAAGATAAGTTTGACGCTTTGTTTGGCGATCTTTATATTGGAAAGTATCCCACAAAGGATCGTAATAGCTATCTGGTAATAAAATTAAATTTCTCGGGAATAAGTGGAGATTTACACAGCTACCGCAAAGGTCTGGACGAACATTGTAGAATCGTATTTGACTATTTCTGTGATGTTTATGCTGACTACTTACCTGAAGGAATCAAAGAAAAAATGGACGAAAAAGACGGAGCCGTCAGCCAATTCGAATATCTGTTTACGGAGTGCGCCCGTGTAAATCAAAAGATTTATCTCTTCATTGATGAATACGACCATTTCACCAATACAATACTCTCTGATGTCGACAGCTTAAACCGTTACACTGATGAGACACACAAAGAAGGTTATTTACGTGCTTTCTTCAATAAAATAAAATCCGGCACAGACTCCAGCATTAAACGTTGTTTTATCACTGGTGTCAGTCCCGTGACAATGGATGACTTGACCAGCGGCTTCAATATCGGTACTAACTACTCACTGTCACCAAGATTCAACGAAATGATGGGATTCACAGAAAGTGAGGTTCGCGAAATGTTAACTTATTATTCTAATACAGGGCATTTCAATCATACCATCAATGAGTTGATAGAAATCATGAAACCATGGTATGACAATTACTGTTTTGCACAGGAATGCTATGGTAAAACCACGATGTACAATTCCAATATGGTGCTTTATTTCGTCAAAAATTATATCGAATATAACGGTGAAATACCTAAAGATATGGTAGAAGACAACATCCGTATTGACTACGAAAAATTGCATATGCTCATCCGTAAAGATAAAGAGTTTGCGCATGATGCATCCATCATACAGACCTTAGTAAGCCAAGGATACATCACTGGAGAAGTGAAAAATTTTATTCCATCAATCAGTGGTCTTGACAAATTCATTAATTTACTTTATTATTTCGGTATACTCTCTATCAATGGCACGCATGAAGGACGGATTAAATTCGCCATCACCAATCAGATGACAAAAGAATTCTTTATCAATATTCGTTGAATACATAAATATTCTAAACACAAACAGGCGGGAAAAATCCCGCCTGTTATTCATTCATAAATATACCTATTTATAAAATAATCAATTACAAGGTTGCTGCCTGCACACCTACCACTCCGGCAATCGCACCGGCAACAGCAATAATCACTTTCAAAATAATACTCCACGTTTTTTTCATAGACATTTCTCTTTTTAAATTAAACACTAAATGAACACTCTAACCGTCAGCTATTAATCAACAAGACATTAAGCTGCGGGATCCGGTGCCTCTCCACTATCATCACCATCATCTCCACCATCTTCGCCTTCACCCGGTTTTTCAGGATTTGTGGGAGATACAGTAACACTAATTTTCTTCAGATATTCATCCAGACTGATCAGGTCTAACTTCTCATCTGCACGGGTAGCAGTTTTGGTGACACGCAACTCTTTATTGGCTTGGAAAAAGATACGAACACTATCCACACTCTTAGCATTAATATCCTTCGCCAACTCCGCACCTTTCGAACGGGCAGTCAACATAAACACACCTAAGCCTTCGATATTAATTGATTTACCTTCCAGCAACTGCTCCTTCATTTTTTCCACAAAATTCTGGATTACGCTCTTAATATCACCGACAGACAGCGAAGAACGATCCTGCATTTTCTGTGCAATATATTTCAGATTGACAGACTGACCTAAAGTGATCAGATGCGGATAATATCTCTTAGGAGAATTGGGAACACGCGGATCTGTTGGTCGCGTAATGACTTTGTAAATTACACTCATACTACGTTTTTTTAAAGATTTAAATTCAAGTTATTTATTCACGTTTTGTTGATCAACAATGCAAAGGTGAAGCTTTTATTCCGGATAGAAAAGAAAAAAGCTCCTTGCGGAGCTCTTTATATTTAATCAAGTATATAGCGACTTATAAATCAATGATATAATCAAGCACTTATAATCCTCCAGTCTCCAATCGTACACCGTTCGCTATCAAAACTGACAGCCACCTTTACGACAGGCAATCCACATAAAGCAAAGCGTTCCGGATAATTCTTCAAGTCAATCTGCTCCATAGCTTTATCCGCATTCTTATCCAGCTTCAACTCCATCACATACAATGTAGTCTGTGTGCGCAGCACCACATCCACCCGTCCGCGGGGAGTACGTACTTCCACATCTACATAATAACCTAACAGACTAAATATGATATAAAGCATTTGTTGATAATGACCTTCATATTTCGTATTATCACATTGGGGAATAGTAGACAAAAATGTTTGCAAGCGACCTAAAGCTGCATCCATATCACCATTACGGATATCACGCGAGAGGTAGGCTACCGTAGTCGAAGCTTCCGGTGCTTTGCTGCCAACATAATGCGGAAGAAGACTTTTCATCAAGCCTATCCTTACCTCCTTATTAGGGACATCCAATGTATATAAATCAAGCTCCTTATCATAATTCTTTATCGTAATATAACCACTCTGGTATAATAATGGAAGAATGCTTGTCATCCTTTCTGTTGGCGCATCGAAATCCTCTACAGTAGTCTTATTATTTCCGATTTCAGAAGGTTCTACTCCGAATTTCTCCAGCATCTTTATCAAATATGTAGGTGTACCGCTACCAAACCAATAAGAATTAAATTTACCATCCGCAAAGGCATTTAGCAAACTGAAAGGATTATATATATCGGGCGAAGGAAATGTGAAATGATAACCATCATAATTTTCTTTCAATTTCATTAAAGCCTCTTCAGGTGTTATTTCCAATTTCTTTGCCAATCCTCCCAAATCATCCTTCATTTGCAAACGTATCTCATCCTCACTAATTCCACAGATAGCAGCGTATGGTTCATCCATACTAATATTCTTTATATTATTCAACTCACTAAAAATACTAAGTTGGGAGAATTTGGTAATACCGGTCAGAAATACATATCGCAAATAAGGATCACAAGCTTTTAACGGACTGTAGAAATTACGCATGATATTTCGCAAAACGCCAAGATTCTCCTGTTCATGCACTACATCAAGCAGAGGCGCATCGTACTCATCAATAAGCACTACCACTTTTTTGCCGGTCTGCTGGTAAGCGGTAGTTATCAGATCAATCAATCGCAAATTCGGATCGCCTCCTGCTGCATTAAGACCGAACACACGTTCATGCCTTGTAAGCATGAAGTCAAGAAGGCGTTCCAGCCCTCCTTTATCAACGTGCTTTGCCATGCTCAGATCGAAGTGAAGTACCGGATATTCCACCCAGTCCTTCTCCAGTTTTTCCATAGCCAATCCATGAAACAACTCCTTACGTCCGGAAAAATAGCTATGTAGCGTGGAAGTAAGTAATGATTTACCGAAACGTCGTGGACGACTCAAAAACATATATTTAGCAGAAGAATGAGTCATCCGATGCACATACTCCGTTTTATCAATATAAAGGTAATTCCCCTCACGTATTTCCGAGAATGTCTGAATCCCGATAGGATATAATCTTTGCAAATCTTCCATATCAATCATATTTTTCACAAAGCTACTAAAAATTATCCATCAGTCATTGCTTTACAAAAAAAATATCAACTATCTTCACAGACAGTTGATATAATAGAAATCACATCGGATTTACACCGACATGAGGGCGTTGATCAGG
>OKSD01003692.1_pt1 | contig 11277 bp, 9 predicted proteins | sample 1601221 | NCBI WGS metagenome assembly OKSD01 (sample SAMEA3541550, study PRJEB24748) | human gut metagenome | biome: human gut; feature: human-associated habitat; material: faeces | place: China | collected 2012
AAGGCTCCAAAAAATAGTCTTATACCCGAGTTCATTCGCCTGCTGAAGATTACTTTCGCTGTATTTTCCCTGCGGAGGGCGGTAAAATTTTGTCATTTCTTTTCCTGTAATTTCCCTGTAAATTTTTTCTACATCGGATAATTCTTTCTGAAAAGATTCTTTTGTGGAAATTTTTGACATATCCGGGTGCGTCATAGTATGATTGCCGACAATATGCCCTTCCGTTTCCATTCGTTTGATCAGATCTTTGTTTTCCGAAATGAAATTTCCAACCACAAAAAATGTAGCAGGTGCCTGATGTTTTTTCAGTGCATCCAAAATAGCAGGAGTATTTCCATTTTCAAAGCCTGCGTCAAAGGTGAGATAGATTTTCTTTTCTTCGGTATCTTCAGCAAAAAAGGCATTGTACTGAGCCAATTCTTCTATCGTTGCATTTCCAACAGGACGTTTGCCTTCTTCCTGAAAACTGAGTCCCCAGTTGGAACTTTGGGCAGAAGCAGCAGTCTGTCTGGCAGTGTTGTGCGATACGATTTTTCCTATAGAGGAACCTATAAATGCACAAGCACAGAAAAGAAGAAAAATCTTGGTAAATCTGGAAGAGAAAATCCGAGTGGAAGATATGTATTTGAGATGCATAGAGAGTGTTAACCTCAGAATGGAATGATATTAGTTTAATATATGAGAAAGAGGGGAACTATAGAAGCTGAATGACAAATAAAAGAGCCACAGATTTATATTTCATCGTGGCTCCTGTTAAGATTCTGTATCCAAGGGATGATACCTCACTTTCTGTAAAATAAATTATGAAATTGTATGAATTTGAATTATGAAATTTACTGTCCCATTGGTCTGTACCTTCCTTTTATAGTTTCATAGGGTAAATCGTTAAGTTTTCATTGGACTGTACCTTCTTCATGTAAATGAACGGTTACGTTTTATAATAGGGTAAATCGTTAACGTTTCATTGGACTGTACCTTCCTTATTTTGATTGAATGTCACTTTAAAAATAAAGTAAATCATTAAATTTCCATTGGACCGTACCTTCTTTAGAATGTTTAACTGTTACGTTCAAAATAAGATAAATCGTTAGGTTTCCATTGGACTGTACCTTCCTTGTTTGATAGGAACTACTTATAAAACTTAGTTGGATTTAAAAGCTTAAGTTCTTGGTGGTCCGTACCTGCCTTTCTTATAAGTCATGAATTTGAAACTTTGCTATTCTGGTGGTCTGTACCTCGCTTTCTTAAATTATGAAGAAAAGATTATGTTTTCGGTGGTCTCACTCCTTTGCTTTTTTGTTTTTCGTAATCCCTTTTGTTTTATGAACTTAATATAACAGATAAAGAATGAAATGTCAAGAATGAAAATAGAAAATTTACAAAAATATTTAAAAGATAATATTAAAATTATTTGTATTAATAAAATATTCTGAAAATAATAATGGATATAGACAATGCATAGCCGGAAGCATATTGGGTAAAAATATGGTTGTAAAGATATACAAGTCAAATTACGTTACTGTTCACGCCGTTCTCAGTGACGTATTTTGACTAGTACATCGTTTTCGAAATAACTATACCACTCACTTGTCTGCGAATCCGATTGCACAGGTCTAAAAGCCTCAGCGTAGCCCGCTACGCCTGCGTTTTTATACCAGCACACTCGAATCCGCATCCTACGCGATTGGTATAGTTATTTACGAAACGCTGTACTTGAGGTTTAACTGTAACTGTGAAAATATGGAACAGTTACCGGTTTATTAAAATGATCAGGAGGTTCTAATATGTTACGTTATCTGCCTGTAAGAAGGGTTCATGCAAGACAGGTACTTGATTCCAGAGGAAATCCTACAGTGGAAGTAGAAGTAACAGTAGGAGAAGGTGTGATCGGGATAAATGGATATACGGGAAGGGCAATCGTCCCTTCGGGAGCTTCCACAGGAAAGTTCGAGGCAGTGGAGCTTCGTGACGGAGAAAAAGGCTGCTACACCGGACTTGGTGTCCGCAAAGCAGTGGAGAATGTAAATACAAAGCTGGCAGAAGCAATTCTTGGAGAAAATGCTCTGGATCAGTCCTATATTGATAAAAAAATCATAGAAACAGACGGCACAGACAATAAAAGTAATGTAGGGGCAAATGCGGCACTGGGAGTATCCCTGGCAGTAGCAAGGGCGGCAGCAGCAGCTCTCCGCGTTCCTTTATATCAGTATCTTGGCGGCTGCCATACCAGACAGATGCCTGTACCGATGATGAATATCTTAAATGGGGGACGTCACGCTGACAATACGGTGGATTTACAGGAATTCATGATCATGCCGACGGGAGCGGAAAATATGGAGCAGGCGATCCGAATGTGTGCGGAAGTATACCAGTTTCTCAGAATTATCCTGAAACAAAAAGGTCTGTCAACAGCAGTCGGGGATGAGGGAGGTTTCGCACCGGATCTTTCCGATTCAGAAAGCGTCCTGGAAGTGATTCTGGAAGCAGTAAAAAAGGCAGGGTATGAACCCGGAAAGGATATCAGCATTGCAATTGATGCTGCGGCAAGTGAACTGTACGATGAAGAAAGAGGCGTTTATGTTTTCCCCGGAGAAGGAAAAATGAAAGGGGAAGAAGTTCTCAGGGATTCCGGCGAGATGATAGAATATTATGAAAAACTTACAGAGAAGTTCCCGATTGTTTCCATTGAAGATGGACTTGAGGAAGATGACTGGGAAGGCTGGAAACAGATGACAAAAAGACTGGGAGATAAAATACAGCTTGTAGGTGATGATCTGTTTGTTACGAATATCAAACGTCTTGCATGTGGAATCAAACTGGGAGCGGCAAATGCCATTCTGATAAAATTAAACCAGATAGGAACACTTTCAGAAGCATTGGATGCAGTGGAAATGGCACAGAAATCGGGATACAGGGCAGTAATTTCTCACAGATCAGGAGAATCGGAAGATTCATTTATCGCAGATCTGGCAGTTGCCACAGGTGCCGGCCAGATTAAGACAGGTGCACCCTGCCGTTCGGACCGAAATGCCAAATATAACCAGCTTCTTCGTATCCATGAGGCATTGGGAGAACTGGCAGTGTATGAAAATCCTTTTAAAGAAAATGAAAAAAATTGTTAAGAAACCTGACAAAAACTCTGAATTGTGGTTGAAATCCCCATCCGGCTATGTTACAATGAAACTCAGTTGATTAGGAGGTGTAACGAAGTGCAGATTATTAAGATCATTCTGAGTGTCATTTTCATAATAGATTGCATCGCTCTTACAGTAGTAGTTCTTATGCAGGAAGGTAAGCAGCAGGGACTTGGTGCTATCGCCGGAGCAGCAGAAACATACTGGGGTAAGAACAAAGGTCGTTCCATGGAGGGCGGACTTGTTAAGGCAACCACTATTATGGGAACTTTATTTTTTGTAATTTCTGTAGCATTAAATATGCTTGGTTAATCAGAAAAGAAATTTGAAACACTCTTGTTATGTGCAAGAGTGTTTTTTGTGTCATAAAGAGCTGAATCAGATAAAAGTCCTCTGCGGAGGCTGTGAGGAGTAATATGAGTAAAAAAGATATGGACAGAAGAAAAAAGTTTATCCTGGAACTGATGGGAGATCCTATTTATCAGCCAATGAGACTCCGCGAGATTTCTTCTCTTCTGAGACTTTCAAAAGAAGAGAAAAGAGAGCTATATGATGTTCTGGACGAACTTTGCGAGGAAGGAAAGGTATCTGTAGACCGCAAGGGCAGATATGAAAAGGTCAAAGGAAAATGGAAAAAGAAAAAAGATGACCGTTATTACGATGACCGAAGAGAAGAATACGGATCAGAGTATGGCAGAAAGAAGAAAGATAAAAATAAAAAAGATAAAAATAAAAAAGAGCAGCCGGAGGGAATCCAGGCTGAGGGAACATTCATCGGACATCCCAAAGGTTTCGGCTTCGTAGAAATCGAAGGACAGGATGAGGATATCTTTATTCCTGAAAGTGATACAGGAACAGCCATGCATCAGGATAAAGTAAGGATCATCATCAGAGATGAAAAAAAAGAGGGAAAACGCCAGGAAGGTGTAGTTGTGAAGGTTCTGGAACGTGGTATGCCTGAAATTGTAGGAACTTACCAGTTAAATCGGGATTTCGGTTTTGTGATCAGTGATAATCCGAAATTTTCCAAAGATATCTTCATTCCGAGAAAAGAAGCAGCAGGAATTAAAAATGGTGATAAAGTAATCGCGGTGATCACAGATTACGGCTCCGGAAATAAGAATCCTGAAGGAAAAATTAAGGAGAATCTGGGAAATATCCGAACACCGGGTACAGATATCCTGGCAATCGTCAAGAGCTTCGGAATCCCAAGTGAATTTCCTGAGAAAGTAATGAAGCAGGCTCAGCGTGTTCCGGATCATGTGCTGGATGCAGACAGAGATGGAAGACTGGATCTGAGACATCTGCAGACAGTCACTATTGATGGCGAAGATGCCAAAGACCTGGATGATGCGATTTCCCTGACAAAAGAAGGGGATATCTATCATCTGGGAGTCCATATCGCAGATGTAAGCAACTATGTACAGTACAACAGTGCTCTGGACAGGGAAGCACTGAAACGTGGAACCAGTGTTTATCTGGCAGACCGCGTTGTGCCAATGCTGCCGGAACGTCTTTCCAATGGAATCTGTTCTCTGAATCAGGGAGAGGACAGACTGGCGTTGAGCTGCCTGATGGACATTAACGAAAAGGGTAAGGTAGTTTCCCATCAGATCGCGGAAACAGTGATTAACGTAAATGAGAGAATGTGCTATACTGATGTAAAGAATATTCTTGAGGACACAGACGAAGAAGCAAAGAAACGGTATGAGGCACTTATCCCGATGTTCTTTATGATGAAAGAACTGTCCGGAATCTTACGAAACAGCCGCCATCACAGAGGTTCCATTGACTTTGATTTCCCGGAGAGCAAGATTATTCTTAATGCAGCAGGAAAAGCAATCGATGTTAAGCCATATGAAGCAAATGTGGCAACCAAAATCATTGAAGATTTCATGCTGATGGCAAATGAGACTGTGGCACAGGAATACTGCACAGAAGAGATTCCGTTTGTATACAGAACCCATGATAACCCGGATCCGGAGAAAGTGGAGAGTCTTCTGACATTACTTCACAATCAGGGTGTGAAGATTCAGAAAGCAAAAGAAGAGATCACTCCAAAAGAAATTCAGCAAATCATCGAAAGTATTGAAGGGCTTCCGAATGAAGCAATGATCAGCCGTCTGGTGCTGCGTTCCATGAAACAGGCGAAATATACCACAGAATGCAGCGGTCACTTTGGACTGGCAGCGAAATATTACTGCCATTTCACATCTCCGATCAGAAGATATCCTGATCTGCAGATCCACAGGATCATTAAGGATAACTTACGAGGCAGACTGATGCGTGAAGGCAGAACCGAACACTATGCTGAAATCCTTGATGAAGTTGCGAGACAGTCCAGTGTATGCGAACGCCGCGCAGATGAGGCAGAGCGTGAATCAGACAAGCTGAAGAAAGCAGAATATATGTCCTACCATCTGGGAGAGGAATTCGAGGGAATTATCTCAGGCGTTACCGGATGGGGGCTTTACGTAGAACTCCCAAATACAGTAGAAGGTCTGGTACATGTCAACACTCTGCGGGATGACTACTATATCTTCGACCAGGAAACCTACGAACTCCGCGGAGAGATGACAAAGAAAGTCTACAAATTGGGAGATAAAGTCTGTGTCCGTGTGGCAGATGCAGATAAAATGCTCAAAACAGTAGATTTTGAGCTGGTTGCTGATATCTGGAATGATGAAGAAGAGAATTAAATAAAAATGGCTTGGAGGATATTATGGCAAAGAAAAAAGGAATGAAGCTGATTGCCAATAATAAAAAGGCATTTCATGATTATTTTATAGAAGATACTTATGAAGCCGGTATTGCCCTTGCAGGAACAGAAGTAAAATCCCTGCGTATGGGCAAATGCAGCATCAAGGAATCCTTTATCCGTGTAGAGAACGGAGAGGTTTACATCTACGGAATGCATATCAGCCCTTATGAAAAAGGAAATATTTTCAACAAAGACCCGTTGAGAATCCGTAAGCTTCTGCTTCACAGATATGAGATCAATAAGATTGAAGCAAAGCTCAAAGAAAAAGGGTTAACTTTAGTACCTCTGAAAGTTTATTTCAAAGACAGTCTGGTAAAAGTGGAAATTGGAATGGCTCGAGGCAAGAAACTTTATGACAAGAGACAGGATATCGCAAAGAAAGACCAGAGAAGAGAAGCAGAGCGTGAATTTAAGGTTAAGAATCTATATTGATAATATTACCAAATCCTTTGGCTCAAAATTGTGAAATGTTATGAAAAAATTAATGGATATTGCAAAAATATTCGAAAATTCTTATAATCTATCATATAGATAAAAAAATAACAATTCATTTTCAGGCAGATGAGCTGAAAGGAGTGGTGCCCTATGAAAACAATCACGATCAGCAGACAGTATGGAAGCGGTGGAAGACACATTGCAGCTTTGCTTTCAGAAAAAATGGGAGTTCCCTGTTACGACAGTAAATTTTTGCCGAAGGAAGCAGAGAGGCATGGAATCAGTCAGGAAATCATCAATGAATTTAAAGGCAAGACCAGTCTTCTTTATGCAATCGGAGTAATGATGTCAGAAGAATCGCAGGATAAAAAACGCCTGACGATTCCGGAGAAGATGTTTCATGCGCAGAAAGAGACAGTGAAGCGCCTGGCACAGGAAGGTCCATGTATTTTTGTGGGAAGATGTGCAGACCAGATTCTGAAGGATGATAATCAGCTGCTTCGCGTGTATATTTATGCATCTGATATGGAAGACCGTATTAAACGGATTAAGAAAAATAAGCATATTTCTCAGGAGGAAGCACTTGACAGGATTGCATATAAAGACCGTCAGAGAAGAGATTATTATAACTTTTATACAGGACATGAATGGGGAAAAATGGAAAATTATGATATCTGCCTGAATACTTCGGTTTTATCAGAGGAAGAATGCGTGGAACTTCTGATGAAGCTGGCAGAATAGAAATATATTAAATATGACCACAACGGGATGAGAAAGGACTGCCAGAGTAACATGGCAGTCCTTTCTGTTGGAGTATCCGCTGATTACAGAGCAACATGGTAGTCCTTTCGTTACTGTTCACTGGTAATATTCCGCGAGGTGTTTTTTGCGAGTGAAAGTCACAGTAACATCCTTTCTGGTGAGTATCCGCTGATTACAGTGAGCGTTTCCTTTTGTGCAATAATATGAAGTAGGAAAAATGTGATTTTTTCATAAGAATGCGTCCGCAGGCAGAGATTTTAAAAATCTGAAAGTCTTAAAATTGTATGAAATCGGCAGAGGCTTAGTTGACAAGTTTTCGATACTCTGCAATAATAGGGAATTGAAAAAATGACATTGTTAAAAAGAAAAAGATATTCCATATAGCAGGAGGGAATATATTATGAAGAAACGTTATTTAATACTGGCAGGTCTTCTGGTAATGACAGTGGCAGCTGCCGGATGTGGTAAGAAAAAGACAACAGAGACAGCACCTGTAGAGGTAACAGCTACCCCGACTCCTGAAGTAACCAAGGCAGTCGATATGGTGGATATGCAGCAGACAGCAGATGAAGACATAAAGAATATAATGGGAGAGAAGACTTCTACAGCATCTAAGATTGTGTTTGTAAATAATACAGGGGATGACATCCAGTCACTCTATATCCGCACTCATGTGGATGAAGACAGTGAGGATTATGATGCAGACGAGGATGGAGGATGGGGAGATGATCTCATCAATGGAATGTTTACCCTGACAGATAAGGACAAGGCACTGTATTATATGCAGACTGCAAATACACAGACTGCAAATACACAGACATCAGGTACACAGACAACATCCAACAAGAGTACAGCTTCCTATGATATCCGTATTGCATATAATGATGAGGACAAGAATGAATGCTTTTTCCGCGATATTCCGCTTGGAACAATTTCGCAGATTACGTTATGTATGGATGGCACAGATGATGATGCGATCCCATATGCAAAATATCTGACAGGTACATCAACAAAAGAAGTATCCACGCTTGATGCGGTAAAGGAACGTCTTGGCATTACAGATGACAGTAAGTCAGAATCAGATTCCACAGACGACAGTGATAAGAATTCTGCAGATGATTCTGATTCCACAGATAGTAACAACAGTTCTGATCAGAATAATAACAGTGGCAATGGAACCGGGGATAGTTCAGATGATCCGGGCAATGGGGGAAACTCAGACGATCCGGGTACTAATGATGATCCGGGCAGTAACGATGATCCGGGAAATGGCGGCGATATGATTTCCACAGCAGAACAGTATATCGGTCAGCCTCTGGATGCACTGGAAGGCGCATGCGGTTCTCCACAGGGCAGCAGCTATGAGGATGATCCTGAGACAGGTAAAACAGGATTCCATTATTACAGCAATTTCACAGTTTCTACAACAGTTGATGAAAATGGTAATGAAATTGTTGCCGGAATATGGTAGAATAGAACTACGAATGTAACAGAGGAGGTATTCCGATCCTCTGTTACCTGCGATAAAATTAATTTCAGGAGACAGTTACTATGAAACGTGTATTATTAAAATTAAGCGGTGAAGCCCTTGCCGGTGAAAAGAAGACCGGATTTGACGAGGCGACTGTTATTGAAGTTGCAAAGCAGATCAGGACAATTGCTGAGGAAGGACTGGAAATCGGCATCGTGATCGGCGGAGGTAATTTCTGGAGAGGACGCACCAGTGAGACTATCGACAGGAATAAGGCTGATCAGATTGGTATGCTTGCAACAGTTATGAACTGTATTTATGTATCTGATATCTGCAGATACCTTGGATTAAAGACAGAAATCTTTACACCATTTGTATGCGGTGCATTTACAAGCCTTTACTCTAAGGATGCAGTGGAAGCAAGCTTTGCACAGGGCAAGATCGTATTCTTTGCAGGCGGTACAGGACATCCTTACTTCTCCACAGATACAGCCACTGTACTTCGCGCAGTAGAGATCGAAGCAGAAGCAATCCTTCTTGCAAAAGCTGTTGACGGAATTTATGACAGTGATCCGAAGACAAACCCGAATGCAGTAAAATATGATGAAATTTCCATTGAAGAAGTAGTTGCAAAGAAACTGGCAGCTATGGATCTGACAGCATCGATCATGTGTATGGAACAGAAGATGCCGATGCTGGTATTTGCACTGGATGAAAAAGACAGCATCATCAATGCAGTACATGGCAAATTTGTCGGAACTAAGGTTACTGTATAAGTAAGGCTTATAAGTCAGTTTACAGAGAAAGTGTAATATAAAAACTATAAAAAGAGGGAGACGAACCTAATGGATGAGAGAATTCAGAAATATGAAGAGAAAATGAAAAAGACACTGGCAAGCCTTGAGAGCGAACTGGTTACAATTCGTGCAGGACGTGCGAACCCGCATATCCTTGACAAACTCGCCGTAGATTATTACGGAGCTCCGACACCTCTTCAGCAGGTGGCAAATATCACTGTCCCGGAAGCTCGTATGATCCAGGTCCAGCCATGGGAAAGCAGCCTGATCAAAGGAATTGAGAAAGCAATCCTTACCTCTGACCTTGGATTAAATCCAAGCAACGATGGTAAAGTAATCCGCCTTGTATTCCCGGAACTTACAGAGGAACGCCGTAAGGAACTGGTTAAAGATGTCAAGAAAAAAGGCGAAGCAGCCAAAGTAGCAGTCCGCAACATTCGTCGTGATGCAAATGATGCATTTAAGAAACTTGCAAAACAGGATGTATCTGAGGATGAGATCAAAGAACTTGAGGAGAAAATCCAGAAGAGCACAGATAAATATATCAAAGAAGTTGATGCGGCAGTGGATGCAAAGAGCAAAGAAATCATGACCGTATAAGGGAAACGAAAAGGAGAGCTCCATGAATGCGGGCTCTCTTTTTATCTGAATGAGATAATGGACCGGAAACTGCGGTTCATTATGATGAGACAGTAAGGTTAAAGGAATAACAGGATAAGAAAAGGAAACAAGAGTATGAATGTACCAAATCATATTGCCATTATTCTGGATGGTAATGGACGCTGGGCGAAGGCAAAGGGAATGCCCAGAAGCTACGGACATGTGAAGGGCTGTGCAAATCTGGAAACAGTCTGTGACTATATGAAGGAGCTGGGAGTTAAATATGTGACTGTATATGCTTTTTCCACAGAGAACTGGAAACGTTCCAAAGATGAGGTGGACGGTCTGATGAAACTGTTCCGAAGCTATCTGAAAAAATGTATTAAACTGGCAGATAAGAACAAAATGCGTGTCCGGGTGATCGGAGAGGTTTCGGCATTTGATCAGGATATTCAGGAAAGTATTGCACGTCTGGAACAATATTCTCAGAAATATGATGAAATCTATTTCCAGATTGCATTAAACTACGGCAGCAGAGATGAGATCATAAGAGGTATCCGCAAACTTGCTCAGGATGCTGCAGATGGAAAAGTAAAGCCGGAAGAAATTGATGAGCATGTTTTTGACAATTACCTGGATACGGCAGGAATCCCTGATCCGGATCTGATGATCCGCACAAGCGGTGAATTGAGACTTTCCAATTTTCTGTTATGGCAGATGGCTTATACGGAATTTTATTTCACAGATGTGGCATGGCCGGATTTTAATAAAGCAGAGTTGATTAAGGCTATTGAGAAATATAATCAGAGAGACAGAAGATACGGCGGAGTTAAGGAGGAGTAAAGAATGTTTAAGACAAGACTCTTAAGCGGAATCCTGCTTGTGATTATTGCGCTTGCTACTATCATCAGCGGTGATTATGTGCTGTTTTTCACACTTCTTGCGGTTTCTCTCATTGGAATGAGAGAATTGTACAGAGCAATGAAGGTGCAGGATGAGAAGATAAATCTGCTGGCAGCAGCAGGCTATTTAGGCGCAGTATTATATTATCTGGCAGTACTGCTTGATTTTGAGAGGTATGGAGTGCTGGCAATCATTTTCGGACTTGTGCTGCTCATGTTTGTATACGTGTTCACTTATCCAACCTATGAGGCAGGGCAGGTAATGCCTGCACTGTTTGGTATTGTGTATGTGGCAGTTATGCTGTCGTTTATTTATCTTACCAGAGAGCTTCCCGGTGGAAAGTTCCACGTATGGCTGATCTTTCTGTGCTCATGGGGATGTGATACCTGCGCATATTGTGTGGGAATGCTGATC
>OKSD01003699.1_pt1 | contig 11254 bp, 10 predicted proteins | sample 1601221 | NCBI WGS metagenome assembly OKSD01 (sample SAMEA3541550, study PRJEB24748) | human gut metagenome | biome: human gut; feature: human-associated habitat; material: faeces | place: China | collected 2012
TGACCATGGAAGGCCGCTCAAACCTCAGGTGTTGCAACCACCACTAGAATCTGCCCATTAGGAGAGCTACTCACATCGTCTATATTCTGAGCATATGCTGCAGGCACCATGCACACGATGGACAAGGAAACAGCAATAACCGAAGCAAGGCAACGCTTCAAGGCATGGCTCTGCCGTCCAGGTTCCTGTTCTGCTCCTCCGTTAAACCTGCAACGGCCGAGCTTTAATTTCGAGACCATCGTTGCCCCCTCATAGATTCGCAATCCTCTTTTCGGGGGTTACTGCATATAATCATACCATCTTTCTAGGAAGAAGTTGACAAAAGAACAAAAAACGTTCATTTGCTGGGGCCGGTTAGCGTATGTCTTTCTGAGCAAAAAGAAAAGCCCCGCAGCTATGCAGGGCTTTTCCAACGAGGTCATGAGAGAGGAAGAGAACGACCCCGTTTAATGGTTGACGAAGCTTTAGGACCTCGCCAAATCACTCATCATTCCGCACTTTCAAGTTTATGCCAATCCCGTTTTCGATTTTACGCTGTTTTGACTTTCGATTTTACGCCAATCTCGTTTTCGATTTTACGCCGGCAACACTGCTGACGATTGCATTTCGATATTCAGAAATCATAAGAAACTACAGGAAAGCAGCAAAAAGGGCATAAGAAAGCCCGCCCGGAAAAAGGGGGAAGACCGGGCGGGTTGAGGAAGGGAAGAAAAAGAAGTCAGCTATGAAGGGTTACTTGGCCGTCTCCTTGGAGTCCTTGTTCTTCGGCATAACCCAGAACTTGAGCAGCGGGTAGCTCACGATCACGGCGAGCAGGGTGTTGACCACGGAAGCGATGGTGCCGGCAATGCCAGCGCCCATGCCCCAGCCCTGGCACAGACCGGTCACGTAGCCCGGCAGCACGAGGTTCACAACCACGATGATCACGGCGAGGATCACATATTTCCAAGCGGCGTCCTTGAAGCTGGAGTCAGACTTGAACACCCACTTCATCTGCACGAAGAAGTTCACCACCTGGGCGAGCACCTCGGCAAGCAGGAAGGTGAGGAAGCCGCCCAGACCGTTGCCCTGAGTGTCGTAGTTGAAGATCAGGAAGTGGAACGGCTGCGTCAGGCCCATGCCACTGATGAAGATGGCGGTGCCGATCCACGTCACCACGAAACGGGTGATGGTGGAGATGTTCGACAGCACGTTGAACAGGATGAACTCCCAGATGTTCGGGTGGTCCTTGATCCACTGGCGGATCGGACCGACCTTCTCAGCCGGCTGCGTTGCATTGTTATCAGTCATTGTTCAGCTCCTTTGCAGTGCGCTTGTTTGCGGATTGGTTGCGGAAGAAGCCGGCGATGACGCCGCCCAATCCGCGGAAGGTGTGTCCGTTGGCGATTTTGACGATGGCGTCGACCATCGCGGAATCGACCATGCCTTGGGTCATCTTGCTCATGGCTCGCGGAGGCATGTTCAGGATGAACAGGGTGTTGAGGTCCGGAGTGCCGGTCTTCTGACGAATCTTGGCCTCCTGCTTGGTGAGCGTCTTGGCGACGGTACGCGCCACGAAGCCCTTGGAATCCACCCACGACATGATCGGATCGTTCACGCCGAACGTCACCGGCTTGCCCGGTGCCACAACCTCATGGCCGAACAGCACGGCCATTTCGGCGTCGGTCACTTCCTTGACGTGGCCGCTGAGATAATGGCCGAGCGCAGTATCCGCGGCAACCGGATTGACATCGCCTGCGACGGTGTGCGGAATCGTAAGCGGCAGGTGTTCGGCGTTGTCGCCCACCATCAGCGTCCACTCGCCGGTTTCCGTCTTCCATTCGTTGCTGGCAACGTCGAAGTGACGGAAGGTGTAACGGTCGAAATCGATGTGCACGCTCTTGCTTTCGTGTGCGGCAAGCGAAACCTTGGCGAAGCCCTTGAGCTCGCGATCCGGACGCAACACACCACCCTGCGGACCGCGCACGTACAGCTGTACAACGGTCGAACCGGCAACATCGGAATCGTTGCTGACCATCACGTCAATGCCGTTCTCACCAGCAGTGGCGGCACTGTAGGTGAACGTGGAGTAGCTCAAGCCGTAACCGAACGGGAAGCGCACGGGCACACCGGCGGTCTCGTAATAACGGTAGCCAACGAACGGGCCTTCGCGATAGATCGCATCGCGACCAATCGCCGGATACCAACCGGAGCTCGGGCAATCCTCGTAATGCATCGGCCAGGTTTCGGCCAAGTGGCCGGACGGATTGATCTCACCGGTCAGCGCGCGCACGGTCGCGGAAGCGCCGGCCTGACCCGACAGACCCACGTAAAGCACTGCGGCAACGTCGTCAATCCACGGCAGTTCCACCGGAGAGCCGGCGACAAGCACGACCACGATCGGCTTGCCCGCGCCCTTCAGCGCTTCGACCAGATCGTTCTGCACCTGCGGAATCGCCATGGTGGAACGGTCAAGGCCTTCGGATTCGCTGCGTTCGTCAAGACCGACGACTGCAAGCACCACATCAACGCTTTCCTTGCCAGCCAGCGCGACTGCGTCTTCCACGAGCACGCGGTCAGCCTTGCCCTGGCGGTCATAGCCCTGCTCATAGCCGGCAAGCACGAGGCCTTCGGCGTTCTTGACCTCTTCAAGAATGTTCTCTTCCTTGGTGGCGTTCACCTTGGAGGAGCCGGAACCCTGATAACGTGCGGTTGCGGCCATATCGCCGATCACCGCCACGCGGGTGCCGGCCTTGAATGGCAGGGTCGCGTTATCGTTCTTCAACAGCACACTGGAGCCTTCGGCCACCTTGCGTGCCACGTCGTGATGCGCTGCTGCGATATCGTCTTTGAGCAGATCGTTACGTCCAACACCGACCAGCTTGGTCGCTGCCGCGATTTTTGCGACTTCTGCGGCACGCGCGTTGATATCGGCTTCAGACAGAGTTCCAGCCTTGACCGCGCCTTCCAGCTCACGCGCGGAAGTGAAGCCCGGAGACGGCATTTCCAGCGATCCGCCTGCCTTGACTGCTGCGACCGCGGAATTGGATCCGCCCCAGTCGGAGACGACCATGCCGTCGAAGCCCCATTCGTCGCGCAGAATCTCCTGGAGCAAATGTTTGTTTTCGTGCGCGTAGACGCCGTTGATCTCGTTGTAGGAGGTCATGATGGTCAGCGGCTTGGCTTCACGTACTGCGATTTCGAAACCGGTCAGATACAATTCGCGCATGGTACGCTCGTCGACCACGGAGTTGCTGGCCTGGCGGCGCAGTTCCTGGCTGTTAACCGCGAAATGCTTCGGGCATGCGGAGATGCCGTTGCTCTGGATGCCGCGGATCAGGCCTGCCGCCATACGTCCGGCGACGATCGGATCTTCGGAATAGTATTCGAAGTTACGTCCGCACAGCGGGTTGCGCTTGATGTTCAGACCCGGGCCGAGCAGCACGTTCACGTCAAGATCGTGCGCTTCGCTGCCGAGGGCCTCGCCCATTTCTTCGGCGAGCGCCGGATCCCAAGAATTGGCCACGGTTCCTGCGGTCGGGAAGCAGGTGGCCGGCTTGGATACGCCGATGCCGAGATGATCGCCTTCGCCGAGCTGGCGGCGCACGCCGTGGGGGCCGTCGCTCATCACGAAGCTGGGGATGTCTGCGCGGTCGTTGCCTCGCGAATCCCATTCGGATCCACCGGAAAGCATTGCGGCCTTTTCAACGACCGAAAGTTCTTCGAGTTCCATTGGTTCTCCCTTGCACTAACTCCTCGAACCCGCTTGGCCCTCCCTGAGCCTGCGCTGTTCTTGTTGCGGATGTTCTTGGCTGCATCGCATGTGAGCATCCGCCGCTAGTTTGATTGAACCAGCCTTTCGCCGCCAATCTGCGCCCCATTACACAACCTGTCGTTTTGCCCGCACAATCGGACATTCCTTAACTGATTTCGGAATCAAAGGAACTCACATGGCAGATACGTTTTTACCGCTCCGCCGCGCTTTCGTATGCGTTCCATACACACCATACGGCGTAGGAAATGAGTGGACAGATGGTGGCGGAAATAATCACGTCGGTCGGATAGTGCAAGCCGAGCAGCAATCGAGAACAGGCGACCGCCACGACAAGCGCGACAGCGCCGATGACCGCCCTGCGGAGGAACACCCGTCTTCCGTTTGCACGCCCGTCATCTTCTCCGTCGGGGAAGCGTTTGCGCGCGAAATTACGCACGGTAAGAATCATCATGACCGATACGATCACCGCGGCTGCCGTGTGACCACTCGGAAAACTTGGATCGCCCGGCAATAGATCACTGCCGACGGACGTGATCGGACGGGGGCGTTCGACCAGCCATTTGACACCGGTCACGTACAGTATCGGCGCCGCCGACACGACGACATCGCGGATGACGACGCGCCTGCTGCCGGTAATACGCAAATCGACAGCGGCAAGCGCGGCGACGATTGCGATGCAGCCTACCGTTGAAAACAAATACGCAAGTACCGTAGAGCAGTCGCGCAACCCTTCTGGCAGCGCCGCTAAAGCCTGCAAAATATTGGTCTCACGCATTGTCGCGATTGCCGAATTGCGCAGTGCGACGCCAATCATAGGCACAATGCCGCACAATATGGCGGTTGCGATTACCACAGCCGCCGCTCTCGCGATGCTTCCGTTCTTCATATGCATGATTTCAGTTAAGCACAGTTCACCATACCGTTGCCGTATGTTCACATCCGGGGTATCCCCGAAAATCGAGGATTATCCTTCAGGGGGCTTCCCCGACACGCGCGCTGCAGACGGCCGCGCAACACAAATATGGCATACCCACACGGGAAGTACCGCGAACGATGCGAGAATCGGAATTGGCGTTTAAGAAGGAAAGAAGGAAATATGACCGAACCAATCGCAATGACCATACGCCATATGAAAATCGAGGATTATTCGCTGGTATACGGACTGTGGACACGATGCACAGGTTTCACTATGAGGGATATAGACGATTGCGAGGATGCGATAAAGACGTTTCTCAAACGCAATCCCGACACCTGCTTCGTAGCCGAGGACGATGACGGAAGGATCATTGGCGCGATTCTTGCCGGCAACGACGGAAGACGGTCACGCATCTACCACACGGCGGTCGACCCCGACGCACGCGGTAGGGGCATTGGCTCGATGTTGGTGGGCCGTGTGGTTGAAACGCTTCGTGCAATCGGTCTGCCGAAAGTCGCTGTCGGAGTGCCCGCAGACAACGACGCCGGCAACGATTTCTGGGAACGGCAGGGCTTTGCAGTCCGTGACGATTTGGTTTATCGAGAACTGCCGTTGTAATAACGAACCATCCACGATGCCGTGCACGTCACCCAGCCCACGTTGTTCGCGGACAGCAAGTAGAAGCCGGCCAGCATGCCGCCCCACCCATGGACACGTAGGCAGCGGAGGCGATGCCGCGGCCCAACGCGTTCATTACGTGGCGCAGCAGCCACGTGTCAAGAGGCCCCTGCCGTAGCGGAAGTCCGAGAGGCCACCGATGGTGGATCGCTGTTCGGACGGAAGACACGGTTTAGGCGAGCGAGCTATGCCTTGGCTAGCTTCTTGTGCCTGAGAGTGTAAACGGCATCGGCGGAATCGGCGACACGCTTGGAATGCGTCACCACAATGACACATTTACCGAGTTGATGAGCGGCATGCCGCAAAAGATCAATCACCTCATCAGTCATTTCCGGATCCAGGCTGCCAGTCGGTTCATCCGCCAGAATCGCGCGGCCGGGCGCCACTAGGGCACGGCCGACCGCCACTCGCTGACGTTGACCGCCCGACAGGTGCATGATGTTGCGCTTCGATTCCTCACGGCTCAGTCCCAAATCCTCGAGGATCTTCATATCGGCCTTGGGATTGACCAAACGCAGATTCTCTTCGGGAGTGAGATAGTCGATCAGATTATGGTCCTGGAACACCAAGGACACGTGCTCGCGACGGTGCTTTGAATAACCCGTCGTAGCTATATCCTCACCCTCGAAACGGACCACTCCATCAGAGGGGGCATCCAGACCGGCCAACAGGGACAGCAGTGTGCTCTTTCCCGCTCCCGATGGACCGGTTATCGCATACATCTTTCCGGATTCGAAATCAGCGTTCACATCCGAAAGAACGCGGATCTTCGCCGCGCCATATGAGTAATTGACATGGTCCAATTGCAGACAGATAGTCATGATTAATATCTCCTAACGCATAGAGGAAAGAATGGATTTCGGGGATTTGGCCAGCACCGCGGCGCACGACACGGCAAGCGCAATCGCGATGACCGCGCATCCGAGCAGCAGGATGAGCAGCGTCTGTTCTGGCGGCAGAGCCTCCACCTGCAATGATTCAAGAGGCGCGACTCCAGAATCGTGCAGCAGAAGCGAGGACACGTATCCAGACAATAGGGAGCCCGTGCCCAGCGAGCACAGGGCTGCGACCACAGCCATGAGACCGGTTTCGATTGCGAACTGGGCGATAATCTGCATCTTGCCGATGCCGAGAGCCAGAAGGGTGCCTATCTCATGAATACGTGAGCGGATCCAGAAGACAAGCGCCATGCCCAGTACCAACACATCAGCCAAGCAAACGGACAACAGCACCATACGAACCAGGTCGCGCACCGTTTCCACCGACTGCAGCACGCCGGAAAGCCGCGCCGAGTCATCGGTGACGCCATACTTGCTTCCAGCGATTTTTTTCGCTTGGGCCACTGCGGCGGAGAGAGCCTGCGGATTATCCGAGAGGCACCGGATCGTGCCGACCCGTTCCTCTCCAGTCAGCGCGGAAACCACTTGGGCACCCGCATAGATAAGATTCTCCGATGCGTCCGATGGCATAGGGCTCTGTGCCTGCACATTGCCAGAGAAGATTCCGGCCACGCGAACGGTGGAATCGCGGTCTTCCTGACTGAGCCGGAGTGTTGATCCCACCGATAGCCCATTCTCACGTGCGAAATCCCGGTGAATCAGTACGTTCCGGCCATTACCTGAAATGTGGTGTCCTTGTTCCAACCGGTACAGACCGCTTTGGAACTCTTCGGACAACGAGGAGTCAGTGGTGCCCAGCACGCTGACCTGCGTGGATAGACCGGAATCCAGCCGAGGACCATGTTCGGGGACAACCGGATGCGCTCCATCCACCCCTGCCAAGGTCTTACGCTCGTAAACGGTTTTTCCTACGCCGGGGATGAGCGAGAACCGGCTCGCTTCCTTTAGACTTGCAGGATTCTCGCCTGTGTCGACAGTAAAACCTATTCCCATGCTTCTGCCGATATCGTCGGACATTTTCTGAAGTGCCGTTGACACTCCAACCTGAGCCACAAGACTGGTGAAAACCATCAGCATCAGCAGTCCGATGATTCCGCTGCGTACCGGTTTACGCACGATTGCCAGCGTGGCACGATTCCACACGTTCATGCCCGTCATCGGAGCTCCGACAGGCTTCGCGGCGACTTGCGCAGCATCGGTATGCACGATATGGCGACGCATACCAGCATCACCGCCAGCAGGCCGAGCGACACATACAGTACGGCAGTCGTGTCGATCGATACCGTGAGCGAATCCAAGGTACGAACCGACATATTGGATTCGAGATCGCCGCCAACCTGCCCCATGCTGCTCAGCTCCTTCGCCGCGGAGGCGTTCACGGAACGGAGGGCCGAAGTGCCAAGCCATTGGGCCACTCCTCGTGCGCACAACCATCCGAGGGCCAGAGACGGCAGACCGATCAGAATCATCTCGGTTAGATATTGGGCGATCAGGGATGGCTTGCCGATGCCGAGGGACACCAGTACGCCCATTTCCTGACGTCGGTCGTTCATCCACAGTAAGAGCATGAGACTGAGAACTATCACGGCCGAAATGGTCACGCCGATCAAAGCGCTGAGCATCATGGAACGCACACCTCGGGCGGCATTCAGCATGCTCGACGTATATTGGTCATTGCGTGTGATCTGGTAGTTGTTCCAATCCACTGGAAGCTTCTTCGCCGCTTCCATGGTTTTCTCCACGTCGACACCCTTGTCCAGAACGAAAGTGGCATCCTGATATATTTCCTTGCCGGCCTTGTACTGGTACAGAGTACTTGTAGTGTCCAAATCGGTGTACACAGTGTTGGAGGTGAGTTCCGCGCGGCTGGATACCTTTCTGTCGCTGTCTCCTTTGAATATTCCAACGATGGTGGTTTTGACGGTTGCCGTCGAATGCGACTCATTGTCGGCATCATATGGATTGGCCTTGAGCGTGAGGGTATCACCTACTTTAAGACCATTGGCTTTGGCGAGATCCTCATGGATCATCGACATATGCTTATCGGATGCCTTGAGATGACGTCCGTCGACCATGCTGAGCGTGTGCGACGTGAACACATTGAGTTTCGACGAATCGTTTGTGCCCATGACGTTGGCCGCATTGCCGAACTGCTGTTCTTTCTCCGCATCGTAATCATCGCCGCCGGGGACCTTCACCACGCTGGCTCCCACGAGATCGGCGGTGGCGTTCTGCCTGACCATGTACGAGTCAACACCGGACAGCTTCGAGATTCGTTGCACATCAGCGGGACGAACCATTCCGCCTCCGCGAGGTGTCAGCATGCTGCCTTGCAGGTTACTGGCCAGCACGAATCCGCCGACCGCCTGTTTCTCAATCTGTCCGGCCTCATGTTGCGCTGCCCGAGAAACTGCGGTTGCGGACAGCATACTCGCCGTTATGATGGTCAGCACAATGAACAGCACTGCGGTGCGCACTCGCTTTCTGAGCACATAGCGCGCCGCTCGTGAGATGAATGTCATTAATACCCCCTGTGAAGCTGGGACCTTCTCATCCGAGACAATGAAATCTAATTCGATTCTTCGATTGGTCATTCGCTAAAATACATGGTTCGCCTCGGAACATGGCAAGATATGCCTTGAGCGAAAAAGCGAAACAACATTGGTTGCATTATGCGCCGGGGCCTCGTTCGTTTTGTTCATTTGACAAACTTTGAACGGCTATAAAACAGTGCATATACCAATGGAGGCCCCAATCGAAATTGGGGCCTCCATCAGAGAGAAAGGAAGGAGTGGCAAGTATTGGTTATTTATTCGGTCAGAATCTTGGCCTTCTCGTTGACGCTTCAACCGTCTCGACCGTCTTGACTTCCTCGTCGGGGATCTCACCGGCCGCGAGCTTGGCTTCGAGCTGCTCGACGATTTCGGCGTGCATCTTCTCGTTGATCTTCACCTTGAACATGAACACCAGCAGGCTGAGCACGATCAGGTCGAGCGGCACATAGAAGGCGCAGACTTCGAAGGTGTGGATGTTCGCAGAGGTCATATCGGCTGCAGTGGCGTTGCCGGTCATACCTGCCGCAACGGCGATGAAGCCGACGATGCCGTTCGACAGGGCGCCACCGACACCTTGTTCAAGAAGGTTTTCAGCAAGTAAGATTTGAGTCTTTATCAAACGCCTCGGCTGCTGTGATGAACCGGTCCAGCAGCCGAGGCGTTCCCATATACGCCCCAGCCGTTCCCAAATCCACCTATCCGCTTCGCCGACTTCGTCCAACTTTCCCGACAATGCCATTGCTCAATGGCGACGAAGGATCGCAGAACGCATTGGCCATTGCCTCACGGAATGCCTGACGGCCAAAATCAGGCAGATTGACATGAACCAGACCGCTCATGATTTCGTGATTCGGATTCCAAGGCTTCAATGCGTTGATGTGCGAGAACATATCAGCCAACGGCATCCGCGAAAGGCTCGGCGTTGACGGCCAAAGACGCCCCTTTCATCACTTGAAACACTTCCGATGCCATGGGCATGGAACGTCGGATCGCATCCACCTTGCCGATGGTCAGCACTCCGGCAAGCGATGGTTGCGGACCGTAGGGACCGTCCACCACCATCAACAACGCATGGTCGAGGTCATCGTCATCTAACAGCAGCAATGTATCGCCGGAATTGGTGAGACGAATCCTGTCGCGCAACCGTTCGCGCGCGACAGGATCCCAGTCGTCCAATCGTGATTCCGCGCGGGCTGGGCGCTGTAGTCGTAGTTGCGCAACTGGGATAGGCGACTGACGAACCGGCTCGGGAACAGCGGCACCACCTCGGGCGTTCCATCCGCCTTCAGACGGCGCTGTCCCGCCCCTGGATACTGGACACAATCTGCAAGTTGCGGTCTACCTCGATACACGCCACCGGCAACCCGTTGTCCGCATGGATGATTTCAGCACGCACCACGCGACCTGCGGCACCGTCTTGCTGAAGAAGATAAACACCGCCAGCCCGTCAACGCTGCGATGTTCCCTGCTAACACCGGTTACCGTGCCGTTGTCTTCGATGCCAAGGTACAACGACCCGTTTTTTCGGTATTGGCCAACGCCACCACGTTGTCCACGAGCTCATCGTCAATCTGAGGTCGGGATGCCTCGCTTGTAAACTCAACCGTCAGGCTTTCATGGTTCAGCAGCACAAGTTTACTCACATTGATACCGTTCCATAACCGTTTTCGATGTGAATAAGCTCACGGTCACAACCCACGATAATCGGCCACGGAATCACCGTAACGGCGTTATAGTGCTGTTTGTCGGCGTCGACAAGAGCCAGCGGCGCCGATGAAAACAACACCAAAGATGTTCAGCGAATTGTTCGCAGTACATGTGGTGTGCATCCGTTTCCTCGACGAAACTCCTCTTGTTCCAACCGGCAGGTCATCGTACGCCAGTTGCGAAAGGATTCGCCTATACATGGCAAGGTTTACCAAGAATCGTTGGACCAGCGCAATCATCCCCGCACTATTGATCCATATCCCAATCGGCACCGTCTATTGCTGGAGCGTGTTCAAGCAGTTGATCGCGGACCAGCTTCACGCCAGCCCCGCCTCCGTGGAATGGGGCTTCTCTCTCGCCATCTTCTTTCTCGGCATGTCCGCTGCATTCGCCGGGCCGATGGTTGAGAAAAACATCAAGAAATCTGCTCTTATCTCAATGGTCTGCTTTGTGGTCGGTTTCGCCGGTACGGGCGTGAGCATCGCCTTGGGATTCCTGCCCGGCGTGTTCATCTGCTACGGCGCGATCATGGGTGTCGGCCTGGGCATCGGCTACCTGACCCCGGTCAAGAACCTGATGCTGTGGTTCGCCGACAACAAGGGCCTCGCCACCGGTATCGCAGTCGCCGGTTTCGGCTTGGCCAAAGCCATTGCCAGTCCGGTGATGGAATACCTGATCGGCTCGATCGGCCTGGTGAACATGTTCTATACGCTCGCCGTGGTTTACGCGATAATGATGCTCGTGG
>OKSD01003701.1_pt1 | contig 11250 bp, 5 predicted proteins | sample 1601221 | NCBI WGS metagenome assembly OKSD01 (sample SAMEA3541550, study PRJEB24748) | human gut metagenome | biome: human gut; feature: human-associated habitat; material: faeces | place: China | collected 2012
TGATATTGAAAACCTCTTGGACAGAGGTCTCCGGCAGCTTTAAAACAAACGGCGGCAGCGATTTTATAATCTTTTTCAGCCAGTATAACGGGGCAAGCGACCTGTATATCGACAATCTGCGTGTGATCGATAAGGACGGCAGCGATATGTTAGAGGGGCTCGGCAGCTTCTGCACCGACCCTGCCGTAGGTAATCAGACCGATTCAAAAATCATCCCGTCACTGACAGCCGATAATGCCGCAGACCTTACGGTCTCTCTGCCGCAGCGCTCCTTAATAGGCAATGTTTCGGCAGAGGAGGGCGCGGTGCTTTTAAACGGAGTCGTAACCGACAAAGCCGTATTTACGGCATATACCGACGGCTGTATGAAGATTACCTGTCCCGCAAATGAAGGCGATATATTATCGCTTGACGGTAATTTTACCGACAATTACTACAAAAAGCACATAGGTCCCGCTTCCTTTAGATTTTCGGGCGGAAAATGGGAAAATCTTTTAACCGCCGATAAATCCGAGTCCTATTTCTTTGAATCGCTTATAGAAAACAGCGGCTTTTCTTCCGGAATTGACGGTTGGGAGCAAAACGCATTGCCCGCAGGCAGTAAGGATACAATATCCGCCGAAGCCGTGGGATATGACGGCGCAGCCCTTCGGGTTTCACATTCTGCGGAATCGGGTGACAGCGTTTACAAGGTAAGAACAGGCGATTATATATCGGTCGTACCCGGGACAACATATAAGCTTCGCTTTTATGTGAAGGCTGTCGGGAATATGCGGCTCGGCGCGTCGCTTCGCGGAAACGGTTCCTCTGCTGTTCCGGCAGAGTCGGGGCTTAACACGGTAATTACAAACGGCACCGACGGCTGGCAACAGATGAATTATACCTTTACCCTGCCGGAGGATGCCACGCTTTCGCGGGTAAAGGTACAGCTTGATAACGCCTTTTATTCATCCGGCGCGGAGATACTTTACGACAGCATTGCGTTTTACAGGCTATGCGAGCCGGGCGATGTTAATGCCGACGGAAATCTTGATATACGGGATCTGATACATTCCGCAAAGGTCTTGGCGGGAGCGGCGGACTATGTAAGCCCGAATGCCGCAGATGTTAACGGCAATGGTTACATAAACACCATCGATTCGGCAATGATCAAGCGACTGCTGCTCGGACTTACCGATTACGGTTCTGTGCCCTATGTTGCAATGATTGCGCCCGATACGGCATACCCCTATAACGATCAGGCAAAGGCTTACCTTACCGCCGAAAATCCCACGGTTGACGATTATGCGGTGTATATGAGTGATTCCGCGCAGGATGTAAAAATAGTGCTTGAATGCCCGGTGGAAAACGCCGAATTCAAGGTGGAATACGGCACAAAGGCAGATTACTCAAATGCGGTAACGGTCAATACAACCGATAAGAGCATAGCGGTCAATAATCTTTTGAGAAATACAAAATATTATGTCAGAATAACCGCTTCGGCAAACGGATATACAAAGGCGGCGGAGGATTCGTTTAAAACGGCGGATATCGGCCCGCGCGTGATGACGGTCGGCGGCGTTACAAATGTCCGCGACCTCGGCGGCTATGAGACCTCATTCGGAAAAACCACCTTGCAGGGGCTGGCATTCAGGGGCGCGCAGCTTGATATTAAGGGTACATCCCGCCTGACCGCACAGGGTGCTAAGCTGCTCGGTACGGATATTGCCCTGGGGCTTGAAATAGATTTGCGTACGGCAAGCGAAACGGGCGGGCTTACAAAGAGCGTTGTTCCGTCGGCAAAATATCTGAACAGCCGGATAGGCTCGTATGCCGCGGCTTTTTCAAGCAGCCAAAAGGAGCTGTTCCGTCAGATATTTGCATCATATGCAGATAAAAACAATTATCCGATTTATGTTCACTGTGTTTACGGTGCGGACAGAACGGGTACGGTTTGCTATATTCTGAACGCTCTGCTCGGTGTGGACGAAAAAAATCTGATACAGGATTACGAGTTTACCACCTTTTCGGATGCCGGTCTGCGTTCTGCAGCAACAAATGCGGAAATGAAAGCGTTTTTAAGCTCATTCAATGCGCTTTCGGGCAGCACTCCTGCCGAAAAAGCTGAGAATTACCTGCTTTCCATAGGTGTAACAAGCGATGAAATAAGCACCATTCGCGGCATTTTCTTCGGAGAAATACCAATAAATTAATGTCTACTGAATAATTGCATTAGCAAATGCAATTATATAAAATCGAGTTAAAATCTCGATTTTATGGGTCAAAACCTTTGTTTTGACCGTCAGTATCCATTGATTGTCGCCTGATTTTAAAAAGAATCAAAATGTGATTCTTTTTAAAGTGCAAGGTTTTTTCGCAAAATTGCGCAAAAACCTTGCACCTGAACAATTCAAAAGTTTACACCAACATGCTTGGTTAAGGTACTTTTGAATTGTTCAGCAGGCATTAAATTAAACTCTGCGCGGCGGAGGCTGCGTAAATATAAAAATTCCGGCGGGATGCCGAAAAAGTTTGGAGGTAAATTTTTATGAAAAAAGCATTTTCCTTAAAAAAGAAGCTTCCCAAGGTATTGGCTGTTGCTTTGGCGGCCGCCTGCTTTGCGGGGGCGGTTCCGGCAAATGCGGCAGGGGTGACCCGCGCATACAGCACCATAGGCAGCTACGGCTCGTTTGAAGAGTATAAGTGGTATTTATGCGACAATGTGAAGGGCGACAAGGTGACCTTCACCACAGTTGACGGCGTAACGGGAACACCAGTTGTTACAAAAGGAGCAAACGAAGCAGCGGCAGACTGGGCATCGCTTGCCACAAGGAATATGATGTTTGCGGCAGGCGGTAAATATCAGGTTTCATTCGCAATTAAGAGTACCGACGCCAGCGGTTGGTTCAAGCTTTCCGGCAAAAAGTTTTCGGAGGATTTAGCAACGCACGGCGATATCGTTTATAACAGTGCTTCGGTTGACGGTGCGGCGGCAGCAGAAGCTTATGTCGGCAACGAATGGAAAAATGTTGTTGCGGAATTTACGGTTGACGGCACAAAACCTGTAAATCAGTTCCGTATTTATCTCCGCGGGAATGCTGGAACGCAGTTGACAATCAAGAATTTTGATGTCAAAGCGATTGAGGAAAAAGTAAAAACCCGAGATGTTGTCAGTCTTGACGGCTGGGAAGGCTCATATAAAGACGGAACGGAATATACCGACAGTTATATAGAAGCTTTAGCAGATGGATATAAAGATCCCGGCTCTATACATTTCTATCAGAAGAACGGTGACGGCAACAAGGCAGACCGTAATATTTATTATGTATTGAACGGATTGACGGTAGGACAGACATATACGCTGAAATTTGCGATTAAAGGCGACTCATTGCAAATTAGCTGGGCCACACCAACGAATATTGAACTGGCTTACAGCAATAATTCAACATGGGTCGGTACCGAAGAATCGGTATTGAAGCTGACGGAAAATTATTCCGAATGGCAGGAATTAAGTTATGATTTTACCGCAAATCATAATTCAATGCAGATTCGCTTTAATTCCAGTAAGTACGGACGGCATGATTTTCTGATTGATAATATCAAGGTTTACGCTAAAGACGACGCAAGCGAAACAAATCTCATTTCAAACGGTGATTTCTGTGAAAAGGAATCCGTCATAGGCGAAACAAGCGCTGTTGATAATTCGCCCTACAAGGTTAATAATGTACCGGGTTTTGATATAGGTATGCTGAATGACGTATTGGGCGGGGATAAGGATATATCCGTAGTTCCGGGCGGCTCTTATGACGGCTCAACAGCAGTAGAAATAAGAGGCGGCGACAAAGCAGAAAGGTATTTCCAGCAGCTTGACGGAGTAAAATTCGTTCTTGGCGATACCGCAGTTAAGGCGACCGGCTACTTCAAGGTGACAGCGGGCAATACAGAGCCTAAGATATGGCTCGGCTTCGGCAAGTCATACGGCGGCGCAAACAGTGTGGGTCTTCATTTTGCGAACTACCTTAAAAACGGCAAGCCGGATTCGGGTGAAAGCTTTACCGCCAGTGGTGACGGCTGGTACTATTTTGAGAAAACCGTAGATACCGGCACCTTCAACAATAAGATTGATAGCATGACGGAGCTTCTTTGGGTCAAATATATGTGCGGAATCGACGCGAGAACCAACACAGGCGCTGCCAGATTCGATAATATTACCTGTGAGATAATATCTTCGGCAGAGCCGGGAGACGCCAACAACGACGGCGAAATAAACATCCTCGATATGGTAAGAATGAAGAAATATTCAGCCGGCAATGAAAGCTTTGAAAATATAACCCGCGGTATGTGGCTGACAGAAAATACCGACGGCGCTGCGGCACTTGCGGCGCTTAAAAAGGTTATTATAGGCGCGTCAAGCGAATACGGAAAGTAATGAAATAATAAAAGCCCGGTGCAAAGGGTGCATCGGGCTTTTGCGTAACGGGTGAGAAAATGCAAAATAAATCGGATACATATAAAAGACCGCTGAAGCACAAAAGAATCGAGCCGCAGGCTTTAGCAGAGGTATGCGCGGATAAATCCGCCTTTCAGGGATGGAAGATAAAAAAGCTTTCGGATATTTCTTTTCCCTTAACACTTAAAAAGGAAGAAATAATAATAGATTTCGGGGGTCACTTTACGGGTTATCTTAATATCGAGCTTGCGGGCAGACCCGAGCACATACCCGATTCCCCCACAAATATAGCCTTTTCCTTTGCCGAGATGCCTATTGAGCTTGCCGAAACAGCGGAGGACAGCGAAAATTCACTGTCTGTCGGCTGGCTGCAAAACGATTTTAAAACAATAGCCTTTATGCCATATAAGGGCAGCCTTGAGCGTCGCTATTCGTTCAGATATTTAAGGCTGAAGCGTACTGATTCGGTGCGTTTTGCGGTTGATATAACCGCACTGTATATCGACGCGGTGTCGGCGGTAGATATAGATGATGTTCTGCCCCTTAATACGGCGGACAGCACACTTGCCGCAATAGACAAAATATGCGTTAATACCCTTAAGGAGTGCGAGCAGGATGTTTTTGAGGACGGACCAAAGCGTGACCGCAGGCTGTGGATCGGCGATTTGCGCTTGCAGGCGCTGGTTGACTATGTGACCTTCCGCAATACCGACCTTATAAAGCGGTGCATTTACTTATTTGCCGAGCATCTTAACGAAAAGGAACTTGTGCCGCCCTGCGTATTTCCCGATACTCCGCCCTATGCAGATCAATGGTTTTACCTTGATTATTCGCTTTGCTTTGTGCTTTGCCTTGCAGATTATTTGGAAAATACAGGCGATAAAACACTGCCCGAGGAGCTTTATGGAATTGCGCTGCACCAAATAGAATATACCGACAGTGTTTTTGACAGAACGATGGGAATAATTAACGAGGGCTTTTTTATAGACCACGGCAATTACGACCGCGGCACGGCATCCCTCGGGTATTTTGCCTATGTGCTGCGCAGTATGATAGGATTATCGGAAAAGCTCGGCAAGCCCGCGGATAAATTCAAAGCTATTCTTAATGATGTAAATGCTGCTCTACTCTCAAAAAGGGACGGAAAAACAGTGCTTTTCACCGCGAAGAACGGTGAAATTTCGTGGCAGTCACAGGTGTGGGCGGCGCTTTCGGGCGCGTTGAGCTGCGAAGAAACGAAAGGTTTGCTTAAAGAAACCGCCGAGTATAACCCGGGAATACATATGTCCTCGCCCTTTATGACCCACTATTATTTAGAGGCGCTTTATTCCTGCGGAATGGCGGAAACGGCAAACGAATATATAAAGAGCTATTGGGGCGCTATAATAAACGCCGGGTTTGATTGCTGCCCCGAATGCTTTGATGTTACAAACGACAGGGTGACGCCCTATTCGAATCCTGTGCTAAACAGCGCCTGCCACGCCTGGAGCTGCACGCCCTCGTATCTTATACGAAAGGGAAAGGCGTAATGATAAATATTTTAAGAGCGCCCGATGATATAAAAATCGAATGCGAAGCGGATAACGCCGACTGCACGGTTGAAACCGAAATAAAGGATGAAAAGCTTTATGTGTTTATATCGGCGGCTGTTGCCCGCCCGCGCTTTATCTGCCTGCGCTGGAATTACCGCGTTACCGAGCTTACCCGCATAATGGGGGATAAATGGGAGCGCTCCTACGGGGATATGGAATGGCACTCCCTAAACGGGGAAATATTTATGCCGTGGTATTTTCTTGCAAACAGCGGCGATAAGACTGTGGGCTGCGGAGTTATGACGGGCGCTAGCAGCTTTGTAAGCTTTCAGTGCGACGCCTCGGGCTGCACGGCGTGGTTTGATGTTCGCTGCGGCGGCACAGGCGTAAGACTCAACGGCAGACGGCCGCTTGCTGGTGTTATTGTATGCCGTGAATACAGCGGAATTTCAGCCTTCGCTGCGGCAAAAGCGTTTTGCCGCGTTATGTGCGAAAATCCCCGATTGCCCGAAAAGCCCGTATACGGCAGTAATAATTGGTACTACGCTTACGGTAAAAGCAGCCGCGCCGAGGTTATAAGGGATGCGGAAATAACCGCCGAGCTTTCAGCGGGAAACGAGAACAAGCCGTTTACGGTAATAGACGACGGCTGGTCGGTTAATCCCTGCGCGGGACCGTGGGAACCGAATGAAAAGTTCGGCGATATGGCGAAAATTGCCGCAGAATTTAAAAAAATCGGGGTAAAACCCGGAATATGGATAAGGCCGCTTTGCGATAAGAAGCTTGAAAAGCTGCACCCGGAATGGTGCTTATCACGAATAAATGACGGCGATACAAATAACGAGCCGTCATACTGCCTTGACCCCACCGTTCCCGAGGTTCGGGAGTATGTAAGGTCTACCGTTCGCAAAATGACCGAATGGGGCTATGAGCTTATAAAGCACGATTACACCACCTACGACCTTTTCGGCTCGTTTGGCTGTATGCTTAACGGCAAAATAACCGCAAAGGACGGCTGGAGCTTTCATGACGAAAGCAAAACGAGCGCCGAAATAGTTTCGGAGCTTTACGGAGTAATAAGGGAGGCCGCGGGCGATGCGGTTGTTATCGCCTGCAATGCGGTATCGCATCTGTCCGCAGGGATTTTTGAGGTATACAGAACGGGCGACGACACAAGCGGCAGACTTTGGAGCCGCACCCGCGCTTACGGCGTCAATACCCTTGCTTTCAGGCTTTGCCAAAATAACGCATTTTATAAGATTGATGCCGACTGTGTGGGAATAATTCCCGGTAAGATTGATTGGAGCCTTAATCGGCAGTGGTTGGATATTCTTTCTGTGAGCGGCAGTCCGCTTTTTATATCGGTCAAGCCCGATGATATTACCGACGGCATGAAAGAGGATATAAAAAAGGCGTTTTCCCGCAATTCCGGGCAAAAGGATAAAGCCGAGCCGCTTGACTGGCTTTATAACAATCAGCCGCAGTGCTGGCTTATAAACGGCGAAAAAAGAGAATACGATTTTGTGGAAAATTCTTACCCGGAATTACTTTCGGGCAGCACGCAAAGCTATTAAGGAGAAGTGCTATGAAAGAAAATATAAAAATAGGCATAATAGGGCTTGGTCAACGCGGGGACATAATGCTGGAAAACCCTATAATACCGATGATGAAGAACGGCGCAGGCATAGAAATAGCCGCGGTTTGCGACCTTTTGCCCGATAGGGTGACCGCAGCAGCGGAAAAACTGGAAAAGGCAGGCTTTACCCGCCCTATGGAATTCACGGATTATAAAGAGCTGCTTAAAATTAAAGAGCTTGACGCGGTGTATATAGCCGTATCGTGGGAGGCGCACGCCGAGGTTGCCGTGGCGGCAATGCACGCGGGAAAATATGTAGGACTTGAGGCGGGGGGAGCATATTCGGTTGATGACTGCTGCAAGCTTGTGCGCGCTTATGAGGAAACAGGCACAGAGCTTATGCTTATGGAAAACTGCTGCTACGGCAGGCGTGAGCTTATGGCGCTTAATATGGCGCGCAAGGGCGTTTTGGGTAATATTATGCACTGCTCGGGCGCTTACTGCCACGATTTAAGGGAAGAAATTACAAGCGGCAGGGAAATACGGCATTACAGGCTGCGCAACTATATCCACCGCAACTGTGAAAACTACCCAACCCACGAAATAGGGCCTATTGCGAAAATTCTCGATATAAACAACGGCAACCGCTTTTTAACGCTTTGCTCTGTTTCGTCGGCTGCAATGGGCTTGCACGAATATGCCGTACAAAAAAAGGGCGCGGAGCACCCGCTTTCTAATATAAATTACGCGCAGGGCGATGTTGTAACCACGGTTATTAAATGCGCGGGCGGGCAGACCGTCTGCCTTACCCTTAACACGACTTTGCCGCACGCATACTCGCGGAAATTCGAGGTACACGGAACAAAGGGTATGTATATGGAGGATAACGACAGCGTATTTTTAGACGGTGTCGCCGAACACGCGAAAAACGAGTGGGACTGGAAACCGATGTGGGGCAACGCTTCGCAGTATGAAAAGGAATACGACCACCCGCTTTGGCAAAACGGTGGAGTGGGACAGGATATGCACGGCGGCATAGACCATCTTGTTTTCGCTGCGTTTGTAAACGCGGTTAAAACGGGCGCGCACGCGCCGATAGATGTATATGACGCGGCAACCTATATGTGTATAACCGCCTTGAGTGAGGAATCGGTCGCAAAGGGCGGCGCGCCTGTCGCTTTCCCTGATTTTACGGGTGGCAGATGGACAGAGCGCTCGGACATTGCCGATAACGAATATAATCTTGATAAATTAAACAACGGCAGGAATATATACTTTGCCGACTGACGGACAGGGAAATTAAATAATTTAAAATCCCGAAAAATAAAAGCTTTGATCAACCGTACACTCAAACGGTCGAATCAAAGCTTTTTTATTTAATGCCTGCCGAACAATTCAAAAGTACCTTAACCAAGCATGCAGGTGTAAACTTTTGAATTGTTCAGGTGCAAGGTTTTTGCGCAATTTTGCGAAAAAACCTTGCACTTTAAAAAGAATCACATTTTGATTCTTTTTAAAATCAGGCGACAATCAATGGATACTGACGGTCAAAACAAAGGTTTTGACCCAAAAAAACGAGATTTTAACTCTATTTTAAATAATTACATTTGCTAATGCAATTATTTAGTAGACATTATTTATATGAATATAATTACGAATTGCGCGTTTGTTTATCGAGTCCTGCCCTTACAAGCCCCATAAACAGCGGATGCGCCTTGTTCGGGCGGGATTTGAATTCGGGGTGGAACTGAACGCCCACATAGAAATCGTTTTCGGGAATTTCCACCGTTTCCACAATGTGGTTATCGGGCGAGGTTCCGCTTATAACAAGACCCTTTGCGGTCATATCGTCGCGGTAATCGTTGTTGAATTCGTAGCGGTGGCGGTGACGCTCCTTAATTTCCTCCGCCTTATAGCATTCCGCCATTTTGGTGCCTGCCGCTATTTTGCAGGGGTACGCGCCGAGCCGCATGGTTCCGCCCTTGTTCATCTCATTGCTCTGGTCGGGCATGAAGTCTATTACCTTGTGGTTTGAGTTTTCGTCGAATTCACCGGAGTTGGCATCGTTTAGTCCCAAAACGCTTCTTGCAAATTCAATAACGGCAATCTGCATACCGAGGCATATCCCGAGATAGGGAACGTTGTTTGTTCTCGCATACCGTGCGGTTGCAATCATACCCTCAATTCCGCGGTTGCCGAATCCCCCGGGTACTAAAATTCCGTCGCAGCCCGCAAGGGTCTCGGCAGCGTTTTCATTATTCACGGTTTCAGAGTCTATCCATTTAATCTGCACTCTTGCGCCGTAAACATAGCCCGCATGGCGCAGCGCCTCGGCTACCGATAAATAAGCGTCATGCAGCTGAACATACTTGCCGACAAGACCTATCGTTACCTTTTTGTTGCGGTTTTTGATTCGGTCGAGCATTTCGTTCCAGTCGGTGAGCTCCGGCTCGCCCGTGTATATTCCGAGCTCGCGGCAGACTATGTCGGAAAAATGATTTTTTTCGAGCATTATGGGCGCTTCGTAAAGCACGGGAATGGTCATGTTTTCAATAACGCAATCGGGTTTTACATTGCAGAAAAGCGCAATTTTTTTGAATATATTGTCCTCAAGCGGTTCATCGCAGCGAAGCACTATTATATCCGGGCTGATTCCCATTCCCTGCAATTCCTTGACCGAATGCTGTGTCGGCTTTGTTTTATGCTCGTCCGAGCCGCGAAGGAAGGGGACAAGCGTTACATGGATATAAAGCGAGTTTTCTTTACCTACCTCAAGCCCTACCTGACGGATAGCCTCCAAAAACGGCTGGCTTTCGATATCGCCCGTTGTGCCGCCGATTTCGGTTATTACTATATCGGCGTTGGATTTTTTACCTACGGAGTAAATAAATTCCTTGATTTCGTTCGTAATGTGAGGTATTACCTGCACGGTCTCGCCGAGATATTCGCCGCGGCGCTCCTTGTTCAAAACATTCCAGTATACCTTGCCGGTTGTAAGGTTTGAGTATTTGTTTAGGTCCTCGTCTATAAATCTTTCGTAGTGACCGAGATCAAGGTCGGTTTCGGCGCCGTCCTCGGTTACATAAACCTCACCGTGCTGATAGGGACTCATGGTGCCGGGGTCAACATTAATATATGGGTCAAGCTTTTGCGACGCGACCTTAAGCCCGCGCGCCTTTAAAAGTCTGCCGAGACTGGCGGCTGTAATGCCCTTGCCGAGCCCCGAAACAACTCCTCCGGTCACGAAAATATACTTTGTTTTTTTATACGAACTTTCCATTTTTCCGGCCTCTTTCTAACTTTCGTATGTTCTTATTATATTTTCCGCTATTTCGCCGCGCGTTGCGCAGTTATCCATGGCAGTTTTTTCTATGTATTTGTGCGCTTCCTCTTCACTCATGTTGTAGCGGTCTATGAGCAGCCATTTTGCACGGTTTACAAGCCGTATCTCTTTCATTTTCGATTCGAGCTTGACTGCTCGCCTTTCAAATGCCGATAAGCGGTTGTGCGTTGCTGCGGCAAGCCGTATGGCGCTTGTGATGCTCTGCCGCGTGCCCGGCCGAGGGAAGGTTAAAACGCCGTAATCCTCGACCTTGTAGCTTACCTGCTCAAGCAGCTCCGCCTTTACAAAAAGCAGGACTCCCACAGAACTGTCCGTACAGAGCGATTCCGCGAATTCAATTCCGAAATCATCGGGCAGAGGGGCGTTTATC
>OKSD01003706.1_pt1 | contig 11225 bp, 9 predicted proteins | sample 1601221 | NCBI WGS metagenome assembly OKSD01 (sample SAMEA3541550, study PRJEB24748) | human gut metagenome | biome: human gut; feature: human-associated habitat; material: faeces | place: China | collected 2012
CGTGGGTGTACTGGGTCAGGTCGTTGGTGCCGACCACAAGAAAATCGACCCCGTGCTCTACAAATTCCTCAGCGGTCAGGCAGGCAGCGGGTACGCTGAGCATCACGCCGAACTTTGTATCTTCGTTGAACGCCACGCCGCGCTCCCGCAGGTGCTCGCGGCAGCGCTCCACCACACGCATGGCTGCGTCCCAGTCCTCCACATTCGTCACCATGGGGAACATTACCCGCAGTGGGCCGCGGGCGGCCGCACGCAGCAGTGCACAGATCTGCGTCTCGAACTGGTGGGGCTGGCGCAGACTGTTGCGGATGCCCCGCAGGCCAAGCTTGGAAGACTGCAGGCCCTGATAGGCGTCGGAAATGGTGCGGTCTGAGCCAAAGTCGAAGGTGCGCACGGTCACCTGACGGCCCTGCGCCGCTGCCAGACAGGAGCAGTAGAAGAAATACTGCTCCTGCTCGTCCAGAATGCGGCCCGGCAGCATCATGTAGCCGGTGCGCAGCAGGCCCACGCCCTGTGCACCGGACTGCATGGCCGTGTCGATGTCCTCCGGCCCAAAGCAGTTGGCCAGCAGCTCAAAGGGCTGGCCGTCCTTTGTCCTGTTGGGCAGAGCATACAGCTGCCCCATCTCTTTGTTCTCCCGCTGCAGCTCGCAGATGCGGGTCTCGGCCTGCTGGCGGGCGGCAGCGTCCGGGTCCAGCGTGCACTGGCCCCCGGTGGCGTCCAAGATCACAGTGCGGCCGTCGCAGTCGTCCAGAAAATCCCGGCCCACCTGCACGATGCCCGGGATATTCATTGCCCGGGCAATGATGGCCGCGTGGCTCTGGCCGCTGCCCTCTGCCGTGATGATGCCTAAAATCATGCCGGAGGGCACGCTGAACAGGTCGGTGGGCATCAGCCGCTCTGCCGCAAGGATCACCGGGTGGTCCAGCGCCAGCCACATGCGGGGGCGGTTGGTGATGATGTTGATGACCCGGCGGCTTGCGTCGAGGATATCCACACTGCGCAGCTGCATGTAAGGGTTATCCTTCATGTTGGCCAGCTGGTCGGCGTAGCGCTGGCCCACCTGATTCATGGCCGCTGCCGCGCCAATGCCTGCATTGATGCAGAAGCGCACCTCGTTCATCATGCCCTCATCGTCCAGCATCATGCTCTGGAACTGGAAGATGGCCTGCTCGCTGGGTGCGGCGCGGTCTGCCATGGATTCCAGCTCGTCCTGCGCCGTGCGGATGGCATCGGTGAGCAGCTGCAGCTCCCGGGACGGTTTAAAGGGGCCTACGGTCGTGGTCTCCACATGGTGCTCCAGACGGCTCACCTGCCCCAGCACAAGGCCGGGAGAAGCGCAGGAACCTTTATACACTTTCATGTTCGGTCACCTCCGGCAAAAGCTCGGCTTCCGGCGTGGTCAGGGTGCGCCAGACCAGCGCCTGCAGAAAGGTATTGGGCAGCAGCGCGGCCAGTGCGGCCCGCGCCGCATCGGCACTGCCCTCAAACAGCGGTGCAAAGCTCTGCATCCGTGCCTGATCGCACTTTGCAAGGAATGCATCGCACAAAGTATGGGTGGTGTAGTAATGGGCCGGGTCCACACCGGCATCTTCCGCAGCGGCTTCCAGCGGGGCAAGGTCGGCATCCTTCATCTTGGCCAGCAGCAGGGCCGCATCCGCCGTCAGGGTGACCGGGTATTTCTCCCGCACGGCCTTTTGCACCCGCTCAAATTTTGCGTGGAACTCAGCAGCGTCCGCGCAGCTCTGGGCATCACAGGAGACAGCATAGGCACACCCCCGCAGATATCCCATAGCGCGGCGGGTATCATAGTAGCCCAGCTCGATGTTGCGGCGGGCGGTGTCGGGGTCAAAGTGCAGGATATCGCCCAGCTCCCAGTAGCTGCGCACCATCACGGTGGGCAGGCCGGTGAGGTTGGGGCGGGTGATGCCCACGCCTTCCAGATCGACGCACACCAGTTCATCCGCGCCCATGCGTTTGGCAAGACCGGTGGGCATGTTGTCGCTGTAGCCGCCATCCAGAAACTTGACCCCGTCGATCTCCCGCGCACGCAGCGCCGGGAAGCAGGCAGCGGAGGCCATCAGGTAGTCCTTGACCCTTCCTGCCGGGATCTCGTCCAGCGTCAGCTCCCGGGGCTTTAAGCCCCGCTGCTCCACCGTGACAAGGCCGAAGCGGATGGGAGCCGCGCGCAGGGCATCCTCGTCCAGAACCCGCTCCACGATCTCTTCCAGCGGGGTCACATCCATGCCGCCGGCTTTCACCACGCTGCGCAGGAACTGGTGCAGGGCCGAAAGGTCGGCATCCTCCTCCGGCAGCTCCATCACATCCTTGCTGCGGATGGCCAGCCACATATCGCGGGCCGTCTCGTACTGGTCCAGCACGAACATGGCACCGTTCAGGCTGCCAACGCTGGTGCCGGTAATGATCTGCGGGTGCCAGTCCAGCTCCATCAGCGCGCGCCACACACCCACCTGATAGCTGCCCCTAGCTCCGCCGCCCGCCAGCACCAGAGCTTTGCACGGAGCACTGCGTTCATCCATTGCATCCGCCTCCTTTGATCGTTTCCGGTTTTGTTCAGATTATAGCATATTTCCAGAGAAATTTCTTCCGTTTTTTGTAAATTGATGCCTTTCTCCCGGCAAAGAAACATGGTATACTTGTCAGGATCTCAAAAGGAGGCATTCTCATGCACTGCAAGCAATGGATCTTTGATATGGACGGCACCCTGACCGACAGCATGACCGTGGTGTGGGAGGGTGCCCCCGACGCACTGCTGCGCCGCTATGGCCGCACCCCGCGGGGGGATCTGCGCGCCACACTGCTGAACATGGGAATGCAGGAGGGCGCACAGTATCTTATCCGGGAGTACGGCCTGCCGCTGACCGAGGAAAGCTATTTTTCCGTGATGCGCGAGGTGATCGCCGAATTGTACGAGACCGTGGAGCTGAAACCCGGCGTGCGCACGATGCTGGCAAAGCTGCAGGCCGAGGGCGCACGCATGTGCATCTGCTCCAACACCTGGGCCGAACAGTGCCGCACCGTGCTTACCCGGCTGGGCATCGCGCAGTATTTCTCCTTCATCGTGGAAGCGCAGGGCGTGCTGCACAAAAGCCACCCGGAGGTGTTCTTTGAGTGCATGAGCCGTCTGGGCGGTGCAGACCCCGCCGCCTGCGCCGTGTGCGAGGATGCCGTATACGCCGCCGCCACCGCCCACAAGGCCGGGTATTACGTCATTGGCATCGCAGACCGCACCTCTGCCGCCGACGAGCCGGAGATGCGCCGCATCTGCAGCCAGTTCGTGCCCCGGTGGGATATGCTGGACTGGACACGTGTGTAATAAAAAAGGGCCGCAGCGTGCGGTTCTTTTCTCTATCTGATCCTTCTTTGCTCTTGCATTTTGTTCGCAAGAAGAGTATGATATTATAAATAGGACTGCCCCAAGGGGGAAGTGTCCTTATTTGTGAGAATACACTCTGTGATTTTCAATATAAAGGTATAATATCCGTAAAGAGGAGACCTTCCGTCATGAACAACCCACTCGTCAGCATTATCGTGCCTGTGTACAACGTGCAGAATAGTGTTGCCCGCTGTCTGGAGAGCATTTGTGCCCAGACATGGAAGGATATCGAGGTCATTCTGGTCAACGACGGGTCCCGGGACGAAAGCTTTTCCATCTGTGAGCAATTCCGTGAAAAGGACCCCCGCATCGTTCTGGTGGACAAATCCAATTCCGGTGTGTCGGAGACCCGCAACTGCGGCATGTCCCTTGCAAAGGGCAAGTATGTGCAGTTTGTGGACAGCGACGATTATCTCGACCCTGATTTTACCGAGCGGCTGGTGACTGCTGCCGAAGCGAACAACGCCGATCTGGTCATTGCACCTTACTGGATGGTGATTCCCGCCAACTCTTCCAAGGCCACGCAGGCACTGGAAAACCTGCAGGAGAACCTTGGCATCGATGCCGAGAAAAAGCCTGATGATATCCGTGAATACGGCTTCCTGCCCGAGGGCATCTACGACCGCGATACCTTTGCCCTGCGCCTGATGGAGAAGCCCGCATCCTTCTTCTACAGCGTCCTGTGGAACAAGCTCTACCGCCGGGATATTCTGGCAGACCATCATCTGCAGTTCACCAGCGAGGTGCGCTGGGCCGAAGATCTGGTTTTCAACCTGGAATACATTTTGTACGCCAATGTTTTCGTATCCATTTCCAAAGCGGGCTACCACTATGTGCAGAACCCCCAGAGCATCTGCCACACCCAGATCAATCTGGCTTCCATCGTGCAGAACAAACTGCAGGTGTTCCGCTATTACAAGGAGCTGTACACAAAGCTGGGCCTGTACGATCAGGTGCAGCCGCAGCTGTATAAATTCCTGACCGCGTTCTCCGAGAACGCCTATCCCTCCGGTTCTCCCCAGAAGATCATCATGGACATGGCCAACCGCTGGGGCTTTGGTGTTCTGGATGCTTCCGACAAGGAAAAGAAACACAAAACCGAACCCGATGCCTGATCTCCTGGCACGAAAAAAGAGCCGTGAAAGCGGCTCTTTTTTTGTTTGCCATTTTACCGGTCGGTCCAGCTGCGGAAGGCATCGCGCACTGCACCCTCCCGTCCGCGCGGGATGGGGATGCGCGCACCGCTGCACATCTGCAGCTCGCCCGCCGTCAGCAGCTGTGCCGCCGCCAGATTGACCACATAGGAGCGGTGCGGCTGCAAAAAACGCCCGTCTTCCAGCAGCGGCTTTGCTACCTCGGCAAAGGACACCCGCAGCGAAAGGGACACCACATCCTCGCCGCTGAGCAGATGGAAGTGCACCACATGGTGGGTGCACTCCAGATATTCGATCTGCGCATAGGCCAGCGCCCGCAGGCCTTCGGCGGTGGCAACGGTCATTGCCGGGCCGTACTCCGGCTCGGTAGCGCGGGCAAGCAGGGCCGAAAGCTCCTGCTGGTGCACCGGCAGAAGCAGATACTGCATGGCATCCACCCGGAAAGCGCTATAGGCGTGGGCCGGTGTGCGGGCCGCAAAGGCCAGCGGAGCCCTGCGGCCCCGGCGGCGCAGCTCCGCAGCCGCCGAAAGCCCTGCCGGGGCCGCTACAGCGCCCAGCTCGATGAGATACAGGTCAAACCGTTCTCCCTCGGTGTCCCGGCGCAGCAGCGCATCTGCATCCGGCAGCTGCTGCACGATGCACGCATCCTGCCGCCGGGCAAAATATTCCATGCACTGGCGTTCCAGCCCGCTGCGCAAGGCCGCGTCCGGGCTGCATACCGCAATGTGAAATACCATCTCACATTCTCCTTTCCGCCAGCCGCCCGCCTTGATTTTTGCGCAGGGCTGGAGTATGATAAATAAAACTTTGCTGCATCGAAAAAAGAAAAAACGGAGGGACCCGCCATGCCGCAGCCGCTTGTCAGCGTTATCGTGCCCGCCTATAACGCGGCGGGCTTCATCTCCCGCTGTGTGGAGAGCATCACATCCCAGAGCTACCCGGAGCTTGAGATCCTTCTGCTGAACGACGGCTCCACCGACGACACCCTTGCTGTCTGCCGGAAGCTTGCTGCCGCCGACAGCCGCATCCGTGTGGTGGACAAGCCCAACACCGGCGCAGCAGACACCCGCAGCTGCGGCCTTGCCCTTGCCCACGGCGAATACATCCAGTTTGCGGACAGCGACGATCACCTGCTGCCGGGCTGCACCGCAAACCTGGTGGCTGCTATGCAGCGCAGCCATGCCGACCTTGTGCTGGCTCCCTACCGGATGATGGTGCCCCGCAAGGATGGCGGCTATGACGCCCGGGAGTACAGCCTGCTGCCCGCCGGGGTGTACAACAAGGTGGATTACCTGTGGCAGCTCACCGGCAATGCCGCTGCCTTTTACTACGGCGTGCTCTGGAACAAGCTCTACCGCCGGGATCTCATCCAGATGGCGCACATCCGGTTCGAGCATGTGGTATACGCCGAGGACCAGCTGTTCAACACCCGGTATCTGCAGGTGGCACAGCGGTTTGCCGCCATCGACGAAGCCGCCTACTGCTACATCCAGAACCCGCAGAGCGTATGCCATACGCAGGTGAGCGCGGCGGACATGCTGCGCCACCGCAGCCAGATGTACCACACCTACAAGGAAATGTGCATCCAGCTGGGCGTGTACGATAAATTCCGCCTGCGGCTGCACGGCATCTATCTGAGCCTGTTTGAAAGCCCTCTGCCCAACGGCCCGGTGCAGAAACTTTCCGACGCATTTGCCCGCACCCACAGCCGCATCTGAGAAAAGGAGAACCTATGGAATTTCCCCTTGTAAGCATCATCGTGCCCATGTACAACACTGCCGGGTGCATTGCCCGCTGTGTCAAAAGCATCTGCGCTCAGACTTATAAAAGCATTGAGATCCTGCTGCTGAACGATGGCTCCACCGACGACACCCTTGCCGTCTGCCGCGCCCTTGCCGCCAGCGACCACCGCATTGCACTGGTGGATAAAACCAACACCGGCGCAGCGGATACCCGCAATCAGGGCATTGCGCTGGCCCACGGCAAATACATCCAGTTTGTGGACAGCGACGACTGGCTGGCCCCCGATTTTACGGAAAAGCTGGTCTCCGCCGCCGAGGCCCACACCGCCGATCTTGTGATCGCGCCCTTCTGGATGGTGTACCCGGAAAACCATGTGGAGCGCATCCGCCCATGGGAAAAGGCGCTGCAGCATGTGCTCCAGCGCAATCCGCCCCGCACCCGGGCCTATGGCTATCTGCCTGCCGGGGTGTACACCGGACAGGAGTACGCAAAGCATCTGATCCAGAAGCCGAACACCTTCTACTATGGCAGTCCCTGCAACAAGCTCTACCGCCGTGACCTCCTGCGGAAGCACAGCCTCCATTTCCGCAAAGAATTGTTTGCGGAGGATCAGCTGTTCAACACCGAATATCTGCGCTATGTGCGCACCGCCGTTTCCATCCCGGACATCGGCTATTACTACCTGCAGAACAGCCAGAGCGTCTCCCACTCCAGAGTGACCACCGCCGACATCCTTTCGCTGCGGCGGCGGGTGATGCTCCTGTACCGGGACATCTACACCGAACTTGGCATCTACCCGGAAACGCGGGCGGCCATCCTGCGTTCGCCCTTTGGCGAAAACGAGTTCACTCTTCCGCCGCTGGACACCCCACAGACGCACTGCTGCAAGCTGTGACCCTATAAAAAGCACCCGGCTGCCGCCGAGAGCCGCTCTGGCTCCTGCACGGCTCCGGGTGTTTTTTGCGCTTTCTCAGCAGCCGATGGCGGCACACTTCTCCGCCAGCCAGCTGCGCTCTTCGTCGTTCAGGTGCGGTGCCAGCTTTGCAAACACCTGACGGTGGTAATCGTTCAGCCATGCGATCTCGTCCTTATCCAGCACACCGGGCAGGATGGGAGAGGTGGCAATGGGCACGAACATCAGCGGTTCAAAGCCAAGGAAGGTACCGTACTGGTTATCGGCCTTGTGCACGCACACCAGCTCGTTCTCGATGCGGATGCCCACGAGGTCGGTCTCGTAAACGCCCGGCTCGTCGGTGACGACCATGCCGGGGCGCATCAGGGTGGTGTTGCGGCCGTTCAGGGCGTGGGGGCCTTCGTGGACGTTGCCCACAAAGCTGACGCTGTGACCGGTGCCGCAGCGGTAGTTGATGAGGTGCCGCCACAGCGGTTCCCGGGCAATGGTGTCGATCATCTTACACTCGCAGTAATCCAGCCAGACGGCCTTGGCAAGGTCGATGTGGCTCTGCAGAGTCCATGTGTAGAAGCGCTTTTCATCCTCGGTCAGCGGGCCAAGCGGGTAGGTGCGGGTGATGTCGGTGGTGCCGTCCATGTAGGTGGCACCGCTGTCCACCAGCAGAAAGCCCTTCTTTTCCAGCACAGCGTGATCTTCCGGGGTTGCGTGGTAGTGCATCATGGCTGCATTGCCGCCGTAGGCCGCAATGGTGCCAAAGCTTTCCACAAGGAATTTATCGTCCGCACTGCGGTACTTGTGTAGAATTTCATCCACCGTCAGCTCGGTCAGGGTCTCACCGGCAGCAAGGCGGCTTTCCAGCTCGATCTGGAACCGCACCATGGCCACAGCGTCCCGGATATGGGCCTGCTTTGTGTGGGCAAGCTCCGTTTCGTTCTTCACGCCCTTCATCATCAGCAGCGGGTCGGTGCCGTCCTTCACGGTGAGGGCAGGGTTCTGCTCCAGCACCTGATACACGGCGTAGTTCACCGTGGCCGTCTCGGCCAGCACGGTCTGGGGTTCCGTCTCAGCAGCGAGGAACTTCAGCACATCGTCGTACTCCGCCAGCGTGATGCCGTTGGCTTCCAGCTCTGCCTTTGCCTCCGGGGTGACGCGGGCCGTGTTGATGAAGAGTACCGCGCGGCGGGGTGTCACATAGCAGTAGGCCATGGCATAGGGAGTGCACTCAATGTCCATGGCGCGCAGGTTCAAAAGCCATGCCAGATGATCCAGCTTGCCCACAAACTGAGCGGTGCAGCCCAGCTCCTTGAGCTTGCTGCGCAGCTGATCCAGCTTTTCCGCCGGGGAGAAGCCCGCATATTCCTTCGGCAGGATCCACGCTGGGGTATCCGGCAGGGCAGGGCGGCCCTCCGTCCACAGCTCGTCCTCAAGGTTCAGGGTCTTGATGAAAGCGCCCTTCTTTTCCAGTGCCTTTTTCAGGTCGTTCACGAGGGCGGTATTCGCGGTCAGGCCGCACAGGCCCAGTGCTTCGCCCTCATTCAGGGCATTTGCGCAGTATTCCTCCACGGTGGGCACGCCGGGTTCCCCCATGCGCTGCAGTTTGATCTCGGTACCCGCAATTTCCTTCTCGGCCTGCACAAAATAACGGCCGTCGGCCCACAGGGCGCTCTCGGTGCGGGTGACCACGAAGTTGGAGTTCTCGCCGTGGAACCCGGAGAACCAGGTCAGGCTGGTGTAATGGCAGGGCAGGTATTCGCTGGCGTGGGGATCACCCACAGGGATCAGATAAACGGCCACGCCGTTTGCAGCCATGGCGGCACGCAGCGCGGCAAGGCGCTCGGGAACGGTATTCATGCTCATATGATTTGCTTCCTTTTCTCTCACCGGAAAGCCCGGCAGCGGTGCATTTCTGTTTGGCCTTATTGTATCATTCCGGGAAAAAGATTGCAATGCAGGGGCGGGACGGTTTGGAATGCGCTCTGCGGGTAGCATCCTCGCCCTCTCAGTCACCTGCGGTGACAGCTCTCCCAAAGGGAGAGCCCTTGGCATGGCGGTATCGTTTCCGGTTGAACTGCAAAGTGTGCGGTTTCGCCAGAGCCTCTCCCTTTGGGAGAGGTGGCATTGCGTCAGCAATGACGGAGAGGGCGAGCCCGCTGCCCTGCGAAGCCGCACCCCTTCCGTCATCGCCTGCGTCAAAGCCGTGTCTGAGGGGGCAAACTGCCAATTTGCAAAAAAAGTTACAATTTTTTCTTGAAAAAGGCGGTTTTCCCATTGACAGCCTTGTTATAATAGGAGTGTAAGTTTTTTGAGCCAGCACTCTGCGGCTCTGTGTGCTATTCGAAGAAAGAGGCAATTGAATCATGACCAAAATCGATATTTTCTCCGGCTTCCTTGGTGCCGGTAAAACTACCCTGATCAAAAAGCTCATCAAAGAGGCCTTTGCCGGCCAGCAGGTGGTGCTGATCGAGAACGAGTTCGGCGAGATCGGCATTGACGGCGGCTTTCTGAAGGAAAGCGGCATCCAGATCAACGAGCTGAACGCCGGCTGCATCTGCTGCTCTTTGGTGGGCGACTTCCGCACCGCCCTGCAGCAGGTGGTGGAGCAGTACCATCCTGACCGCATCGTGATCGAGCCCTCCGGCGTGGGCAAGCTCTCCGATGTGACCCGCGCTGTGGAAGGCGTGGCCGAGCATCTGGATGTGCAGCTGAACAGCTTTGTCACCGTAGCCGATGTGAACAAGGTGAAGATGTATATGAAGAACTTCGGCGAGTTCTACGACGACCAGATCAGCCACGCAAGCTGCATCCTGCTCAGCCGCACCCAGACCGCCAGCGAAGAGAAGATCGCCGCTGCGGTCGCCATGCTGCGCGAGAAGAACCCCACCGCTACCATCGTGACCACCGCATGGGACGAGCTGACCGGTGAGCAGATCCTGAAGGCCATGTCCACCAAGGACGACTTCAAGGCAGAGCTGATCGCCATGGCTGCAAAGGCCAATGAGGAGCACGCCCACGAGGACGAGGATGAAGAGCATCACCACCATCATCACCACGATCACGAGAACGGTGTGTGCAGCTGCGGCCATCATCACGATCACGATGATGATGACGACGAGGACGAGCACGAACATCACCACGATCACGATGAAGATGATGACCACGATGAGCATGAGCATGAGCATGAGCACCATCATCACCACGATCATGACGACCACGACCATTGCTGCTGCGGCCACCATCACGACCACGATGATGACGATGATGACGACGAGCACGAGCATCATCACGACCATGACGGCCACTGCTGCTGCGGCCATCACCACCATCATCATGACCACGATGCCGACGAGGTATTCACCAGCTGGGGCGTTGAGACGGCCCGCAAGTTCACCAAGGCAGAAGTGGAGCACGCCCTCACCGAGCTGGATACCGGCAATTACGGCATGATCCTGCGCAGCAAGGGCATCGTGAACGGCGGTGCAGACGGCTGGCTGGAGTTCGACTATGTGCCCGGCGAATGGGAAGTGCGTGCCCGCGGTGCAGATGTGGGCGGCAAGCTGGTCGTGATCGGCTCCAAGCTGAACGAAAAGGCCATTGCAGAGCTGTTCGGCTGCTGAGCTTAAAGTAAAAAGGAGAAACCATTCCTATGGCAAAAGAAATTCCGGTCTACCTGTTTGTCGGCTTTCTGGAAAGCGGCAAGACCAAATTCATTCAGGAGACCTTTGAAGACCCCAACTTTGACTCCGGCGACAAGACCCTGCTGCTGATCTGCGAAGAGGGCGAAGAAGAGTATAATCCCAAAAAGTTCGCCTTTCCCGGCGTGACCGTCAAGGTGCTGGAGGACAAGGCCGAGCTGAACCCGCAGAATCTGCTCAAGCTGGAAAAGGAATCCGGTGCAGGCCGCGTGGTCATTGAGTACAACGGCATGTGGCTGCTGCAGGATCTGGCCGAGGCTCTGCCCGAGAGCTGGATCGTGTACCAGTGCATCGCCACCGCCGACGGCACCACCGCCCTGACCTAC
>OKSD01003715.1_pt1 | contig 11202 bp, 10 predicted proteins | sample 1601221 | NCBI WGS metagenome assembly OKSD01 (sample SAMEA3541550, study PRJEB24748) | human gut metagenome | biome: human gut; feature: human-associated habitat; material: faeces | place: China | collected 2012
AGTATTCCGGTTATCGCATTGAAAATGGTATCTATCAATGATGAGATAATCGGGCAACCCATATGTAAGGTCATGCATGTTGGCCGTCACGCGCTCAGCATGTACGCCACCGTTCGAATCGCATGCATTTTGCTTCCGTCGCATATTCACACCTTTCACCGGGGGACACATTCCGTCATCATGTAAATCACGCAATGCGGTTCCGTACAACAGCAATGTCACCCGTTTGAATATTTAATGCGACATGTCCCCCTAACAGGTGACAGCACTCTATCACAATTGCGAACACGCTTCTACTCTCGACTGATGTCACGTCAACTTGACGAAAGGACATATATATGAAAAAGAACACGTTACGTGTTATTGCGACTCTTTTGGCTTGTGCGACACTTGCATCGGGGAGCGCGACAGCAATGGCAGATGAAGCTTCGCTTCCCAGCATGGATGAGGTGCCGAACAGCGCAGCAATCGAACACGAAGCACATAGCCTCTCCGTCCAGCCCACAGCCGACAAACAATATGCTTACCCGGCAGAGGCGGAGGCTTCCGGAATATTCCCCACTAAAAATGCAAACGCCTACACGGTGCTGCGGCCGCAGTATGCTGGGCCGGGGCAGCCACAGCCTATGCCGCCTGCCTAGCGGGAAAAAGTTCCAATACGACAAATAGCCAAACACTATCTTCCGACCCGAAGAGCGAACAACCCGCAATCGAAGATACGCGCATTTGATGGGAGACGAGCATGCAGCGACAATTCCAATACGCGGGTGGAGATCGGGTGTTGTCGGTTTCCGAACCGCAAATCGACGAGGACGCCTGGAGTGTAAACGTTCGTCTGGAAGACGCTTCTGGACAGACCGTCTGGGAGCATGTCATTTACGGCATCGACGAGGTACAAGCCACGCTCCTGGGCTTACATTTTGCGAAAACCCGATTGCTGGATGACGGCGGCTACCGTTTTCTCAGCGGTACCGATTTGATGCTGCCTTGATTCACGCCCGTTCACAGCCGCGTATTCGCATGTCTATTTGTCCGATTCTCCAGAATCGGTCACTCGCAGCGCATCCTCCACTCACCCGAGTGTCCGATTCGGGTAAATCAGTCATGCACGCATCATCCGAACGCCCCAGACTGTCCGATTCGGGTAAATCGGACACCGTAACCATCGCGACACGCCGTAATTGCGGTATCGGAACGATAGGTGTAGATTAGTCGATTGTCTGCGAGCGTGGCGGAATGGTAGACGCGCTGTCTTCAGGTGGCAGTGAGTGTATGCTCGTGGGGGTTCAACTCCCCCCGCTCGCACCATGGTGAAAGGTCGGAGCCGAAAGGTTCCGGCCTTTTCGTTTCCCAAGCGGCAGTAGAGCTCAGCGGCTCCCGACAACTCCAGTGACTGGAACAATCAGAACTCGTGTTCGTTTCGGTAATGGTTCCCCCATGTCTTCATCGCATCGATGATCGGGCGCAGGCTTTCGCCGACTTCAGTCAGCGAGTATTCGACGTGGTCGTGAACGCGGTCGGCGCTTGGACCGAAGAGACTCTGCCGGCAATCCCGAACACTGCCAAGCATCTGGCCGACGTGCTCGCCGGCACCGACGTGTGCACCATAAGTGTCCGATTCTGGAGAAACGGACAACTGTGGGGCAGTTTTACCTGTTTAGTTGTCCGTTTCTGGTGAATCGGACAACTAAGGTATGGGTTTTGCGTTCTGGATGTCCGATTCTCCAGAATCGGACAGTTTATGGCTATGGCGAGCGGTCAGCGCACGAGGAAGACCATGATGATGATCATGGCGAAGCCGGTCAGGTCGGTGAAGGTGAACGTTTCGCCGGCCCATGCCACTGCGGTGATGGTGGCCATGACCGGTTCGCTGGTGCCGAGCATGGTGGCACGCACCGCGCCGACGCGCATTACGCCTGCCATATAGAGCCAGAACGCGAGGAACGTGCCGCATACGATGGTGTAGAGCAGCAGAAGCACGCCTCGCGCGTCCAGTGCGGGAATGTTCGCCCACGGTTGCGCGAACGGGCATAATATGAGTCCGGACATGAGGAATGTGATGCCGTTGATGGTCATGTTGCCCCATTTGAGCATGAGCACGACCGGCAGGATGGACATGGCCGCGGTGCTCACCGCGTCAACCAGTCCCCATGCGAGCCCCTGCCATGGCAACGACAGCGAGGCGAAGTTGCCGCCGGTGGCGATGAGGAACGTGCCTGCGAACGCCAGGAGCACGCCGACCAATTCACGCTTGAGGGGCAGTCGTTTGCCGCGCAGGCATACCCAGGCGAGCACGAAGATCAGGTTGAGCGTCTGCAATACGGTGGCGGTTCCGGAGTTCGTCCAGTCGATGGTCATCAGGTAGGAGACCTGCACCAGAAGCACGCAGATCAGTGTCGTGACCAGATATTTCGGATACGATTTGACGTCTTTGACCGCTCCGGCGAGTTTCTGCGGTGTGGTGATGGCCGATCCGACCAGGAAGATCAGGCTGGCGAATAGCGCGCGTACGCAGGAAAGCCAGATCGGATCCAGCTGGTAGTCGCGCATCAGCAGTTTGGCCACGGTGCTGTTCATACCCCACATGGCACCGCCCAGCAATGTCATGCCAGTGCCGATGAGCAGGCTTTTCGGCGTCTGTTCCAGCACATGTTCCGTTTTTTTCGTAGTTTTTTTCGTAGTTTTTTGCGATTCGGAAGTTTTCTGCGATTGCGACGCCCGTCCCGACGTTTGCTTTGCCACGGCCTGCCCTCGCTCTCTCCACGGCTTTCACGGCAAATTCACGGCGATTGTAACGCACACGGTACGCATATTAAACGTCAGTTATGCAAAACAGATTTATTCCGCCAAGCTTGCGTTCGGCGCTGACAAAAAATCGAGGATTTTGCCAAGATATGATCCGAGCACAGCATTCGGCATGGAGAAAATTTCGTGCAATGACTGGCTGTATCGCACTTTTTCGATGGAACCGCCGCCTTCTCGCACACGTTCGACGAAGTCATCTTGCGGTCCGTTGAGCACCCACACGTCGCGTCCGGCTTGGAATAGCAATACCGGAGCTTCGATAGCTCCACACATGTCAGGTTTGAGCACGGCTCGGGAAAGCGCCATCGCCTGGTTTGCCCAATCGAACGTGGCCGCGTTGGTCTGGCACGTCACGTCCGCCAAACGTTGCTTGTGGAACCAGCGGATGCGTGCCTCCGAGGCCCCGCGGTAGTCGTCGAGATTGAGGTTGCCGTCGAAATCGGTATGCCCGAACACACGCGATTTGCCGAAGCCAAGCCCGCAGATTACGCCGACCACAATGCGTGCGACCCACGTCGGCATGCCGACCACCGGCGCGATCATCGGCGCGGACAGCACCGCCTTGTCGAACAGCGACGGGTAACGTTCCAGCGCGGCCGCGCCGATGCCGCCGCCCATGGAATGGCAGTACAGGTACATTGGGCCACCATCCGCCGCCTCACGCCCCACAGTCTGTGCAAACGTGGCGAAATCGGCCACATATCGCCGCCAATCGTCAATCCATACCAAACTTGGATTGCTCATATCGTGCGCGGAATGGCCATGCCCGCGATGCTCGAACACGCACACCGAATAGCCGGCCAACAGAAAGTACCACACCATTTCGCTGTATTTGCGTCCGAATTCGGTGAATCCGTGCGAAATGACGATCGTGCCACGAAATACGCCCGAAGCGCCTTCCTCGCGCAACGCGTCGAATGTGCGCGCGTCGTAGCGGTAGTAATGCAACCGGCCGGGGCGCTCCAACTTGGGCAACGCCTTGCCTTCCCAATCGACGGTGGCCGGTTCCATCCAACCTTCCGTCATGCAAGCCTGCAGCGCAGGCAGCACCGTAGCGTCCATTTCGGCGTCATAGCGCGCCTCGTCGATGAGCGTGATAGTCATGGTTCCATCTTAGGCGAACGGCGCCAAGACGAAACTAAGCACAGGCATACGCGCTGTATAACGATGCGTCAGTGCATCAACGGCGTACCGGAACAACCGAATCGTCACCCCCGCGCGCCATCCTCGCATACTATGGAGGTATGAAGTTCGTTTCACTGCTGATGGTGGTAACGCTGTCTCTCACCGGCACACCAACGTATGCGTACGCGGCGGCAACTCCCGTTGACAACAACGGTGATATCTCCGCTGCCCAAGATTCCAACTGCCCAACATGGCTGCAATGGCTGTGCGGAAAAGGAAAGTGATCGCATGATGTCCACGCGGGAAAAGCATCCCAAGATTCACCGCATCGCGCTGGTCGACAATGATCCGCGAGCGCTGGATTCGCTCAGTGCCGTCATTGCCAGCAAAGTGCCGACCGCGTATGTGGTGTGGACGGCGACTTCAGGCTGTGAGGCGATAGAACGTTGCCAGGATGCGAACGGCCATGTCAGTTTGTTGATTCTCGATATGTCGATGGAGGGATTGCAAGGCCCCGCCACGTGTCGTCGGTTGCGTTTGATGGGCCAGCGCATGCCGATTCTCGGTGCAACCAGTTTTTCCATCAATAGTTATCGGGACAAGCTGGTTGAGGCTGGTGCGCAAGGGTTGGTTGGTAAGGAGAATGCCGACCAGTTGGCGCAGATTATTATGCGTATGTGCAATGGCGAGGTGATGGAGGGATTTGAGCCGCCTGCGTTGGCCAATCTGCGTATCAGCAGGGAGGCTGAGACCACTCCCGCGCTTACCGTTCGTGAGGAGCAGATTATTTCCTTGTGCGCGGAGGGCATGCTTGACCGGGACATCGCCGAGCGTTTGGGGATTTCCGAAGCCACCATCCGCAAACATATGCAAAGTATTTTAAGAAAACTCAACTGCAAGACCTCGCGTCAGGCAGTGGCACTGTGGGTGAGGTCCAATGCGCTCTAAACCCGCAACTCAGTACATTGCGTGGCGCAACCGTATGCGCACGCAGCATCCGAACCTGTGGCATCCAATCCGTTTCGCCATTATGCTGATCGTGCTTGCATGGACCATATACGGCGTTTGCTACGAGCCTCCTACCGACATATTTGGCGTGATATGGGTTGCGATGCTGGTTACGGCGCTCGTACTGTCTCCGCTGTTTCTGAAAAGTACATCGGTGGCGATTCTCGTGATTGCCTCCATAGGCGATCTGTTTACTCCCTACGCGCATTTGGGAAATTCTCTTCCCGCGCAGCTTTACGCCTATGGCATGCTCGCATACAGCACTAATGCCATTATCGTGGCAACGTTACTCATATATTACGTTGTTAACATTCTGCTGATTGACCCCCCTGACCCAAATACCAACCCCGTCGCCATGGTCAGCATGTATGCCATGGTGCTACTGCTTGGTCGGACGTTGAGTTGGAGCGAAAAAACAACGCAGAAAAGCTTCGAAGCGGCGCAGAACAAGAATCGTCTGCAGGAATTGGAAAGCCGCGCACGCATTACCGATGCCATTCACGATGCGGTGACGGGCGATTTGTCAGCGGCGTCGTTTGTGGCGCAACGGCATATCGGTGGCAACTCTAGCGGCCCTGGCGTCGCTGCTGACCCTGCCAACGCAACCACAACTACGGCAACCACAACAGCCGATGCCGAAGACTGGCGTCAAATCAACGAATATATTCTTTCCGCATTGACGAACGTGCATCGCGTCATCGACGAATTGAATATGGACGCCACCACTCTCCCCGGCGACGCCGACGGCGAAGCGTTGGCCAATCTGCTGCGAGCAACACTGGATGACGGCGATCGTCGCTTGCGCAAGCTTGGCTTCAATATCACGTCCATCCGGCACTGCGCGGGCGGCAAGCCGAGCGCATCGCAAGCAATCGCCGAACTTGCCAATAATCTGCTGCGCGAGATCTATGCGAATATCGCACGCCATGCCGCTCCGGGAAGCAAGGTCGATCTTTCGGTGATGCTCCGGCCGAATGCCATCGAAATCACGCAAATCAATCCCATGAAAGAGGACATGGCTGGAGCTGACGAGCGCGATGACGAACTACCGGGCGGCCACGGGCTCGCCTCGTTCAAGAAGCAGCTCGAATCGTATCAGGGCACGCTCACCACGTCTGCGCAGGACGGCAGTTGGACGTTGTTTGCGTACATTCCGGTGACCGTCATCGACGATTCGCCCGGTTTGCTTGAACAAGTGCAGGTTTGACCATAGCTGCGGATCAGGGTTGGGACGAGCCCGATCCACCGATTTCCGTCTTTTTCAAGCCCAGATTTTTTTTTGGGGGGGGGTACACAAATGTGGTACCCCCTCGCTTGCGAAGTCGTTTCGCCTGTTTTATGTTGGCATTCGAGAAGGGAACGCGTTCGCCCACGACGTTCGGATGCTTGGCAGTCCGGGAATCGCAGGGGAACGCGTTTTGTCTTCCTACGGCGCTTTGCAGCACTTTCGTTTGCGATGTTGCCGTTACCGTTACTGCACTGTCGTCACGGTGCCGTCACCCCAACGCTTCCGCAAGGAAATCGCGCTGCAGGATCAGCAGATTTTCGGCAACCGTCTCGTCGTTGGTCATGTGCGTGATGCCGGTCAGCGGCAGGAACGTGTGCTTACGTCCGGTTGCCATCAGCGCCTGGCTCAGGCGCAGGCTGTGCGCGATCGTCACATTGTCGTCGGCGAACCCGTGGATGAGCATGAGCGGGCGATCAAGCTGCGGCGCGTCGGCGATGATGCTGTTGCGTTCGTACACGGCCGAGTCAAGGCCGAGATAGCGTTCGGTGTAATGCGTGTCGTACAGCGTCCAGTCGGTCGGAGGCGCGCCCGCGCAGGCCGCGGCGAACGTTTCCGGCGCCTCCAACACGGCGAGCGCGGAGAGGAATCCGCCGTACGACCAGCCGATCATGGCGACGCGGCTGAGATCGGGTTGCGGAACGTTGGCTGCCGCATTCTCGCCAGCCAGCGCTTCCAACGCTTCCGGCAACGCGCGCACGGCGTCGATCTGGTCTTCGAGCGTTACGGATTTCATGGTTTCGTAGATGGCGCGGTCCCATTGCGGGCCGCGTCCGGTGGTGCCGCGTCCGTCGGTGGTGACCACGATGTAGCCTTGGTCGGCCCACCATTGCGCGTCCCAATAGAAGGATTGACTTTCGATGACCTGTTGGAAGCCGGGGCCTCCGTAGGGTTTCATGAGTACCGGCAGGATGGCTTCGTGCGCGTATTCACTATCGGATGAGGGCAGCACGATCGCCGTGTACAGCTCACGTTCGCCGAGTCGGGTGAAGTGCACGTTCGGCGTGAATCCGGGGGTTTCGGCATGGTTTTCGATTGGTGCGACCACCATTGACGCCACGTCCGTACCATTTTCGTCGGTTGTGGCGATGTTCATGCAATGCTGCATTTGCACGGTTGCGTCGTCCATGCCCCGTCCGGTCACCACGCAGCCGTTGCCGGCGCGAGACATGCTCCACTGGCCGGGCGCGTAGGTGAGGGGTTCCCATGTGCCGTCATAGCGGATCGACACCACGTCGAAGCTGCGGGCGTCATGGTCGGAGGCATTCGACTGCCAGAGGAACGGCAGGTCGCTTTCAGGCAGGATTTCAGGGGTGCGCTGCACCACGCACAGCACGTCGTCGTCGGTCACGTCGAGCACTTCGCGCACCTGCAGTCCGGCCGGAGTGAAGGGCGTACCATCAACGGTGAGTCGGTTCGTATCGACGTCCATGTCGTTCATCGCGCAGATCAAGCGTCCATCCGGAGTGAATGCAGGGGTGCCGTGGATGAGGTCGAGCCAGTAGTCGTTGCCGTGTTCCTCAAGCACGCGCGTGGTGCCGGGGCGTTCGCCTTCCGCGTATTCGGGAATGGCGATGGAGAAGGTTTCGACCTCGTCGCCATTGTCGTCGGTGAAGCCGTTTTCCGCGTCACGCATGGTGGCGATCGGCTCGCCTACATGGATGGCGAGCACCTGATCGTGCTGCTGGAGGCGGTCTTGCACAAGGATGATCGGATCGTGGCCTTCACTCCAGCTTACGGCGGCCAGATATTCGTAGGATTCATGGTCCCACTGCACTTCGTTGGCGATTGCCCCGTAGCAGCAGTTGTCGCTGTCGTAGCCGAGTTCCAGCAGGGTCAGCCGCACGTCGGCATTGGCGGTCAACGCTTGCGGATAGCGGTTGGCTTGCGCCGGATTGGTTGGATTCGCGGGGTCCGACAGATGCCAGATCGGTTCGGGGGATTCGTCGTAGGTTTCGAAGAGCACGTATTTGGAGTCGGGTGACCACCAGAAGCCGTCGTATCGGTCCATTTCTTCGCCTGCGGCGAATTCCGCCAATCCGATTTTCCATTCGCCGTTCTGCGGTGCCGAGGCGACCACCGAAATCGCGTCGCCGGTTTCTTCATCGTTGGCAAGATCCACGTCCACCAGATACGTGCCGGTGGTGTACATGATGTGCCGTCCGTCGGGACTGATGCGCGGGTTCAGCACCGGTTTGAGTTCATCTTCCTCTATCGTGATGGCTCGCGTCGCGCCCGCCGTAAGGTCGGGGAGGAAAAGCTGCCCGTTGATGGTGAAGGTCACGCGGTTGCCAGCACCGTCGACGCAATACGAGACGATGCCGGATCCGCCTTCGCGCGCACGTTCGCGTCGCGCCTTCTCTTCCGCCGGAACGTCTTCCGCGTCGGCGTCGGCAAGCAATACGCGCGGATCGGCGAGCGGAATCTCACCGATGTTGCCGTCTTCGTCGATCACGCTCATCCACAGCGAGGTGACGGTGTCTTCCGGACCGTCGGAACGCAGGAACAGCGCGCGGGAGCCGTCTGCAATCACGCGCGCCGAACGCGGAGCGCCGCAGGAAAATCGCAAGGTACGTGCTTTTTTACGGGGGAACTGTCGAATCGCATCTGTCATGCTCCCAACCTATCACCATCCCAATTCCACCTTCCGTGAATTCGTACATCGTGGAAATCGGGGGCGAAGGTAGTCATATTCGCGGATAAATACCCCCTAAATGATGCTGGGGATGGATTTATGCATGAAATTTTTGCAATTAAAGGACTTACGAATTGGCGCTCGGCGCTCTACCGCGTAGGATGGGTGAGGATAGAAAGGGACAAGCATGAGTGTTCTCGACCGATTTGAGAAAAGCGTGGAAGGCGCCGTCAACGGGGTTTTCGCCAAGTTCGGGTCCAAGGACCTGCAGCCCGTCGACCTTTCCAGCGCTCTGGAACGTGAGATTGACAAAGAGGCCATGCCCGTCACGCGAGACCGTACCGTGGCGCCGAATGAGTACCGTTTCAAGCTGAGCACGCCGGATTTCAACAACATCGTCGAATGGGGCGCGGAAGCGTTGGCCAATGAGCTGGCCGACAACCTCACCCAGTACGCGAAGGACCAGCATTACGCGTTCGTCGGTCCGGTCGTGGTGATCTTCGAAGAGGACCTTGACCTCACCAAGAGCAATTTCAAGCTGACGAGCGAATCCGTGCAAGGCAATACCGTGCCCGTCACCACCGACGCGCAGACCGAAGACTGCCCGATGCTGGAAATCGGCGAACACCAGTATCTGCTCACGGAAAGCAAGACCATTATCGGCCGCGGATCCGACTGCGATATCGTGATCGACGATCCGGGCATCTCCCGCCGCCACATGCAGATCGACATCACCGACAACGGCAACACCGTCATCGCACGCGATCTGGGCTCCACCAACGGCATGTATGTCGAAGGCCATCATGTCGAGGCGGCCACGTTGCTCGACGGCAACACGATCACCATCGGCCGCACCCGAATCCTGTATTGGGCCTCTTCGCAGGATCAGGAGTAACCAACCCCAACCTCGGGAGTTGCCTCTATGCTCACTGAACTTACTTTCGCGATCCTCAAGTACGGCTTCCTCGTACTGCTCTGGATCTTCGTGGCCTGTACGGTGCGTTCGCTGTACAGGGATGTGGAAACGCTCAGCCCGCGCAAGTCGCGGGCTCATCGCCGTAAGGAGCGTCGCGCGCGCAAGGCCGTCGAAGCGCCCGCGCCCGTGGCCGTCCCGGCACCAGTCGTCAGCGCCACATCAAGCGCCAAACCCACCTTGCTGGTCATCATCGATGGCCCCCTTGCCGGCAGTTCCGTCCCTTTGTCCGGCAACACCATCACGCTTGGCCGTTCCGCTTCGAACACCGTGGTTCTGGACGACGAATTCGTCTCGTCCCACCATGCGCGCGTCTATACGGATCCCGCCACCGGCAAGTGGGCCATCGAAGACCTGGGTTCCACCAACGGCACTGTGGTCAACCAGCAGCGTCTGAACGCTCCGATGATTCTCGGATCGCGCGTTCCCGTACGCATTGGCGCAACCACCTTTGAATTGAGGTGACCCGTTTGCCGACTTCTCCCGCTTCACAACCGCTGTTCATGTATTCCACCGTCGTTTCCGATGTGGGTACCGTACGTTCCAACAACCAGGATTCCGCGTTCGCCGGCGAGCATCTGATCGCCATCTGCGATGGCATGGGAGGCCATGCGGGAGGCGACACCGCCTCCACCATCGCCATCCGTTCATTGGCGCATATCGAGCAAGACAACGTGCAGGGCGATGTCCAGATTATCGCCCACATGATGGAAACCTCGGTTATGGCCGCGCATGATGCGATCGTTGGCAAAGCGAAGCGCGAACGTCGTCTCGCGGGCATGGGCACCACCGTCACGTCGGTCGCATTGGTGGCCGGATATTGGGTTTTGGCGCATATCGGCGATTCCCGCGCATATCTGCTGCATGACGGCCGTCTGATCCGCATGACGTCCGACCACAGCTACGTGCAGCATCTGATCGACACCGGCCGCATCAGCGAGGCCGAGGCGCGCAACCATCCGCAGCGCAACGTCGTGATGCGCGTTCTGGGTGATTTCGATATCGATTCGAGTCCGGACATCGCCATACGCAAGGCACATCCGGCCGACCGCTGGCTGCTCTGCTCCGACGGTTTGTGCGGCGTGCTTGAGGATTCCACATTGCAGGAGGTGCTGTCCGCCTGCTCCGATCAGGAGGAGTGCGCGCAACAGCTGGTTTCGATGGCGCTTCGTGCCGGCAGCACCGACAACGTCACCGCGGTCATCGCCGACGCGACGCTCGCCCTTGACGCGGACGCGTTCGATCTGCCGCATCAGACGCCATTGGTTGGCGGCGCGGCCAGCGCAAGCCTTGAGCCGATCGCCGACATCATCAACGAGCCGGTCGCATCCGCTCCCGCACTGCGCGAGGGCAAGAAGTCGCCGGCCGCCC
>OKSD01003718.1_pt1 | contig 11198 bp, 6 predicted proteins | sample 1601221 | NCBI WGS metagenome assembly OKSD01 (sample SAMEA3541550, study PRJEB24748) | human gut metagenome | biome: human gut; feature: human-associated habitat; material: faeces | place: China | collected 2012
CCGGTTTGATGTTCATGGCCTTCGGAGGTTTTTTCTGCCTCTACTCTGTTTACAACTACAACATCGGGACGGCCTTCCGCATGGGTCCGGGCTATTTCCCGATGCTGCTCGGCGGTTTTCTCTTTTTCCTTGGTTTTTTGATCACTGCGAAATCCGTTCTTTTTAAAAGCTCTGAGGAAGACGGCGGCAAGTTCGGAAAGTTTGACTGGTACAACTTTTTTGTGATTCTAGGATCCGTTACGATTTTTGCCGTACTGCTCAGACCGGCAGGTCTCATCCCTGCGACTGCCGTGATGGTTTTCTTATCTTCTTTCGGCAACCGTCCTTTCCGCTGGATTCGGACCTTTTTGCTCTGCGTCTTTTTAAGCGTTGCCGTTTGGCTGATCTTTGTCCTCGGCCTGGATCTAACCGTGCCCATCTGGCCGGCTTTTCTCACGAATTAAGGGGCTGAATTATGGATTTACTAAATAATTTAGCCGTCGGTTTTGCCACTGCTTTATCACTGCAGAACCTGCTCTACTGTTTCTTAGGTGTCACGCTCGGCACCTTGATCGGCGTTCTTCCGGGACTCGGGCCGGTGGCAACGCTCGCCATGCTCCTGCCGATCACTTACACGCTCGATCCGACTTCAGCATTGATTATGCTTGCCGGTATTTATTACGGCTCTCAGTACGGCGGATCCACAACCGCGATTTTGGTTAACCTTCCGGGCGAGTCGGCTTCGGTGGTCACATGCTTAGACGGATACCAGATGGCGCGTCACGGCAAAGCCGGCACCGCACTCGGCATTGCGGCTATCGGCTCTTTTATTGCAGGCTGCTTTGCAACGATCTTGGTCGCTGCTTTCGCACCTCCTCTGATTGAACTTGCCTTTAAATTCGGTCCGGCCGAATATTTCAGCCTGATGGTTCTGGGTCTTGTCGGCGCCGTTGTGCTTGCCAACGGTTCTGTACTGAAGGCCTTTGCCATGATCATCTTAGGCCTGCTTCTCGGCATCATCGGAGCAGACGTCAATTCCGGAACTTTCCGTTTTGATTTCGGCATTGCCGAACTTCAGGACGGCATCGATTTCGTCGCCATTTCTATGGGCCTGTTCGGATTCACTGAAATTATCGTGAATTTGTCCAAAGGCGAAACGCGCGATTCCATTACAGAAAAGGTCGGCTCCATTTGGCCGAGCCGAAAAGAATTATGCAAAGCCGCGCCTGCCATCACGCGCGGCACTTTGCTGGGTTCCTTCCTCGGCATTCTTCCCGGCGGCGGAGCTCTGCTCGCTTCCTTTGCTTCTTATACGCTTGAGAAGAAAGTCGGCGGCAAAAACGCCAATCCTCCGTTTGGTAAAGGCAACATTGCCGGTGTTGCCGGTCCGGAATCTGCCAACAACGCAGGCGCCCAGACGAGCTTCATTCCGATGCTCACGCTCGGCATTCCCTGCAACGCTACGATGGCTTTGATGATCGGCGCGCTGATGATTCACAACATCACGCCGGGACCTCAGGTCATGAGCTCTAATCCGACACTTTTCTGGGGCTTAGTTGTCTCAATGTGGATCGGCAACCTGATGCTTGTGATTTTGAATCTGCCTTTAATCGGCGTTTGGGTTCAGTTGCTGCGCGTTCCTTACGGCTTGCTCTATCCGATGATTCTGACTTTCTGCTGTATCGGCGTGTATTCCATTAATAACAATCCGTTTGATGTCTACATCACGATAATCTGCGGTGCACTTGGCTACCTATTTGCAAAACTGAAATGTGAACCAGCACCATTGATCCTGGGCTTCATTCTCGGACCAATGATGGAAGAAAACCTCAGAAGAGCAATGCTTCTTTCTCGCGGTGACCCATCGACCTTCTTTACGCGTCCCATCTCTCTCGTCCTATTGATGATGGCCATCTTCCTGCTGCTGCTCATCCTCTTACCGAGTATTAAGAAAGGCCGCGAGGTAGCGTTCAAAGAAGACTAAACATTGCGCTCGGACTAGGATTTTGTTAATCTGAAACCCTTGTCTAGAGTGGAAAATTTGTCGCCTGTCGCCGGGTGTCCATGATTGGATACGACAGCATCGTGAGGGTTCTTCGATTTTTCGGAGAGGGTGTCCACGGACAAGGAGTTCCCGCTTCTCGATTGAAAATCGGGGCGGGAATTTTATTTTCTGTAGTTCCAATAGCAATCACATTTCTCTCAGAATCATAAGACTTAAACATGTCTTCTGTTCCGGCTCGGGAAGCTTGTGATGGTTAAAATCCAATGTTTTGGATACCTTTTCAGAAAGCCTCTTTCTCTCACAGATCTTCTCCAAACAACCGACACAGGGACATCTAATCGATTTTGGAAGGAGAACGATTTCAGGCCGTTTCTTCGGACATGTATTCGGGCTCTCTAATTCTTCTAGAACTCATTTGCGAAGAGAACAGCCAAGCCAGTAAGGCGAAGGGCTGCCCGAAGACAGCCCTTCGAAGATGCCGCTTGGCATCAAGGAGCAACTAAGTAATTACCGCCTCCAGACCTGAGAGGCGGCGCCAAGTCTTAGAACATGATCGGATCGTAGTATCCGGAGAAGAGGATGGAAGCTCTCAGCAGGAGCGCACCGATGATGCCGAGGATCGCACTGCAGGCCAAAATCTTATGGCTGCGTGTCAGCAGATTCAGGAGCAGAGGCACGACAGAACCGAGAATAATCACGCCGACCCAGAACATCACGGCATGAGGACCGCTGATCAGAGCTTCTGCACCGGCTCTGGCACCGGCAAGCGCGGAACCCAAAGCAACGTGGACAAAGGCAAAAATGGTGAACAGTTCTGCAACTTCAACCCAGAAGGAAGTTCTTCTGCTCCAGCGAACGGTATCCGGATCGATCCATTTCATGATCATGAAAAGTTCAATACAGCCGATAGAACTGGCCATGCCGGACATGATCCAAAGCAGCGGAATCAAAGCGGTATTCCACAGAGAGATGCCGACGGCCTGAGTCAAGAGGAAGCCGGAATAAATCGTGCAGCAAACGCCCAGCGCAGCAAAAATTCCGTTGAACCAATTGGACTTAGTCATGTTCTGCCAGTATTCACTCTTGAAAATGATCTTGGCGCAGATCATGGAATAGAACACGGAACCGATGCACAGCAGCGAAAGCAGACAAATGCCGATGAACATCCAAGACTGGAAATTAAAGGAAAAGTCCGCTAAAGCGCTGAAAACGGCAAACGGAAGATTAAGCATCCTAGCCAAGTGGCTGACCACTAAGAGCGTTCCGAGAATGCCTGAAACCGTCAGAAGATAAACAAAGTTCTTCTGTCTGATCCAGTAGTTCAGAAAAAATCCCATACCGGCGAGACCGACGAGCCAAAGGAAAATGGCAATCGTCCACCCCCAATGAGCGGCTTGGAGCTGAGGAGTAAAAGAAGTTAATTCGATCATTTGGACACCACCACAAAGAAGTTAGGTTTCGTGCCTTTGTTCGGCATGAGAAGCTCGGTTCTGCTGGAAGCAATCTTTTTAGAGATTTCAGACTGTGGATCCAAAATATCTCCGAAGAGACGGGCTTCCGCGGGGCACGCCTGAACACAAGCCGGCTGCTTGCCTTCGTTAATCATCTCCATGCAGCCCGGACTGATACATTTCATCGGCAGGCCCGTGATCGGATGACTCCAGCGAGCGTCGTACGGGCAGCTGGCAATACAGTAGTTGCAGCCGACGCACTTATCCGGATCATTTCTGACAAGACCGTTTTCATCGTAATAGTTCGCGCCAAAGGGACAAGTCTTAACGCAAGGTGCGTTTTCGCACTGCTGGCACTGAACCAGCAGATTGACCGGACGACGTTCTTCAGAACGGAAAATACGAATATTGGATGCGGGCCAGTTTCTCCCCGGAATGCTCTGGTTGTGCATTTCAGGGAAATTGGTCTGAGAACAGGCCAAAATGCAGGCACCGCAGCTGATGCATTGTGTGGCATCAAAAAGATGCGCTAATTGTTTTTTCTTTTGAACCATGATTTAGCCTCTTACCTTCTTAATGCGCACGGAACTGTTATTCGCAACATTGCCGAAGACCGGCTGCGCATAACCTGTCGCATACCAATGAGAGTTAATACCTTCTTTCACAAATTGGTATTCGGGGTCGTTTACAAGGTGCTTAGTTCTGTTGCCTCCGGAGAAACCGAAGGCAAAAACTGCACCCGGTACAACCTTATTGGTGACGGTAATTCTTGCTTGGCCGACATAGTTAGTATCGATACCTTCAATTTCGGCCATATCCCCGTTTTTAATACCCAGTCTCTGTGCATCAACCGGATTCATCCAAACGGTTCTGTCGCCCAAATAGCGAGTGGGCTGCGTAAACATATTCAGGCCGGAACAGGTGACGCAGTTCTTTCCGGAAGCCAGGATGAACTCATTGCTGTTCTGCTTCGGTGCGGTGAACGCTGGCGAAGGAATGTAACCGGAAATCGGAGCAATGGCCTTTTCGTAGGCTTCGTTCTTGAAGCTCTGGAAGGCATAGATTTCAACCTTGCCGCTCGGTGTTCCAAAAGGTTTGTGATACGGGTACTGGTTGTATTTCTTTGTCTTGATCGTTGACCAGCCCTGTGTTTCGATATCCTTCTTGATCTTGGCAGCCCAGCCCGGTTTCTGGCTTTCGCACTGTGCCAGGAACTTATTAAAACCTTTGTTCGTAAAGGCATCAAAGTATTTATTGAACTCCTCGGCCGTCTTGCATTCCTTGTATCCGACGCGCGCTGCTTTTTCCGGGAAAGCTCTTCTCAGAATTTCCAAAAGGATCCACACGTCGTGACGAGCTTCACAACCTTTCGGCGGCGTAAGTCCCGGGTCGGAAAGATAAATGGAGCCGTCAAGCGCCCACTTAACACCAGCCATCTCTTTTCTTTCCATGAAATATGTGGCAGGGAGCACGTAGTCAGCATAGTCAACCAGTTCCTGCGGAAGAACATCCTGAACGACACAAAGCTCAAGCTTCTTAAGCTGTTCTGCAAGTTCTTGAGAATTGGCCTCACGATGGAACATCGTAGTTCCCACGAAGAAAACACCTTTGATCGGATAAGGTTTGCCGGTAACGGCAGCCTGGAGCGCAACCTTAAAAGTTGCGGATGCTTCCGGATAAACGATCTTGTCGATGCGCTTTTCTTTAGCCATCTGCCAAGTTTCGCCGTTGGGACCTTTGCCTGCAGAAACACTGGGGATCTTGAGGCCGGCCCCGACTGTTACAACCAAACCTCCAGGAATATCTATATTGCCGTTCATCGCGTTGGCAATGCAGATCAATTGATACAGCTGAACGTCGGTTCCGTTCTTAGAGGTGTACCAGCCGTCATCGATCACACCTTTTAGGTTCGTGAAGTCCTTAGCGATACGGAGCAGGATGCCAGGCTCAACGCCGGTGATTTCAAATACTTTCTCCGGTGTGTAAGGAGCCGCTGTCTCTTTGACGACTTCAAAAGCGGTTTTAACGGGAATCGTGATCCCGTCGACAAGTTTGACCGGAGCGACGTCTTCAAGGATAGCCTTGAAAGAAGGATCTTCGTCAAAAACCATCTCTCCGGTTTCATTTTTCTTCAGTCCTCGGAAGGAAATTTCTCCGGCAGCATTGGCAACGGCGTATTTTGTTTTATCCCCGCCTGCGACGAAATCAGCTTGAGTCAAGGGATGACCGTTTTCTCTGACAAGATAAGCGCCGTTGGTATGCTTCTGAATGAAATCAAAATCGGCTGTACCGTCCTGAATCATGCGGTTAATCAGACCCATCACGAAAGCAGCGTCCGTCGAGGGACGAATACCAACCCAGTCCACATCACCGTAAGAGATGTCCGGCATTCTCGGGTCGATGGAAACCACACGGGCCCCGTTTGCACGAGCAACATTCAAAGTATGGAGCGCTCCCATAGCAGCTCCCATAGAACGGCCGATAAGAAGCAAATAACGCAAGTTGGCGTAATCGGGCTCCATTTTGCCGGCACCGTCAAAGCCTTTTCCGAAGACCCACTGGCGACCGCTGATACCACCCGCATTGCAGGAAGAAGCATGGCCAATACTATTCGGAGAGCCCAGCGGTAGCGTAATCCACTTGCTGAAGCCCGAGAAAGTATGGGAAGTTGAAGCAATGCTGCTTTCTCCATATTTTTCAACGATCGTTTTAAGCTGACCGGCGATGCCGTCCAACGCTTCATCCCATGTAATTTCTTTGAATTTTCCTTCGCCCTTTTCCCCGACACGTTTCAGAGGTTTTTTCAAACGAAGCGGGTGATTCCAAACCCACATAGTTGCAGCGGATCGGCCGCAGTAGCCCTGTTGAGGATGTCCTGGATTTGGGAAAATACGAACAGTTTTTTCGGAAACGGGCTCACCTTCTTTACGCATCTCAATCAGACCGCAGAACGCACCGCACATCGTGCAGGCAACGGGACGTTTTGTCCAACCTTCCTGTTCGAGTTTTTTAATTTGTTCGGCAAACGCCAAGTTCGGAAGACATGGAGAAGCGGCAGCGGCTGCAGCCAAAGCTCCTCCTTTCATAAGTGTCCGTCGAGAGACGGACAGATTTACGATTTTGTCAGACATCTTAATTTCTTGTCCTTAGGTTATTGGGGATTGTTAAGAGTTGTAATCTCTTTAACTGCCCTCGATCGTAATCCCTAAGAAAGATTAATCCTATAAGACAAATGTCTTAGATTCTCAGACCTCCTCTGTAGACTCTATCTTCTTGAATTTCCGAAATTATTTACGTGCAAATTTTCATCTTTTTATAAATAACCCAAATGCGATTAAGAGTTCGGTTTTTAGTTAGTTAAAAACATATTTTTGCCTAATTCTTTTATTAAATTAAGAAAATATATAAAAATGTAAACTAAGTTATGAGAATTAAAGATGAAGAATCAAGTCTTTTTATATGGAAAGTTAACTGAGGGTAATTTTCTCTCGATTTTGATTTTTTCCATACTTGAAACTTCTTTATTGACTAATGCTCGTTATCCCTAATACTTCGCGAATTTGTATTTTTTCACGTCCTGAACTTTTCTTCCTTCGATGTTTCTTCTCTTCTTCTTGATCTAACGCATGCTGAGAACCTCGTATTTTCGGCGCAAATAAACACAGAAAGGTAGAATAGAAAAATTAGTTCTCTTTTTTACTACAGCGATGACCGAAAACAAAGAAAAGGCTCAGAGCAGCCACATCACTAATTTTCTTCGCAACATTATTAACGAAGACTTGAAACAAGGGGTAAACGATCCCAGACATTGGTGTGGACATCCCGGCACTTACACGGAGCAGATGGAAGGACCGATCGATGAGGCAAAAGTTCGGCTTCGTTTTCCTCCTGAGCCTAACGGTTACCTCCACATCGGTCACGCTAAAAGTATCTGCCTGAATTTCGGTCTAGCCAAAGACTATGCTGGACGGTGCCACATGCGTTTCGACGATACTAACCCGGTTAAAGAGGACCAGGAATACGTAGACTCCATTCTTGGCTCTGTTAACTGGCTCGGCTTCGACTGGAAGGATGCCAAAGAAACCAATTTCTACTTCGCCAGCGACTACTTCGACTATATGTACGAGATTGCCGAGCATATGATTAAAAACGGCTTGGCATACGTCGATGAACAAACGGCTGAACAGATTAAAGAAAACCGGGGCACACTTCACACACCCGGCGTCGACTCTCCGTTTCGGGATCGTCCGGCAGAAGAAAGTCTGCGCCTCTTCCGTGAAATGCGGGAAGGCAAGCATCCGGAAGGAAGCATGGTTCTCCGCTCTAAAGTTGACATGAGCTCCCGCAACATCAATTTTCGTGATCCGGCTATTTACCGTATTCGTTTTGCCGAACATCATCGTACAGGCGACAAATGGTGTATTTACCCGATGTACACGTTCGCTCACCCGCTCGAAGACGTTCTGGAAAACATTACTCATTCAATCTGCACGTTGGAATTTGAAGATCAGCGCGCTTTCTATAACTGGGCAACCGAAAGATCCGTACCCATTACCCGCGCTCCGCTCTTTGAAAAAGCAAAAGCCGTCCTGGCAGACCTCCAGAAAAAGAGCTTCGAAGAAATCAAGCCTTTTGCCGAAGCTGCTGTCAAATTCAAATGGAAACTCGGCCAGACCGAAACAGAAAGAGAACTCGCTTCTCTCTTAACTGATATCAAGGCCAATCCCGAAAATTTGAACGATGCTTCTGCGCACGCCATCGTGAACGCCGTTGCTGCCAAACCGGAAGTTTTCACTCCGCTGCTGCAGGACGTTTTAAGCGCAACCGTTAAACCGAACTTCTTCCTGCTTCCGCATCAGTACGAGTTCAATCGTCTGAATCTGACTTATGTGGTCATGAGCAAACGCAAACTGATCGCCTTGGTCAAAGAAGGCCTCGTCGATGGTTGGGACGACCCCCGCATGCCGACTCTCGTCGGTCTGCGCCGCCGCGGCTATTCTCCCGAAGCCATGCGTTTGTTCTGCGATCGCGTCGGGGTTTCTAAACAGACCGGCAGCTGGATCGACTACTCTGTTCTCGAAGGTTCTCTGAGAGATGTGCTTGATGCTGAAGCCGATCGTCGTATCGCCGTTCAGGATCCGATCAAACTCATCATTGATAACTATCCGGAAGATCAGATCGAAGAATTCGAGTCTCCCAATCACCCTCAGCATCTGGAACGCGGCTCTCGCAAGCTTTCCTTCGGAAAAGAACTTTGGATTGAAAGAAGCGACTTCGCGGAAGAACCGCCCAAAGGCTATCGCCGCCTGACACTGGCAACTGCTGACAAACCGGCAATGCCCGTTCGTCTGCGTCACGCCTACGTCGTTCAGACCACCTCTGTAGAAAAAGATTCGGACGGAAAGATCACAGCCGTCCACGCTGAATACTTCCCGGAAACCAAGAGCGGTACCGACGGCGCCAACTCTATTAAGACCAAGGCTGCCATTCACTGGCTGAGTGTTAAAGATGCTCTTCCCGCAACGATCAGACTTTATGACCGTCTGTTCACCGTTCCGAAACCCGATGCCGGTGAAGTGGACTTCCGTGAGCTCATTAATAAGAACAGTAAGACTGTGATGCAGTCCTACGTTGAGCCTTCTCTGAAAGACGCCAAACCCGAAGACCGCTTCCAGTTCGAAAGAAACGGTTATTACGTGGCTGATCAGAAGGACTTCACTCCGGACAACCTGGTATTCAACCTTGCAGTTGCTCTGAAGGACACCTTCGGAAAATAATTAAGCACTGAATCGCCAGAGGGACGGCTGAAGCCGTCCCTTCTTTTTTAGGAAAGCTTTTGAATCGTTTCGGCCAAAAGCTTCGGCGCAATGTTCAAAGAGTAATCAAGCTCTAAACGTTCGGTGCTTCGGTGCGCATCTCGGCCTGCCGGCCCCATGTTAGCAATCGGAATGTCCAAGGCGCCCGGGAGATCGGTCGGCAAATAAAAGAGTTTCTTCCAGCCGGCCATGTTCTCGCCGACTTGTTTGGCCCCTTCTCTCATTTCTTCAAAGCCTAGGAAGGACAAATCCGTAATGCCCCCGAAAACCTCGTGCAGACGGACTGCTTCGTCTTTGCTCAAGACTTTTGCCTGCTCCGTCATCTCTTCCATCACTTTTCTAAGTTTTTGCTCATCAGGCGACTGTCGACGATTCAGCCGAGCCGGGTAGTACGGCGGCAGGAACCCGACTACAATTGTCGGCCGTGGCATCTGAGCCTGTAAAAACAGCCAGGAGCATTCTTTCAGGGCCGCTTCCCGGATGTCCAGATCTTTAGGGAGCGAGCGATAAAAATGATCTCTTTTTTCTTCGAAGGATTCGCCCGTCTTCTGGCGAGCCATCCGCTGAAGCATCCCGAAGGTAACAACATTGACCTCATCAATGTCAGGAAAGTCTGCGCCTTTATCTTGTGCAAACAGCAGTGCACGCATCAGTTTGCTTCTGGCCTGCGCGGCAGCCCGCGCCGCTGTCATTTGAGCCCAACGAAGGACATCCGCCGGTTTCTTTGCGGCGGTCAGAACATTAAAGTAAGCGGAAGCCTCTTCAGGCACAGTGACCGAATAACCGTTGCGGTGCACCTCCATACTTAAGCAGGCCGGAGGTGCTAAAAGATCCAATCCGGAACCCTCGTATAAAGCGGTGTCGGCTTCTGCCAGACAAACGATTTCACTAATTAAGAGCGCTGCGCTGAAGCCGTGAAGATAATTGCCGATGTGTGCGGATTTACCGAAGGCGTAGAAGAACGGCATAAGTTTGCCGGTGGTTCCTGTGTAATAAGGTCGCACAGCCGGTACCGTCTTGGTTTCCGCCGTCCAGAAACAAGGCTCACCGGTAAGAGCAGCGACGACTTTCAAATGTTCTTCTTCACAGATATGCAGGAATGTTCTTAACGAACCGATCATGCCGGCACTGTTGGCTTCTTCATCCGGAACCGCCCAAAAAAGAATATTAACGGCAAGAGTCGGGTCATCTGCCCACTCCTCCATGGAAGCCAAAAACAGCGCAAGGCCCGCCTTCATATCCATACTGCCGCGCCCGAACAGCCAATTGCCGCTCTCAAGATCCTTCCGAGCAGTTTCATCTAGAGGCTGTTCACGTAGTGCTTCCGTGTAACGTTCTAAATCGAAAGCCGTCTGTACTTTATCACCGCAGTTCTGCGTATCGACGACATCGAAGTGACCTGTCAGTACAACAGTTTTATCGGTAGGAACGGCGGCTCGGAGCAGTCCGAAAACCGCCTTACGCTCGAGGGGGTCCCGCTCACAGACCGGTTCAAAGACTCGCACGCGTCCGGGATGTTTTTGTGCAAGGCAAAACAGACAATGCGTAATGAAGTCCGCACAGCGGTTTTCCTCCGCGGCGCTACCGCTAACGGAAGGAATGGCACAAAGTTTTTTAGTGAGCTGAAGAATTCGGGACGACTGGGCAGTTTTCATGACAAGCACAAGGAAGTTAGTGAAGTCTTGTCATTTTAGGGCTTCAAAATACCTCTTTTCGGTCCAAAAAGTTAAAGTCAGCTTTAAGTTTACTAACCTAAAATTGACTAATTTTGAAAACAGATCCAACGGAACCGACAGGGGCAGAGGCTGGCTTTTTAGCCGCAGAAGGACCGGACGCGTATTTCTTGCCGATTTCTTTCAGGAAAGAAATAATCTGAGGATTTTCCCATGGCAGGTAACCTTCAGCGTAAGCCACTAAATTTCCGTTGCCGTCAATTATGAAATTGGT
>OKSD01003720.1_pt1 | contig 11196 bp, 9 predicted proteins | sample 1601221 | NCBI WGS metagenome assembly OKSD01 (sample SAMEA3541550, study PRJEB24748) | human gut metagenome | biome: human gut; feature: human-associated habitat; material: faeces | place: China | collected 2012
CAGAAGCTGGGCATCACCTTCGTATATGTGACCACCCGTACGGCGGAAGAACTCCGCGAAGAACTGGCCGCACTGGCACTGGGAATAACCGCATACGGAAGTTCCTCTTTCATCTGGGACAGGGCCATCATAGGCAACCGGGACAAAATATTCCCACCACGCAACCAACATGAGGCATGGCAGGGAACGGAAATCATGGAAACGGAAGCCGAACACTACGAGACATCGCTGTTCAGCCGTCTGCTCGAAGGAAAGGGGGAAGAATGGACAAGGCATTGATACGGCAACGTTTTGCGAAAGCGACCGACAGCTACGACCGACAAGCCGGAATGCAAAAACACGTGGCCCGGCACATGGCCGAGGCCATCAAAAGCCACATTCCCGACAGCGACGGTTGGAACGTGCTTGAAATCGGATGCGGGACAGGGCTGTTCACCCGTGAATATCTCCGTGGGCTCCGTCCCGGCCGCTTGCTCCTGAACGACATCTGCCCCGAAGTGGAACCTTACCTGTCCGGACTGCCTACCGCCTCCCCCATACGTTTCCAAGCCTGCGACGCCGAGACCCTGCGTTTTCCTACGGGACAACATCTAATCGTTTCGTGTTCGGCCGTCCAATGGTTCGAGCGTCCCGAACGGTTCCTTTCCGGTTGCCGGGAACTGCTGACAACCGGGGGATACTTGGCCTTCAGTACTTTCGGCCCGCAGAACGTAAGGGAAGTAGCCTCGCTCACTTCCGAAACGTTGCCCTACCGCTCATTAGAGGAACTGCGCCGGACGCTTTCGGGCGTATACCAAATCGTGTACAGCCAGGAAGAAATCCTACATTTCACATTCCCCTCACCCTTGGATGTGCTGAAACATTTGCAGGCCACCGGCGTGACAGGCCTACGAAGCCGGAAATGGACCAAAGGCCAACTGGAAGATTTCTGCCAACGCTACCACAGGCAATATGCCGCACAAGACGGAACGGTCTCTCTGACTTACCACCCTATTTATATGATTTGCAAAAAACAAGGAAAATGAAAGACAATGTATTTTTTGTGAGTGGCATCGACACCGACACAGGCAAAAGCTATGCCACCGGCTATCTGGCCAAATTATGGAACGCACAAGGCATCCGTACGATTACCCAGAAACTGATCCAGACGGGGAACGACGGACTTTCGGAAGACATCGAACTGCACCGCCGCATCATGGGCACGGGACTGCTGCCCGAGGATACCGACGGACTGACCATGCCCGAAATTTTCAGCTATCCCAGCTCTCCGCACCTGGCTGCCGAGATAGACAAACGTCCGGTGGATTTCGACAAAATAGAACGTGCCACACGGCGGCTCAGCGAAACCTACGATGCGGTCTTGCTGGAAGGAGCGGGCGGCTTGATGGTACCCCTCACCCGTGATTTGCTGACCATTGACTACATCGCCCGTCGCCATTATCCGCTTATTTTCGTCACCTCCGGCAAATTGGGAAGCATCAACCATACCTTATTGAGTCTGGAAGCCATCGCACGCCGGAATATCCGGCTGCACACAGTCGTGTACAACCTATACCCCGAAGAGAAAGACGACATCATCCGGCGCGATACGGAAAGCTACATCCGCCATTTACTGGAGAAGGAATATCCGGAAACCCGGTTCGTGACCCTCCCGCTCATATAGCCGGAAGTCCCGAAAGGATGCCGGACAACAAAGGGGCTAAACCCCTATTTCGCCGCTCCCGATGCAAATCTCCGCCGCCGCATCGTACACCACCCCGAACTGTCCGGGAGCTATCCCCTGTATCCTTTCGGGACTTTCCAACCGGTAGCCATGCCCTGCGCGATGCAGGCGGCCTTTCATAAAATGGGGCTGGTGGCGCGTCTTGAAGGTGACATCCACTTCCGGCGCGTCGCCCCACGGGTTTTCCGTAATGAAATGGAAGTCCTTCAAATTAAAACTATGTCCATACTGCAAAAGCGTGTCATAACCATGGGACACGTAAAGAATGTTTTGCTCCACATCCTTCTTTACCACAAACCAAGGTCCGCCCCCCAGTCCTAAGCCCTTGCGCTGGCCAATGGTATGGAACCAATACCCTTTGTGCGTGCCGATGCGGCGTCCGGTCTCGATTTCTATTACAGCTCCTTCCCGTTCGCCCAAAAAACGGCGTACGAAATCATTATAATCTATCTGTCCCAAGAAACAGATGCCCTGACTGTCCCTGCGTTTGGCCGATGGCAGACGCTGCGTTTCCGCAATGCGCCTCACCTCTTCTTTCATCAGGTCGCCCACAGGAAATATCAGCTTTGCCACCTGCAAGCTGTCAATCTGCGCCAGAAAGTCCGTCTGGTCTTTCACGGGGTCGCGTGCCGTACCCAGCCATATCTTACCGTCCCGCTCGCGTACCGTGGCATAATGTCCCGTGGCGATTTTGTCGTACCGGTATCCCACCTCCTGTTCAAAGCATCCGAATTTGATAAGCTTGTTGCACATCACGTCCGGATTCGGAGTCAGTCCCCGCCGGGCACGCTCCATGGCGTAGCCCACCACAAGTTCCCAATATTGCTTTTGCAGGTCCACCACCTCAAGGTGCAGGCCGTAACGGCGTGCCGTAGCCGTAGAAAGCTCTATGTCCTCCTCGGCCGTACAGCTCAGCCCTTCGCCCTCCATTCCTATCTTAATATAAAACAAATCCGGCTTATATCCCATTTCGCAAATCCGGTGGACGGCTACAGCGCTGTCCACTCCGCCTGAAATCAATACTGCTATCCTCATATCCGCAACCTTTGGTCTTTATCTTGGCAAAGATAGCGTTTTTCCGTCAAAATGCCATATCCTGACAATTTGACATTCCGCTCCTTTCTCCTTCGTCCATACACACCCAGGGTGGGATTTGTCTGCAAAAAAAACGATTCTCACGCATCGGGATTTTATCATTCTGGCATCCGAATGGGGCAAAACGAGAAATAAAGACAGAGACTATCCGCTGACTTCCGCCATGACGAGTGTGTCCGTTTCGGCTTTAGCGGGAATACACTGACATTTTGCATCCGATTCTCGTTCGGAAAAAAGGGTCAGATAATTCGTGAAAGACGAAAAAAGGGAAAAAACCGGCCTGCGAACGTCTTGCTTTTTCACGCCTGAAGCCCGTTTTTTCCACCACCGACTGACATTTCCAAACTTTTCTCAGCCGAATGATTTTCCAATCTCAGTCGAACGATTTTTCATTCGGCTGAGATTGAAACTCATTTTTTAAGAACATCCCCTCCGGAATGCTCCATATAAGCATTCCGGAGGGGATGTTTTTTGCATTTTCTTTCTGGAATCCTTTTTCAGGCAGGCCGAAAACCGGGTCGGAAATGACATTTTGCACGCTTTACTCCCGCTTTTTAGGATTTCGTGTCAACTTCCACCCCAAAGTAAGCATATAGTAGCCTTTCACGATATTATAATAAGTCTCTGTCTTCCCCTGCACGTTCACGTCCATATAAACGGAACGCATCTGGCGCAACAAATCCACGCCTTCCACCTTCACCATCAGGCGGTCTTTCAGGAAAGAACGCGAAAGGGAGGCGTTCCATATCAGATAGTCCGTATTCATGGCGGCTTCGTCATAGCCCCTGCGGCTGTACATATTCAAACGGGTGGACAGGTGGATTTTCCACGGCATCGTGTATTCTCCCAAAAGGCCGTAGCGGAAATCGAAAGCATCCACGGTGTTGAAGTCCGCCCGGCTGCCGTCGGCATGGCGGTAAGTGGCATCACATCCCACATTCAGGGTCAGGCTTCCGCGCTGGTAACCGGTGGAAAGGCAGGCCTTCGTCTCGTGGTTGTGCACCTTGCTCAACACGCTCTCCGTCATCCCCTCCACGGACGAGAGGTCTACGCTACGGTGAAAGTCATAGTTCAAATTCGCTCCCACATTCCAATATTCGGCCATACCTTCTTTCTGAAATGCCAGACTTCCATTGACGCCCCGGTTGCCGTCCACGTTCTGCGGACGGTAGGTGTACACTCCGGTTTCGGAATTGTAGCTGAACCCCTGTGCCACGTCATTCACCCCAAGCCAGGCATTCACGTTCACTTGTGTAAACCACTTTTTCTCCGGGCTGCGGTGCAAGAATCCCGTGCGGAAGTTATACCGCCAACTGTTTTGCAGGTACGGATTCCCCACACGTACGTGCAAGGGGTCGGAAGCATCGCGGACAGACAAACGGTTCACAAGGTCGGGCGTGCCCAAAGCCATGTCGGCATTGACCATGAACGTCCTGAAATATCTTGTACCTCCAAACCAATAGACCAAATAAGTGAAATCGGGCTGAACACGGAACACGCGACGTTGCAGGCCGGCATCTATCTCCTCCCGGCGGTAGCGCATGTCTTCCTTCGACTGTGTGAAAGGCAGATGGAAATTGAACCAGACGTATTTGTCCTCCGTCCGCCGGGAATAGAAAGTACGCAGCCCTAAAGTATGCACCCGGGAAAGGTCATGCCGATAGTAACTGTTCGGCACGTCCAACGCTGCGGACAATTCGCGTGCGGAAGGCAATTCGCCCAAATGCCGGGCCGCCCCCACCTCCCAACCGGCCAGACTGTCCAGACGATAGCGTGGCGAGGAATCGGAACGATAATCCTGCTTATATATATAATAAGTAAGGAAATGCCAGTCGTTCGGAAAGTTGAAGGTGTATTCCGCCGAGGGTTGGTAATAATAATTACGCCGACGTCCGCGGTCGTAACGGTTGCGACGGTCGGCTTCGGACCCGGACGAAGCATAATCCAGCAGGTAATGCTCGAAACGGTCGTTCTCCGTCCGGCTGAGAGAGCCGGTGAATCGCAACTGGAGATTGTCACCCCACGGCAACTTGGCGTCCCACATCATGTCATGCCCCACATTGTACTTCCATTCCTCGAAAAGCGACCGGGTGGAAGAGCGGTTCAGCCAACGCATCCGTGCGCTTTCGGACGAGGGAAGGAGAAAAGCGGAATCGAGCACCTCGTCGATGCCTCCCACGGCCGAAGGGTCGGCGTCGAAAGCCGCATCACGGGCATAACCGCGCGTGTCCGTACGGTCGTAACCTACGTAGGAATGCACGGTGAGCAAATGGTCCTTTGTTTTCCACGTCAACCAGTTATTGGCATTCACCCCCATATAATCCACGTCTTGAAGGGAAGAAGAACGGGTGTAACGGTTACCTTGCGGCAAGTAAGCCTCCGTAGCCGATTTCCGATTTACATCCCTGTCGCTCCATTCGGCATTGGCCGTGAGGCTGTTCTCAATGCCTTTCGCCTTATTCTGCCAGAAAAACTCCCCACCGGTCTGCCGGGTGACAAACTCACCGTTGGTCAGGCTTTCCTCCGGCCATTCGCCGTTTTCGCCCGGCCGGTCATTATACACGTTGGTGTTGTTCATCCCGCCGAAAAGGGTGACACGCGAGCGGTCGGAATAACGCAGGCCGAAAGCCCGTCCGGCATAGCGGCTGTCCGTACCGCCTCCCGCCGCGACATTGGCCATATAGCCGGTGTTGTATTCGCGTTTGAGGCTCACATCCATCACGTAGGCTTTTTTCTCCGTGTCGTAACCGAGGAACTCGCTGCGGTCGGTCGTCTTGTCATACACTTTCACTTGCTGCACCGTGAAGGCAGGCAGGTTGTCGAGCATCTTACGGTTGTCGCCCTTGAAAAAGTCCGTACCGTTCAGCGTAAGGTAATCCACCTTACGGCCATTGACGTAAATCTCGCCGTTCGGCTTCAATTCCGCTCCGGGCAACTGGCGGACCAGTTCATTGAGCATCGCCCCTTCGGACAAGTTGAAGGCATCTGCATTGTAGACCACCGTATCGCCCCGGTAAGCCACCCGGATTTTGGTAGCCTTTACCACCACTTCTCCCAAACTGCGGTCTGCAAACGACGCATACGGACGACGGCGCATCTCATGATGCCGGGCATCGACGTAGGGATTGCGTGCCACGTAACGCACCGCGCAATCCACGTATTCCGGATAGTAATCGGGATGCTCGGCTTTGATGATGTAACGCGCCCGCCGGGCGGGTACATCGAACTTGTAATAGGTGTCCTCCTGCGGTGTACCGGGATTGAAACATTGCACGTGCATGGTGTCCACCACTGTGCTGTCTTCGCGCATCAATGTGACGAACGTGCCGTGAAGGGCGGCATAGGTGAAACCGTCCTTCACATGCCCCCAAAGGGGTATGGTGCGCACCTGAGCCGTATCTTCACGCGCCCCGGTTTCTTGGGCCCGGGCCGCCATTCCGGACGACACGCCATACAATAGCCCCAATGTCCCTATAAACTTTAACAGTCCTTTCATTCGGCTTCCTTGTTTTTCCATTTATCAAAATAAGGCTTTCCGCAAGCCTCTCGTCTTGCTTCCTCTAAAGTAACGATTTAAATGATGAACAAAGATAATTCTTTTAACTTTCTCTTTTTACCCCCCCCATTTTTTAAAATCTATTAACTCTTCTTTTCCTAAAATCATTCCCCTCTTACATGATAGGGAAATACCTACCGCAAAATAGGAAAAATCCTTTTCACGTCTCATGGAAAAGCCGGATATTTGCAACGTAGAAAAGATGAAGTACGAACCGTTAAACAACAAAGACATGAAAAAGTTATTAGGACTGATTACCGCTCTATACTTCGGACTGGCCAGCCTTAATGCCATGTCTTACGAAGAAGCCCGCGACCGGGCCAGGTTCCTGACGGACAAGATGGCGTATGAACTGAACCTTAACGACCAACAATACAATGACGCCTACGAAATCAACCTGGACTACCTGATGAATATCCGGACGGCAAGCGACGCTTCGAGCGTGTATCTGGAATACAGAAACGCTGATTTGCGCTTTATCCTCTACGACTGGCAGTATGCTTTGTTTCAGGCTGCCACTTACTTTTTCCGTCCCGTGATATGGAGGACTTCCGGCTGGTTCTTACCGGTGTATACCATTTACAGCCCGAGCCGCTTCTATTACAGTCCACCAAGGGTATATCAGGTGTACAGGGGCGGACACTACCATTACCGGCACGAACATCGGCAGAGCTTCTATGCTCACCGACGCCCGGTATGGAACGGAGGATTGAGAGGGGAAAGCAGAGGCCCGTTACCGGGCCGGCCGGCCCTACCTCCTCATCGTCCCGGGTCGCACAACGGCAACGGCAGCCCCGGTTTTCATTTCGAATCACCCGGCAGACCGTCACGACCAGGCCAACGTCCGAACGACCACCGCGGCAATGGTTTCCGTTTTGAACCCGTCCAGAAACCGGGAAATCAAGGAACGAAACCGGACAACGACAACAAACGGCCATCTGTTGCACGGCCGCAGTCGAACAACAGCAACCGGGAATATCCAGTGACGAATCCGCAACCGAGAAGTCACTACAACAGACGGAGTTCCACACGGACAACGGTAAACCGTTCATCGGTACGTCCGGAATCCTCAACGGCAAAGCCGCAAAGATCTCCGAGAGTGCAAAGCACACAACGGATACAAAGAAATTCTACGCGTCCATCTTTCTCTAAACCGACACCCTCGGTCAAAAGAAGTCCGGCTGCCCCACGCAGCAAACGTGAACCTAAGAGATAGCGACCCGCGTATCGCCAAAAAGAAATATAAACCAAAGAAAACTATGAATTGAATCTAAATAAGGAAACCTCAACTATGAAAAGTCAGTGTTTTCACTGATTAAAAGAACGGTCTCTCCGTGAGGGAGAGGCCGTTTCTGCTTTTATACAACCCGCAGGTCAACGCCTTTTTCCGGAAAGTCTGATAAGAATAATTTGCAATATTTTGGGGATTTTACAGTAACTCTCCTGTGATTAATCGCTATCTTTGGATAAGATAGAATGCGGCTCAGAGCAGCCCGATAAGTTTAACGATTAATTAATAATGAATGATGAAAAAAGTCCGTCTCATGGCAGCCCTAACGGCTGCAACCGTTTTCATAACCACCGGTTGCCAAAATGATACCGAAAGCAAAATAGTAGGAAAATACGAACATCCGGCCCTGCCCGGACAAACCTTTGAATTTCATGCCGACCATACATTTATGAATATGACCGGAGCCGGCACCATGGATTGCATCATCAAACATCCCGGAACTTGGAAAGTAGATGGCGACAGCCTGTTCATCGCCAACGATATTCAAAACACGACTTATGAATTCGGCGACAGCGTAACGGAGGAAAACAAAACCTTAGTAAAAGGACTGTTCGAACGCATGGCCAAAAACCAACCTGAGAAATCGGCTTTCAAGATTATAGAAGTGGACGAAAAAATGCTGAACTTAGAAAAGAACGGGCAAATCACGACTTATGTCCGTACGGATAGCCTGAACCGGTAAATGTTTACCGGAACAAGGACAGGAATGCATTATATCTTCTTCAACTTCCAACTGCCTCCACGCATGTAGGCATAACAAAGCAACAGGATGCAAAAACCGTAGACGTGCTCGGACGTCCAACACCAAGCCACATCGAAACGCAGATGTTGGATGATAACGTATATATATAAGGTGTAAAACGACAATGTCACCAACTCCAGGATAAAAGCCTTGCGGGTGTTACCCGTACCGGAAACGGCCTGGAAATAAATATTCCCCGGAGCAATCAACAAAGGAGTCGTACAATAAACCCATAACGAAGGAATAGCGGCAGCTATCAGATCCGGTATATTGGTGTAAACACCCAATATCACTCTCGGAAAAAGAGCAAAACATCCTACCATCGGCAACACAATCATAAAAGTCAGACGGACATGCTGACGAATGGTGGACATCACCATGTCTTCCCGCCCCGCACCTATCAGATTGCTGACCAGGGCACTGCACGTGGAAGCAAAAGCGGCCACAACCATAAAGGGTATTCCGGAGATATTGCGTACGACATTGGTTACGGCCAAAGCACGCTCTCCGAGGTGTTCCACGAAAAGAAAGAACAAGAACCAGGTGGAAAGAGAGATAAAATTCTGTACCATCGTCCAAAAAGACACGTCGAGCATCCTGCGAAGTTTACGCCAACTGTAACGCACAGGATGGACCAAACCGTATTTGACTAAATCCACACGACGATAGGTATAAAGAATGAAAAATACGACTGAAACCAACTCTGCCAACGACGAACCGATGGCGGCCCCGGCAATCCCCAATGCCGGAAAGCCGAACTTTCCGAACACCAGTATATAATTGAACACCACATTGGACAAAACCATTATCACAGAGTTCAGCGTCAGCGTCTTAGTCTGAGTCGTACCGACAAAAAACGCCCGGAACATTACAGCTATGAAGGAAAAGAAAAAGCCGAAAATACGCCAGTCTATATAACTGAGAGCTGCTTCACAGATATGAGATGACGACACAATAACCGGCAACAAAAGCGGAGAAATGATCTTGGTGAGCACAAAAGCGAACAAGGCCAACCCCAACATGAAATAAATACCCTGATAAAAGATTTCGCCGATTTCGCCGTAATGCTTCTCCCCATTACGACGGGCAATCAGAATCTGGGCTCCGATACCAAAACCAAAACCCATCATGAAAACAGCCAGATAGTAGATGCCGGCAATGGCAGCAGCTCCCAGTTCCACCTCTCCCACCCGGCCGAGAAAAGCGGTATCCGTCATCCCGATCATCTGTTCCATCAACAGACTGATCAGAATAGGATAAGCAATACGCATGATATCTTTCCCGGAATAGACTTTTTCTGTTAAAGCGTTCTTGGTTCCCATTTTTTATAAGCGTTCGATTTAGACGGGCAAAATTATAAAAAACACCGGATATGCCCAACGTCTACAGCATGTTTTAAATTGGTTTGGACATTTGAACTTATTTCACGGCAAGCCCGTTTTTAAGACTTGCCCGTAAATCCATAACTAAAAAACATACAAATGGCATCAGTTAAAGTAAAATTCAGACCCTCGACCATCGAAGGAAAAACAGGAGCTCTTTATTTCCAAGTTATCCACCGCCGTATCGTGCGCTCACAAAAGACTAAGTATAAAATCTATCCCGACGAATGGAACGCACGTACCGCACGCATCACACTTTCTCCTTCCAGACCGGACAGACATTCCATCTTATCCCGCTACCGGCATGAAATAAAACAGGATTTATTCCGTCTGAGTGAATGTATTGCCAACCTGACGCGCAAAGGGCTGCCATACAGTACTGACGACCTTCTCCGATTCTATCGTAAGCGAAGTGAAAATGACACTCTGACCGGCTTTATGACCTCACTCATCTGTCATCTGAAAGAACAAGGAAGAATACGCACGGGAGAAACTTACCAATGTGCACTGAACAGCTTTATGCGTTTCAGAAACGGGGAAGAAATCATACTGGACGAGATGAACCAGGAAACAATAGAAGCTTATGAGGCATACTTGAAAAAAGAACGATTGAGTCTGAATACCATATCTTTTTATATGCGTATCTTAAGAGCCGTTTATAACCGGGCCGTTGAGAAAGAACTGACCACACAACGTTTTCCCTTTCGCCACGTATACACCGGAATAGAGAAAACCATAAAACGAGCTATTCCTCAGCCTATCATCCGGCAGATAAAAGATAAGGAACTCCTGGCTGGAAGCTCGGTAGATTACGCCCGCGACATGTTCCTTTTCAGTTTCTACACGCGAGGCATGTCTTTTGTAGACATGGCATATCTGAAAAAAAAGGATTTGCACAACGGCATACTGACCTATCGCAGAAAAAAGACCGGACAGCAACTTTCCATCAAATGGGAACAATGTATGCAGGAAATTATAGAAAAATACCCTCCTAACCCAACAGAGTACCTGCTTCCGATCATTACATCAACCGACGAAGACGAACGCCTGCAATACCGGAACTCTCTCACGCTGGTAAACCGGAAACTCAAGATTCTGTCCGTCTTCGTACGCAGTCCTCATCCTTTGTCTATGTACGTTGCCCGCCATTCCTGGGCAAGTATCGCTAAAAGTAAAAACATACCCCTATCCATCATCAGTGAAGGAATGGGACATGATTCCGAAACCACCACACAGATTTATCTGGCTTCTTTGGACACTACTATCATAGACAGAGCCAATTATTTAATCTTAAACGACTTGTAACGGAGCCTCCTTCCATATAAGGTGGGTTAGTTCACTATAAGTTCAGAATATCCTCAAATCCGCAACTAAGCTCTTCAGCGTCCTTCTTGCGTCTAAACGTCC
>OKSD01003723.1_pt1 | contig 11194 bp, 7 predicted proteins | sample 1601221 | NCBI WGS metagenome assembly OKSD01 (sample SAMEA3541550, study PRJEB24748) | human gut metagenome | biome: human gut; feature: human-associated habitat; material: faeces | place: China | collected 2012
GATTATGAACAGACGTGCTGTAAGCCGTGCGTCAGGACATGTTCCGCAGACATTAAAAAATATAAGAACAATTCATTGCTTTGGCAAAGAAAAGTATATGGAAAAGCAGTATGACGAATATATAAATGACAGTTATCATGCGATGGAAAAGACAAATTTTTATGATGCAGTATATTCGCCTGTAATTCTTTTTTTAAATGCTGTTGTTGTTGCAGCTGTAATGTTGCTTTCGTCATCTGGTAACAGTGCAGTCATCACATTTTTCGGAATGTCAGCAGGTACTGCGGTTGCAGTTATGAATTACATTTCCCAGATATTCTCACCGGTTGAAAGTCTCGGTATGGAGATTCAGACAATACAGTCAGCGATAGCCGGTATACACAGAATTAATGAATTCATGGCACTTGAAGAGGTTGAAAAACACGATGTTGTACAGGAAATTGAAAAACAGTATACACAGTGGCAGGATGAAGGTAAGCCACAGGTTCAAAGCGTAAGGTATGAAGCCGGTGGAAATAAGCCTTTTGTGGAGCTTCGCAATGTGACCTTTGGCTATGATGAGGACAGAAAAATCCTTAATAACATAAATATCAGTGTTATGCACGGAGAGCAGGTAACTCTTTCAGGACGTACAGGTGCAGGAAAGAGTACAATATTTAAGCTTCTTTTGGGACTTTACAAACCGCAGTCAGGAGAAGTACTGATTAACGGAATACATGCCGACACAATTACTGATAAGGATAAAAGAAAGCTGTTTGCCTATGTTGAACAGACATTTCATATGGTTGCAGGCACTGTAAAAGAGCAGATTACACTTTTTGATGACAGTATTTCCGATGAAGATGTAAAAAATATCTGTATTACAACAGGGCTTGATGATGCGATAACAAGCCTCGAAAAAGGCTATGATACAATATGTACGCCGGATTTGTTTTCACAGGGACAGTGGCAGCTTTTATCAATAGCCCGTGCGGCAGTGGCAAAACCACAGCTTCTCCTGCTTGACGAGATAACGGCAAATCTTGATACAGAAACAGAAAAAGCAGTTCTTAATGCATTGAATAATGTATGTAAAGACAGAACGGTAATATCTATTTCGCACAGGGTTACTGCAAAAACAGGTAGAATTATTCCTGTTGAATCGAATGTGTGAGTTATATATAGGGTTTATCTGATTCGACGGCGAAGTGATTAAGCGATAAAATTACGATATAAAGCGTGTTAAATTTTGCGGACAAAAAAATTCGGTTCACAAATTTAACACGCTTTTTACACATTTGATACATTTCTGTATATTATTATACACTCATAAAACAAATAACAGATGAGTGGTCAGTTTGTCAGACTTAGAATAATGACAGAAATGAGGAGTGTATATGATTAATTACAAAAAACTTACGGCTGCAATGGCAGCGGGAATAATAGCAATATTTACAATAACAGGCTGTGCGATGCCGTGGCAGAAGGCAGCAGATGATTCATCATCAAATGTATCTACGGTTTCTGCCGGGAATCTTTCACAAAGCGGTGAGAATGCACTGTCGCTTGAATTTGACAGCGAAGATTTAGATTCGTCATATAACGAATCAGAATGTACAAAGATAAATCTTTCAGGAAGTGGTGCAACTGTTTCAGGAAGCGGTGTTACTGTTGAAAACGGAAATATTACAATAACATCTGTGGGAAGCTATATTATTTCCGGAACATTAACAGACGGAAGCATAAAAGTGAATTGCAGCGAGAAAGGAACTGTAAGATTGATTTTAAACGGTGCTTCAATAAGCAGTTCAAGTACGGCACCTGTTGTTGTTGAGGAAGCAAAAAAGGTTCTTGTAACTCTCGCTGACGGCACAACTAATACAATTACAGATAAAACATGCCAGTCTGTGGATGACGAAGATTTTTCTTCGGCAGTTTATTCAAAAGCAGACCTTGTATTTAATGGAAGCGGAACTCTTAATGTCAATGCTGGATACAGAAATGGTATCAAGAGCACGGACGATTTGAAAGTTGTATCTGGAACCTTTAATATAACAAGCAATGAGGATGGAATAATCGGAAAAGATTTGCTCGGAATTAAAGACGGTAAATTCACAATTAAATCGGGAAGCGACGGAATGAAGTCAACGTATGATACGGATACTTCAAAAGGAAATATCGTAATAACAGGCGGCGAATTTGATATAACGGCTTCAAATGACGGTGTTCACTGCAACGAAGATATTCTTATTTCGGGTGGAAATCTTACAATTAGCAGCGGTGATGACGGTGTTCATGCAGATGATAATCTTCAGGTTGACGGCGGCACTATAGCTATTAAGAAATGTTGCGAAGGTCTTGAAGGTGTACAGATTACTTTAAACAACGGTGATATTTCAATAGTGGCAAGCGATGACGGTATTAATGCGGCTGACGGTTCGTCATCTTCCTGTATGGGAATGGGCGGCTTTGGCGGCGGTCAGGCATCATCTTCAGACAGCAGTGTTTTACTTACAATCAACGGCGGAAATATATTTGTAAATGCAGGCGGTGACGGTCTTGATTCAAACGGTAATATTGTGATGAACGGAGGCAATGTAACGGTTCTTGGTCCTACAAGCGATGGCGATACAGCACTCGATTTTGACGGTGCATTTACAATTAACGGGGGTGTACTTATGGCATTTGGTTCAAGCGGAATGCTTGAAACACCGACATCGGCACAGAACGGCTGCTGTATTGTTACAACATTAGGCACTGTAAGTGCAAATTCTGCATTTTCACTTATGGATTCATCAGGAAATGTGATGATGTCATATACACCAACAAAGAATTATGCGTCTGCGATTGTATATTCATCAGACATTAAGAACGGAAGCACATATACGGTAACTGCGGGAAGCACAACACAGTCAATTACGGTGAACAGCAATATTACAACAAACGGAGTCAGCGGAGGCTTCGGCGGTGGTCAGAATGGCGGTTTTGGAGGCGGACAGCGTGGAGGACAGCCTGGAGGCAGTAACCAGCAAGGTGGAAATCAGCAAGGTGGAAATCAGCAAGGTGGAATGCCGGGCGGAAATTCGGGCAACGGACGTTCAAACAGTGCCAGCAGTTCAACTGTAAATCAGGTATAAACTATAAATAAAATAAAGTATATATAACAGGGTAGAACACAGTATAACAGTGTGTCCTGCCCTGCTTTTGCTGTGCTTTTTGATAAGATACATCTTTGTATTTAATTTGGGATACCACAACACAATATAACAGTTGACATACAGATATATACTGTTATATACTGTTTGCGAGGTGATGAAATGAATATAAAAGTAAATTCTACATTGATGATTCCTATATACGAACAGATTGTTGACCAGATAAAAACACTTATACGTATTGGCAAGCTGGAAGAAAATGATATGCTTCCGTCGGTGCGTTCTCTTTCAAAAGAATTAAAGATTAGTGCACTGACAGTTAAAAAAGCTTATGATTATCTTGAGAACGAAGGTTTTGTTGTGACGGTTCACGGTAAAGGAACGTATGTTGCTGCGTCCAATTCCGAAATACAGGAAGAGGAGCAAAGAAAAGAAGTTGAACTTGATATTGAGATGGCTGTAAAGAAGGCGAGACGATATGGTATTAGTGATGAAGATATAAAGAGCATTTTTTCACTTGTTATTGATGAAAATTAAAAGACTGTTGCTTTAATGATGTTTAGTTGTTAAAGCAACAGTCTTTTTTATGTCTTGTTGTATTTAATTATTTGGTGTGAATATAGCCGTTATTATTGGAAATCCACCACATTGACCCAATGTTCGAGAAGTTCTTTTTCATCAGGTTTGTTTTTTGCCATTCTTGCGGCGGCAACAATAGGAAGCCAGCCTGTTACATATGATTTTTTAGTGTCTGTTGCAGCACAGAACTGTGTCATATACATATCTGCGATATCGATGCTGCTGTCAGAGTATTGCAGCTTTAACAGAAGATAAGTGTTGGCTATGTCGGCACTGGCATTGCCCTGCGTTGCGTGAACCCAGTCAACAGCGGTGATTGATGTTATGTCGGCATTATCATCAATATTTACGATTATGTTGTCAGGACAAAAATCACCATGGCACAATTTTGTGTGCTTTGGCATCGTATTAAGTCTTGTGAGCAGTTCGTATTTTACAGAACTATCAAGAGTTTCAATGCCATTAATCTGTCTTATTAATTTATCTTTAAGCTTTAAGAGAAGCGGGTTGGATTTCTTTTGAAAATCAACCTGATATTCAACCATTTTTTTGATATAATCAGCAGTTTTTTCGGGATGCTCTTTTATAAGCTGTGTAAGAGTTATGCCGTCCGCATATTCACTTGTGATTTCCCATTGGCCATTGTTTACAGATACAGAAAGAAGCTTTGGAATATTAACTCCGGCATCTTCAACTCTTGCAGTATTTAATGCTTCATATAAAACATCTGATTTGTTATAATCTTTGGAAAAAACTTTTATTGCGGTATTATTTTCAAGATAAACTGATTTTAAGTTATTTTGTGAAATGCATTTTTTCATATAAACACATCCTTTCTTATTCGTCAATTTCGACTGGTTTTCCGTAATATGCCTTGAGGTACATTGCCTTAATTTCTTTCATTAGAGGGTAGCGTGGGTTTGCACCTGTACACTGGTCATCAAAAGCCATTTCTGTCATTTCGTCGAGAGTGCGTAAAAATTCTTTTTCATCAACGCCATAATCTTTTATAGTCTTTTTGATTCCGACTTTTTCCTTCAACTCTTCAATGGCTGCGATAAGATTTTCAAATTTTTCGTCATCATTTTTTCCTTTGATATGAAGAAAATCTGCACATTCTACATAACGTTCTTTGCAGTGAGGATATTGATACTGTGAAAATGTTCCCATTTTAGCAGGAACTTCTGCAGCATTGAATCTCATTACATCAGTGATGAGGAGTGCGTTTGCAATACCATGAGGAAGGTGGTGGTATGCACCGAGCTTGTGAGCCATAGAGTGGCATACTCCAAGAAATGCATTTGCAAATGCCATTCCGGCCATGGTTGAAGCTGTAGCCATCTGTTCACGGGCTTTTGCGTCGTGCGGACCATTTTCATATGCGGCAGGAAGATATTCAAATATATTTTTCATAGCTTTTAAAGCAAGACCGTCTGTGTAGTCTGTTGCCATAATAGATGCATATGCTTCGAGAGCATGAGTGAGTGCGTCTATGCCGGAAGCAGAAGTAAGACCTTTTGGCTGGTTCATCATCATATCAGCATCAACAATTGCCATTTTTGGAAGGAGCTCATAATCAGCGAGAGGATATTTTATTCCGCTTTCTTCGTCTGTGATAACAGCGAAAGGAGTAACTTCAGAACCTGTTCCTGATGAAGTAGGAATGGCAATGAAGTAAGCTTTTTCCCCCATTTTAGGGAATGTGTATATACGTTTTCTTATATCCATAAAACGCATAGCCATATCCATGAAATCAACTTCAGGATGTTCATACATAACCCACATTATCTTGCCGGCATCCATTGCTGAACCGCCGCCTACAGCGATTATGCAGTCTGGTTCAAAGAGCTTCATGGCTTTTGCACCTTCCTTTGCACATGCAAGTGTAGGGTCAGGAGCAACATCGTAAAATACTGTGTATACAATACCGAGTTCATCAAGTTTGTCGGTTATGCATTTTGTGTAGCCATTTTTGTAGAGGAACTGATCTGTTACTATGAATGCTTTCTTTTTGCCAAGAACTGTCTTTAATTCATTGAGTGCAACAGGAAGGCAGCCCTTTTTAAAATATACTTTTTCAGGTGCTCTGAACCACAACATGTTTTCTCTCCTTTCAGCAACGGTTTTAATATTAAGAAGGTGTTTGACACCGACATTTTCGGAAACTGAATTGCCGCCCCATGAGCCACAGCCGAGTGTAAGTGAAGGCGTCAGCTTGAAATTGTATAAGTCACCGATGCCGCCCTGAGAAGAAGGGGTGTTGATAAGAATACGGCATGTTTTCATAGTTTCTTCAAATATATCAAGTTTTTCTTTTTCTGTTTCTGAATTAATATAAATAGAAGAAGTGTGTCCGTATCCGCCGTCTGCGATAAGATGTGAAGCTTTATCTATTTCATCGTTGAAATCGTCTGATTTGTACATTGCAAGAACAGGTGAAAGCTTTTCGTGTGCAAATTCTTCAGATAAGTCAACAGAAGCAACCTCTCCGATGAGAATTTTGGTCTCACGTGATACATCAACTCCGGCGAGTTTTGCAATGGTATATGCACTCTGACCTACAATCTTTGCGTTGAGAGAGCCATTGATAAGGATAGTTTTTCTGACTTTGTCAAGCTCGGTCTTTGTAAGAAAATGGCAGCCTCTTGCAATAAATTCATCTTTTACTGCTTTGTAAACTTTTTTGTCAACAATAACAGACTGCTCAGAAGCACAAATCATACCGTTGTCAAATGTTTTGGAGTGGATGATTGAGTTGACTGCAAGAACAACATCAGCTGTTTCATCAATAATGGCAGGAGTGTTGCCGGCACCTACACCGAGTGCAGGTTTTCCTGATGAATATGCAGCTTTAACCATTCCAGGACCGCCTGTTGCAAGAATTATATCAGCCTCTTTCATAAGTGTGTCTGTAAGTTCGAGAGACGGAATATCAATCCATCCTATAATGCCTTTTGGAGCACCTGCCTTTACTGCAGCATCAAGAACAACTTTTGCAGCTGCGATTGTTGATTTTTTGGCTCTTGGATGAGGGCTTATTATTATTGCATTTCTTGTCTTTAAACATATTAAAGACTTGAAAATAGCAGTAGAAGTAGGGTTGGTCGTAGGAATTACTGCGGCTACAACACCAATTGGTTCAGCAATCTTTTTTGTTCCATAAGCTGAGTCCTCTTCGATGACGCCACATGTCTTTGTGTCACGATAAGCATTGTAAATATACTCAGAAGCATAATGGTTTTTGATTACTTTGTCCTCAACAATTCCCATTCCTGTTTCCTCAACTGCCATTTTGGCAAGTGGGATTCTGGCCTGATTTGCAGCGATAGCTGCCGCTGTAAATATTTTATCAACCTGTTCCTGTGTGTAAGTTGAAAAAATCTGCTGTGCTTTACGCACTTCATCAATTTTTTTTTCAAGTGCGTCTACTGTGTCAACAATTTCTGTACCCGACATAATTTTTTCTGACATACAAAATCCTCCTTGTTTTTGCGGAGCAAAAATCCTAATGTGCATCTTTGATGCACTATATCCTCATGGCGAGGAGAGGATTTATCCTCCTTGTTATTGTTCCTTTTCTCATAATTGCAGCAGAGCTAATATTTTCTGCCATAAAAGATTGTTATTATTTTAACAAAGTTAATATAACACTATATTTTTTTTGTGTCAATATGCATATTATTAACATTGCTTGATATTTTTTTAAAAATTTTTTAAAATTCCATTGCGTGATACTATGTTATGTTGTATCATTAATATAGTTTTAGAAATAGTGGGGGATGAATTGACTATTTATAGAATATGTGAGGAATTATTTAATATGAAAGATACGTTTAAAAAGTATTTATATCTTGCCGGAAGCTTGTTTCTTGCATTTGCTTTGTCTATTGTGCTGTTTTTTGTTTTATATAAGATAGATGCGATAAAGAGTGTTATCGGGCATATTGTAAAAACTATGATGCCATTTATAATTGGTGCAGTATTGGCATATATAATTTGTCCTTTGTGTAATAAGCTTGAAGTTTTGTTTGATAAATTATTTTCAAAGATGAAGAACGAACAGACTAAGGAAAAAATATCAAGGACATTAAGTGTATTTGCAGGAATGATTATTGCGGTTATTGCAATTTATCTTGTACTTATGATTGTTATTCCACAGCTGATTGACAGTGTTGTAAGACTCGTTCAGATTCTGCCATCAAGTGCAGATAAGCTTATAGGATGGCTTAATCATTCGCTTAGCTCTAATGAACAATTGCTTCAATATTCGCAACAGGTGATTGATAAGGCATATACGATGCTTGAGGACTGGCTTTCAAACGGACTTCTTGATTCTGTTGAGAAAGTGGCAACTGGGATTTCGTCAGGTGTAATTAATCTGCTCGGTGTGCTTCTTAATATATTTATAGGTTTTATAGTTGCTGTATATCTGCTGCTTTCAAGAAAAAAATTTGCACGGCAGGCAGAACTTATCGTGTATAGTATATTAAAAAAAGAAAAGGCTGACACTGTAATGGAAGAGGCAAGATATTGTGACCGCGTTTTCGGTGGGTTTATCAATGGAAAGATTCTTGATGCAGTAGTGGTTTCACTTATTTGTTATGCCGGCATGATGATTTTCAGATGGATTAATCCGGGAAAAGTCATGATGAGTGAAACACTTGTTGCTGTAATAGTTGGGATTTTTAATGTAATACCATTTTTTGGATGGTATATCGGGTTGTTTTTATCAGCACTTCTCATACTTATGGTTAATCCCATGCAGTGCATTTTCTTTGTGATTTTTGACTTTATATTACAGCAGATAGATGGTAATATTTTAGGTCCTAAGATTATAGGTGATACAACAGGAATTTCAAGTATATGGGTGCTTTTTTCCATATTCCTGTTTGGAGATATATGGGGATTTGCAGGTATGCTTCTTGGAGTTCCGATGTTTGCCATTATGTATCACTGGATTAAAAAGCTGGTATTTAAGGGGCTTGATAAGAATGAACAGACACAGATGAGTGTTGACTATGAGAATGATTTTCTAAAAAAGAAAAAGACTCATCAATAATATAAGGAGTTATGATACATATTTTATGAAACATTTAAAAAATAATATTAAAGATTACACAATACGTTCGCTTACAACAAAAGATTTAGATGCATATAATGCACTTTTAAGATATGCATTTCAGGTTACAGAACAGGAACTTACCGAAGTTGGCTGGGAAAATGACGAGATTAAGCAGTCAAAGTTTCCTGTTTTGCAGAGAGCTGATGTTGTGGGGTGTTTTGATAATGATTCGTTAATATCACAATTTGCTGTATATCCGCTTGATATGAATATTTATCATCAGTTATATCATGTCGGCTTTATAACGAGTGTATGTACATATCCAGAGTATTCAGGACAGGGTATTATGGCTACGCTTATGCACAAGAGCCTGAGCCATATGAGAAAAAGAGGTCAGTCAATGGCACTTTTATATCCTTATTCTATACCATTGTATCGTAAGTTTGGATGGGAGATTATTTCTAATAAGATTTCTTATATAATAAAGAATAATCAGATACCAAAGATTGATGATATTCCCGGATATGTACGTCGTGTCACATGGGAAAATACGGATTTTATTAATCTTCACCAGCAGTTTGCGGCAAAAACACACGGATGCCTTTACCGTAACAGCCTTGCATGGGAGGAATACTGGCGATGGGATGAGGATGATACAGTTGTAGCTGTTTATTATAATAGTCATAAAAAGCCACAGGGATATATGGTTTATCTTATAAAAGAAAATGTTATGTACATAAAAGAGATGATTTTCTTAAACAGGGAAGCACAGAATGGTCTCTGGCGTTTTATACGTGCACATCAGTCCATGATAAATGAAGTAAAAGGCAATACATATTATAATGAACCGATTGCTTTTGAGATGGCTGATGGCAATATTAAAGAATCAATACGTCCGTACATAATGGGAAGAATTATAGATATTGATAAGTTTCTTCTCCAGTACAGTTGTAAACCGTCGGAAAAAGATGTTTGCATAGAACTTGATATCCATGATGATTTTTTGTCATGGAATAATAAGAGTATTAATGTATTGTTTAGCAAAGGAAGATGTTTTATAACCGAGCAGAAAGCAGAATATCATATAAAACTTGACATTGCATCGCTTACAACACTTCTTATAGGATATAAATCCGCAATGCAGCTATGGAAACTTGAAAGGATAGATGCACCGAGGGCTGCTGTTGAGACACTCGATAATGTTTTAATGCATGAAATACCATATATTTCAGATTATATTTAAATTTTATGCTGTAAATTTTTTTAATTTTGTCAAGTAAAAATACTTGACACGCATGCCTGGTTATGATATTATTCTCAAGGTTTCAAATTTTATGAGAGTGGTGCTGCTATGGAAAAGTTTGTAGAACAGACGCTTTTATATGATTTTTATGGTGAGCTTCTTAATGAACACCAGAGAGGAATTTATCAGGATATTGTTTTTGATGATTTGTCATTAAGCGAGGTTGCTGATGAGTATGGTATCTCAAGGCAGGGAGTTCATGATTTAATCAAGCGTGTTAATAATACACTGAATGGTTATGAAGAAAAGCTGCATCTTGTATCTAAGTTTATAGAGACAAAAGAAAAGGTGCATGAGATTGAACAGTTATCAGATGAGTTTATTAAAAGTAATAATGGTAGTCTTGATAACATAAGGAGTATACAGCTTATCGCAAAAGATATACTCGATAATTTTTGATATTCGTTTAAGTCTTAATCAGACAGAAGTGAGGATTTATGGCATTTGACAGCTTATCAGATAAACTTCAGAATATATTTAAAAATCTTCGCGGTAAAGGCCGTCTGTCTGAAGCTGATGTAAAAGCAGCTCTGAAAGAAGTAAAGATGGCTTTGCTTGAAGCTGATGTAAACTTTAAAGTTGTAAAGCAGTTTGTCAAGTCGGTCGAAGAGCGTGCCATAGGTCAGGATGTTATGCAGAGTCTTACACCCGGACAGATGGTAATTAAGATTGTTAATGAAGAAATGGTTGCACTCATGGGTTCCGAGACAACACAGATAGCGTTGAAACCGGGTAATGAGATAACTGTCATAATGATGGCGGGTCTTCAGGGTGCAGGTAAAACAACAACGACAGCCAAACTTGCAGGTAAGTTTAAAGCAAAAGGGAAAAAGCCTCTTCTTGCAGCCTGCGATGTTTACAGACCGGCTGCTGTTGAACAGTTAAAAATCAACGGAGAAAAGCAGGGCGTTGAAGTGTTTTCAATGGGAACAGGCAACAATCCGGTTGATATAGCCAAAGCGGCAGTTTCACATGCTAAGAATAACAATTTTAATATTGTTATTTTAGATACAGCCGGTCGTCTTCATATAGATGAGGATATGATGACTGAGCTTATAAAAATAAAAGAAGAAGTTAAAGTTGACCAGACAATACTTGTTGTAGATTCAATGACAG
>OKSD01003737.1_pt1 | contig 11123 bp, 9 predicted proteins | sample 1601221 | NCBI WGS metagenome assembly OKSD01 (sample SAMEA3541550, study PRJEB24748) | human gut metagenome | biome: human gut; feature: human-associated habitat; material: faeces | place: China | collected 2012
TTCATTTCCAGCATTCTTTAAAACGGCTGGTTAATTACGGATAATTTTCATCTCACACATTTACACCATCTGCATATTATGTACTGTAAACATCATTATTGGAGGATTCAATATGAGCGATTTGAGTACAGCAAACTGTGGATGCGGATGCGAAGGACGCGACAGATTCGGCGGGGACTGTGGATGCGGCGGATGCAGTTGTGGATGCAATAACAGCGGATGCGGCTTCGGCAACAACAGCTGCCTGTGGATCATCCTTCTTCTCTGCTGCTGCGGCGGCTTTGGCAATGGTTGCGGCAATGGCTGCGGATGTGGCAACGGTAACGACAGCTGTCTGTGGATCATCCTTCTTCTTTGCTGCTGCGGCGGATGGGGCAATAATGGATTCGGATGCGGCGGTTGCGGTAATGGCTGCAACTGTGGCGGATGCTGATATCTGTTCCTTCTTCCACTTCAGAAGGGGCATGCGGAAAAACCGCATGCCCCTTCTGGCTTATCTTTTCAAACGATTCGGTTTTCCGGTAACAACACTCTGTTCCGCTCTCTTCTCGTCTGATGTTATCTTCTTTTCTTTCAATTCTCCAAGCTTTTTCTTTAACATACACTTCTCATCAATTTCATATACTGCATTCCCATCAATAATTAACTTTCTGGACATTTTCGTTTTCCTTTCCTCTTCTTATTATTAAGATATGCCCCTGATTACAAAAGGTCTTTAAATCAGTATACGCATGATCCGATTTTTCACACATCTATATTCATGAACAGGAATATATTTTTTCTGCATTTCATATATATGTATCAGTTCAGCTGAAAGTCAGGAGGGTTTATTTTTTTGAAAACACCGACACCTATGACCCCCTTTGACGAAGCAACTGCTTCCGGACTTCGCATGCTGAAACTTTTCCTTCCTCTTTTCCCGCCAGCTACACAGAGCATGCTTGCCGTCTTCATTAAATTCATCGAACTGCAAAATGTTCTTCACCATCAGGCTCCTGTCAGTTATGATGCACTTTCTGCCTGTGACTTTTCTTCTGGACGAGGAATAGAAAGTCTTTTTCAAGACAACATAGATTCTATTTTTGACCATCTGTCACCTTATCTCACATCAGAAGAAAAGCAGCTCTTTTCTACTTTCAAGAACATAAAAGAGATGATGTCTATGGCAGATATGTTTACACAATTCTTTTCATCTGCTCCACCTTCTGATGAAGAGCCAGAAGACACTATAAACAATAGCTCACCGAAAGGAGATCTTAACAATGGAAAACTGGATGAACCATCCTGCAATGAAAACGATCGATCCACTCAAGCTGGAACTGATCAGGACAGCTGCGAAACAGACGAAGGGAAAATCCGGAAATGAACTTGCCCCGGTCATGCTCGCTCTTATCACAAATGCAAACCGACAGGGACTTCGTTTCAATCCGGATGAAGTTTCATTAATTCTTGAAGTATTAAAAGAAGGTAAAAGCAAAGAAGAACAAAATCAAATTGACCGTATGATGGAAATGACCAAAAATGTATTTCGAAAACATTTTAAATAAAATCAGAATCACTCTCTTCGCCTTTGCAATCTTATTTCTCTTCTTTTCTCTATACATTTCCATCTGCATCAGTTAAAATACAAATGATGACTTGTCTGGAAACAGACATTATTTATAAATGGAGAACGATATATGCAGAATATTAAATTAACACTCCAATATGACGGTACACGTTATCTTGGTTGGAAACGCCCGGAAAAAAGCCACAATGATCGCACAGTATCTTATAAAATTGAAAATGTATTAGAAAAAGTAACAGGAACTCCTGTTACTTTATTTGCCGGGATCCGAACAGAACCGGGAGTTCATGCCCGGAATCTCACAGTCAATTTTCTTACAGAAAGTAAACTGACTCCTGCAGAATTCAAAACTGTTCTGAACCAGTATCTGCCACAGGATATTGCCGTTTTAGACGCAGTATCAACACCTGAACGCTTTCGGGCAGACTTAAATGCACGCGAGATCACTTATGAATATGCCATGGATTTATCACCGATCTATGACCTGTTCCACAAAAACTATCGCAGTCGATTAACTGATCTGTTATCAGATTCATTATTTAATCTGTCACCTGAACAAACAGCAGAACTTCCAAATATTCTTCTTATGGAAACCGCTGCCCACTCATTACTTGGAAAGCATGATTTTAAACATTTCTCTTCGATTCGAAAAAAGAAAGGAACTGAAAAAGAAATAAAAGCAATTACTTTTTTCACAGAAAAGGCTACGCTTTATATTCGTATGACAGCCAATGATTTTCTCTATCAGATGGCTCCATTTATTTTGGGAACGCTTTTGGATATCGGCATAGGGAAAAGACCCGTCGAATGTATCAATGCAATCCTGGAAGGAAAGGAAAAGCCTTCTGCATCCTGCGACACAAAAGGCTTGATCTTATACGATATTGTTTATTAATTTTTGAGTAATACGAAAAAGACTCTCAATTTCCATATTACCGAGGTGGTTTTACATTGTCTTAAGTGCAACACTTAAAATATGTTTCGCACAGCGTTGTAAATCTGCTTTGGTAATTTCTTTTCCTTCGTTCACTGCTTCTACGATATCATCCACATTCTGCTGGCATCCCGGCATCTGAAGGTCATTTCCTGCTTTAATGCACTGTACACTGCTGGAATGAGTATATTTTCCGGATGGTGATACCATTCCCATCTCTGTTGTATCCTGTGAAGTATACCAGTCTGTCATCACAAGACCTTCAAATCCCCACTCATCACGTGCGATGTTCTGCAGCATGTCATAGTTGTTTGCTGAATGAACTCCGTTGATCAGATTGTAGGAAGTCATGATCGCATATGGCTGAGCTGTCTTTACTGCAATCTCAAATCCTTTCAGATAGATTTCTCTCAGCGCACGCTCGCTGATATGTGCATTCGTAAACATACGGTTGTCTTCCTGATTATTTCCTGCAAAATGTTTGATTGTTGTTCCCTTTCCTTTTTGAGACTGAACACCTTTCGTCTCTGTTGCAGCACAAAGACCTGTCAATACAGGATCCTCAGAATAGTATTCGAAGTTTCGTCCACAAAGCGGATTACGATGAATATTCATGCCAGGTGCGAGCCATAGATCTACATGTAACTGCTTCATCTCTTCTCCGACAAGCTCTCCCATTCTATGAATCAGATCCATATCCCAGGATTGTGCCAGTGTTGTTGCGATTGGAATGGCAGTACAAGGTGTCTCTAAACGAAGCCCTGCCGGTCCATCTGCCTGAATAAGATTCGGCACTTTTCGTGTTTCAAGTAAACTGGAAGTGGTGTCTCCTGCTGCACCCGGCACACAGGAGGATGCTGAACCAATTACATTTCCGTCGCCATTTTTTCTCTCTGTTCCAACACAAAGTTCTGCCATTTCTTCCACGGTAAGCTGCGCTGTCAGTTCATCCAGAGTCGCGTTGCCTGCTTTTACATCTTCCAGCGTCAGAACTTCATCTTTCCTCTTATCCATAAGTGTCCTGCGCATCACTTCATATTCTACAAGTTCTTTCTTAAAGTTCTCTGCCTGAAGCATAATTCTAAACGGAATCGCCGGAACACCGAAATCAAATTCAATATCGAAAATCGGAATCATATGGTGAAGCTCTCTGACTGCAATTGTATCACGCATCAGACGTTTCAGTTGGAGTGTTGTCACCTGCTCATCAAGGTCGATGACTGCCACAGCCTCCGTATTACGTGAACTGTTTCCTACGCGGATCGTGTATTCCCCTTCTTCCATAACCCAGGCCGCATCATATGCATCAAAAGATGCCATATCTGTCGTTGCAAATGTGATTGTCACGACATCTTTTTCTCCCGGCGCAAGCAATTTAGTCTTAGCAAATCCTGCAAGTTCCTGTGTTGGTTTCTCCATGATTCCATCCGGTGCGGAATAATAAACCTGAACAACTTCTTTTCCAGGATATTTGTCACCAATGTTCGTAACCTCAACTTCAACCTGTACCTGCTTTTCATCTGCTGTTACATTGATTGTTTTCATTTCAAATTCTGTATAGCTTTTTCCATATCCAAAGCAATATAGAGGCATCACACCAAACGTATCAAAATAACGATATCCCACATAGATTCCATCACTGTAATATTCGTCGTCAAGATTTCCATCCCTGTGGCTAAATGTTGCAGAGGATGGATAATCCTCATAAGATCTTGCCCATGTATCAGTCAGCTTTCCTGAAGGAATCGTCTTAGCAGTCAGCACATCAGCAACTGCATAACCTCCCATATTTCCTGTCTGTCCCACAAGCATAATTGCCTGTACACCTTCAATTGCCTTCAATGAAGTCAGATCAATGACTCCACCTACATTCAAAAGAACAATACAGTTCTTATAGTGTTCTGTCATAAAACGGATATTCTGAAGTTCTCTGTCGCTGAGATAATAATCTCCCTTCTCTGCCCTGCGGTCTTTTCCCTCTCCGGAATTTCTAGAAATTACATAAATTGCCGCATCCGCTTCTTTTACATCCGCTTCTGTAATCTCCGGCTGTTCCGGTTCCTCAAAAGGAGTCTCGAAGGCATATAGCATCGATGGTTTTCCTGTTTTCTCTGTAAATTCATTTAACTTTTTCGCATACGCTTCCTGCGCATCCGCATAAAGTCTGTCATACTGATCCAGCCAGCCTTCTGTTACAAATTTAAATCCTGCATGCTCAAGCCCTTGTGCAATCGAAATGTTTTCACGTACATTTACATCACCAGATCCTGTTCCACCTTTGATCGTATGTCTTGCTCCTGTTCCGAATAATGCAATCTTCTTTGTACCAGCCTGAAGTGGAAGGACTCCGTCATTTTCCAAAATTACCATACACTCGCCTGCGAGGCGGCGCACTTCTTCCTGATGTTCTATCTCATAATTCTGTATTTCATCTGTTTTTAACGCATCTATCTGTGCCATATACAATTCCTCTTTTCTGTCGATTATTATAATTGTAATAATAGAAACGTCAAATGTCCAGCCCCTAAAAAATGATCTTTTTCACTCTGTCCTCTTACTTCTTATTGTTTTTGTTAATATCCACCATGCCAACTGATTATTTTTCAGAGATATCGATAAATTTCAACAATCCCCCACCTCTTTTCAGGTTGCATGTGAAAATTTTTATGGTATAATTATTCGTATGAACATGGGTATCAGGTTTTGCTATTTCCTGATGCCTTTTTCAAATCTTACTAAAGGAAAGAGGGAGATTTTATGCAGTCAAACATTATCGTAACCGCTGTTGTTGTTGTTTATCTTCTTGTTATGTTATTGATCGGTTATCTGTCATCCAAGAAGATTGAATCCAACACAGACTTCGTTGTTGCCGGAAGACGACTCGGACCGCTTTTAATGGCCGGAACTCTTGCTGCTACTGAGATTGGTGGAGGAAGTTCTCTCGGTGTTGTTCAGCAGGGTATGGAAAGTCACGGACTCAGTGCCGCATGGTACATTATCACAATGGGATTTGCTTTTGTGATCCTTACATTCCTTGCACCAAAATTCCGTGCTGCGATGGTTAAAACCGTTCCTGAATATTTCCGCCGTCGTTATGGAAAACCTTCAGGAATCATTACATCTTTGATCATGTTCGTTCCATTGATCGGACTGACAGCCGGACAGTTTATCGCATCTTCTGTTATTCTGTCTACTATGCTGAATCTGAATTATAAGACAGCCGTTCTGATCGTAGGTATCGTTGTAACAATTTATGCGATCATGGGTGGTCTTTGGAGTGTTACACTTACTGACTTTGTTCAGGTATTCCTGATCGTGATTGGAATGATCATCGCACTTCCATTTGGAATGAATCTTGCCGGTGGATGGGACAATGTTGTAGCTAATGTTCCTGCTGAAACATTTGACATGTTTAAAGGTTATAATGTAATGGATGTTATTAGTTTAACAATCATGTATGTTGCTACATTTACTGTAGGACAGGAAGCTGTATCCAGATATTACGCTGCGAGAGACGGAAAAGCAGCAAGACAGGGATCTGTCCTTGCTGCGATTGTAAACTTTATCTACGCTTTTTTTCCAACACTTATGGGAATCATCGTACTTGCACTGATCAACATGGGCAAATTCAATGCTGCGGACTTCCAGGATGTTGGTGCCCGTTATGCACTTCCGGTTCTTGCTATGGAAGCAATGCCGGCAATTATCTGCGGATTGTTATTTGCAGGTATCGTATCTGCCACAATGTCAAGTGCTGACTCAGACCTTCTTGGTGCCGGATCGATCTTTGCAAATGATATTTACAAGATTGTGATTAAGCCTAGCGCATCTGATAAAGAGATCATGATCGTAACTCGTGTTACAATGGCAGCTGTAGGTGTTTTTGCTACTCTGATTGCATTATTTAATACTTCAAGTATTGTTACAATCCTGATGTTTGCCTTCACCCTTCGTGCCGCAGGTTCTTTCTTCCCATATGTTCTCGGACATTACTGGAAAGGAGCTTCCCAGGCAGGAACCATGGCTTCTCTGATCGCCGGAACTATTGTTGTAGTATATCTGGAGCATGTTTCCAAAGGAAATCTGTTCGGTCTGCACTTCAATCAGCCGATCGTACCTGGACTGGTTGCTGCGTTGATTGCATTCCTTATCTTCTCACTGGTTATGCCTCCAAAGAAGCAGACAACAGAGCTTGCACCTGAAGAGTAATTTTCAGGAATCATATGCCAGACATAAATCTATAAATATACTAAAACTTCTTTTTAAAAAATAGCAGATATAAGAAACAGCAAGGCTACTGCCAAAAGCATTATTATTAAAATGCTTTCCCGACAGTAACCCTGCTGTTTCTATTTTTGTTTGGATTTCTCTTTTTGTTCAGATTTCTCTTCTTATTTAAATTACTTTATGCTCCAGCCATTTTCTGCTGTGGAATCGCCAGGTGAAAATAATACTTCTGACCGTCCAGTCCGCAAACATTCCGATCCATACTCCCATCGGGCCAAATCCCATTACACGGATCAGAAATACACACAGGCAGAATCTGCATGCCCACATTGTACAACAGGATGTGATCATGGAAAATTTTGCATCCCCTGCTGCTCTCAATCCATATGCCGGAACAAATGACATAACCCATACAAGCGGTTTTACAATCGTGATCCACATTACCATATGGAAACACATCTTCGCACTCTCCGGTTCCATACCGCCGAGAATCGTAATTGGTTTCGTCAGTGCAAAAACAATCACACAGCTCGCAGCCATAACGATCTCAGCAATCACGCAAAGCTTTTTGATGTAATAAACTGCCTCATCCTTCCGGTCAGCTCCCAGACATTGACCTACAATTGTCATCAATCCGATTCCGACTCCGATACCACCGATTCCGTTCAGATTCTCCAGAATGTTCGTCATTGCCTGCGCAGCGATTGCTGTTGTTCCAAGTGTTGATACTGTGGACTGAATCGCCAACTTTCCTAACTGGAACATACTGTTCTCCACACCGGATGGAATTCCGATTCCAAGGATCCTGCGGATCATTCTCCAATCTGGACGGATTTTCAGATAATCTCGTACCACAATTGGCTGACGATCCAGACGAAGCTCTGCCAATACTACAACCGCACAGAAAATACGTGAAATCAAAGTTGCCAGTGCAGCTCCCGCGACTCCCATATGGAAGCCCCAGATCATAATTGCATTTCCGACAATATTCATCACGTTTGATACCATTGAGATGAGCATCGGATCTCTCGTGTTCTCCTGTGCCCTGAAGATTGATGCCGCTGCATCATACGCCGCAATAAACGGAAATGATAATGCAGTGTAGAAGAAATAGATTTCAGATGCTCTCATAACATCTGATTCAACTGCTCCAAAAATCAGGTGAAGTAACGGTTCCTGAAAAATAAGACAAAATGCGCTGACAGCTACTGATATAAGAGTGATGATAAATAGTACCTGTCGTGCAGACTCATTTGCCCGTTCTTTATTCCCCTGTCCAATGTACTGGGCGCAGACGATCGCACCTCCGGCTGCCAATGCGGAAAATGCCTGAATCACCAATATGTTAATGGAATCCACCAGTGACACCGCTGAGATTGCCGCGGATCCTACATTACTAACCATCATCGTATCCGCGGTACCCATGATAGAATTCAATAACTGTTCCAGTATGATTGGTACTAAAAGAGCACGGATCATCTTATTACTGAACATATGTTTTTGATTTATGTTCGCGTTCATTTATATTCCCCCTGATCTTGTTACTACTTAGATTGTCTTTTCGCATTACGACTTAGTATACACCCGACAAATGTAAAATTTCTATACTTTAACCTGTTTCTATTTGAGTACAATTAAATAGAACTAGAAAAAAGATCTTCATGCCAAACATTTTAAGTCTGCATGAAGATCTTGTCTCTTACTCTTTATTAACTATTCTGCCTATTCGAGAATGGTTGTCTCCTCAACTTTATCTGCCTGAGCTTCTTTCTTCTCTGTAAGCTTTTTAATTCCCTGAATTGCTACGATTACTCCAAGGATAAGAAGCAGTACTGCAAAGATCAGCTGTAATGTATTTCCAAGGCTCAGACCTGTTGTCATAAACTGACCTCCCAGTTTACAGATTGTCATTCCAAGTGCTGTAAATGTTACTGCCATCATAAAGACCATTGGAATCCAGAGCATTGCTCCCTGGCGTTTTGTCTTCTTAAGGAATACTGCACATGCGATCAGTGCAAGTACTGACAGAAGCTGGTTTGCTGATCCAAACAGTGGCCAGATTTCTGCATATCCAACCTTTGCAAGTAAGTATGCAAGTACCAGTGTAATAACTGTTGAGAAATATTTATTGGTTGCTACTTTCTTGTACAATGGCAGATTACCCATATCTGTGTCATCATCGATAAAGAATTCCTGAAAAGAAAGTCTTCCGACACGTGCAACGGAATCAAGTGATGTCAATGCAAATGCTGATACTGCAAGGTTGATCAGTGTAAATACAAGTGAATGCGGTAAGCCGATCACTTCAAGGAAGTTTGCAATTGCTCCTGCAAAAATCTGTGGCTGTGTTGTCAGTCCCTGTGCTGCTGCCTCGCCATCAGCGAAGGAAGCAACTGCGATCAGTGCGATTACAGCAAGCATACTTTCCATGATCATTGCTCCGTAAGATACAGGGAGCATGTTCTTCTCACTCTTAATCTGCTTAGAAGCAGTTCCTGAAGATACCAGTGAATGGAATCCTGATACAGCTCCACATGCAATTGTTACAAACAAAATTGGGAACATATAACTTCCATCTACATTGAAGCTTGTAAAAGCTTTCAGGTTACAGGATGGATTTGCTACAAATACTCCGACAATTGCTGCTGCAATCATAAAGATCAGCAAGTAACTGTTCAGGTAATCACGTGGCTGAAGTAGCATTGTTACCGGTGCGACGCTGGCAATCAGAATGTAAATAAAGATCAGGATATGCCATGTCTCTCTTGTCAGATACATTGGAAAATAAAGTCCAAGTGCTACCGCTGCGACAAGCATAACAATTGCAATAGCTGTGTTAACCCACTTATTCAGTTTTGCATATTTCAAAATGCAGCCAAGTGCTACGGCTTCTACAATGAAAAGCATGGATGTTGTTGCTACAGCACCATTTGCTGCTACTTTACTTACAGTTCCTGCATCATCAGCTACGAATCCGTTGAATGTTCCTGCAACTACATCCGCAAATGCAGCAACAACAAGAATACAGAATAACCAGCAGAATAACAGGAATAATTTCTTTCCAAGTTTACCGATATACTCTTCGATAATATAACCGATTGTACGTCCTTTGTTCTTTACAGAAGCATACATGGATGCAAAATCCTGCACTGCTCCGAAGAAAACACCTCCGATCAGAATCCACAAAAGTACCGGAAGCCATCCAAAGATTGCTGCCTGGATTGGTCCGTTGATCGGGCCTGCTCCTGCGATAGATGCGAACTGATGACCAAATACGATATTCGTATCTGCCGGCACATAATCTACGCCGTCTTCCAGCTCATAAGCAGGAGTCTTTGCATTCGGGTCAATTCCCCATTTCTTCTCAAGATATCTTCCATAGAAAAGATATCCTCCACCTAATACAACGATGGCAATGACCATCATTATAACTCCGTTCATTTTTTATCCTTCTTTCTTAACTATGATTCAGATGCACTTATCAATAAATAGATTGCACTCTGTTTTTATGTTAAGAGTTTAGCACTTCATCATGCTAAATTCAAGAAGGATTTTATATAAATTTTATATTTTTTTAAGATTTTGGATAAACATATTGCACAAGAGGGTTTTTATTGGTTTTCTTATTCCACATTATTTCGCCCGAACCATCTGCACAGTCGATACGATAATCAATATTATCATCACTCCAAGCATCATATACATCGGCCAGATTGGATATCCTTCCACAAGACTGCTGACTCCAACATCAATCAGCAGGGCAGTAACCAGAACCTTAATCCCGCCCATCATTATCATGGCAATCTTATACAATCTTTCTCTGTTCTCTTCTGTAACAGCCACCGGGAAATTCCAGATTGCCGGAATTCTTTCCATCAATGAGAGGAATAACAACAGAAACGCGGCAAGAACTGGTTCAAATACAAGGTTTCTTTTGCTTCCATAACTATCTGCCACTCCTGCTGCATTAAAATGTGTCGGTACTGTATCAGGAATCCTGCTCCAGATGCTGATAAGAACAATAATATAAGTAAGTAGCATGATTGCGCTAATTATAGTTGAAACTCTGCTGATTTTCTTCATAACATATTCCTCCTTCTGTGACTATCTGTAAATCGCCCTGCCAGGGGATTACAAATTTTATTCTTTTGTAATAATATATCACCAGGCATCTGTTATTTCAATCTTCTTTTGTTGGGTTGACTTTATACTGATTTTATCATACCTACCATCTTCGGCATTTCAGTATTTACATCGGCATGTAAATATGCTATCCTATTTCAAAGCATATTTTCTAAAACATCTAAATTCATATAAAGATTTCATTACAGGTAAATGATACCTGTCAAATCAGGAAATTCATGCTTTTAAAATCCATTATTTAAAGCAGAGGTT
>OKSD01003740.1_pt1 | contig 11119 bp, 10 predicted proteins | sample 1601221 | NCBI WGS metagenome assembly OKSD01 (sample SAMEA3541550, study PRJEB24748) | human gut metagenome | biome: human gut; feature: human-associated habitat; material: faeces | place: China | collected 2012
CGTAGTTCTGGAACACCATTGCGATGTCGCGGTCCTTCGGCTGCATCGTGGTGACATCCTTGCCACCGATGAGGATGCGGCCCTTGTTGACCTCCTCCAGGCCGGCGAGCATACGAAGGGTCGTAGACTTACCACAGCCAGAAGGGCCGACGAGGACGAGGAACTCGCCATCCTTGATATCAAGATTCAGATCATCCACGGAGGGCTTATCGTTGCCCGGGTAGATACGAGTGACGTGGTCGAAAACGACTTCTGCCATAATTACTAATCCTTTCAGAGGCAGGTACGTGCCTCACGATCCGTTGTAAAGGGATTTGTTCTTTACTGTGCTTCCGCCCTCGCCACCGACGTACAACTTTGCTTTCGGAAACTGCAAGCTTCAGCGTTTACTTTTTTCCGGTTCAGTGAAGGTTCTCTTCGTTGAGCCGAGAACTACTATACACGGACCGTGGACCAAGGCAAGTGGCGTGTCTGAAATGTAGTTAACTTTATGGGCGTTTCTGGGGGTGTTGTGTGGTTCGGCCCATGACACGCCTGTTTCTCGAACGTGCGAACCGGCACGCCCGACGTAGAGCAGGTCTGCTCTTCCCGGACTGATGGATTCCATCAGTCGCCGACTAATGCGACACAGACTCGAAGGTGACGCCGTTGCGGGCGGCTTTGCGCTCGGCCTTGCGCTCCTCGGCGTCTTCGATGCGCTGGATGCGCAGCTGGCGCCAGTCCTCGCGCATGTCGCGGAAACGGTCGGCCAGCGTTACGTCATCGTTCTCGGCATCGCCATCAGTACTGCTGCCATCGGCCTTACCGAACGTGCCATCGGCCACCTTGGCGATGCCCAGCTTGAGCAGTCCGAGCAACTCACGCAACGTTTCCGGTACGGGCTCATCGCCCTCATCGGCGGACTTGGTCAGGCCCTCGATGCGGCGACGAAGCGCGTCGGCGTCCTCGGGATCGATCTTGAGCCCGGCGATCAGCGACTGGCGCATGGTCTCGTAATCGAGGTTGGCAAAAAAATTCAGCTGTTGCAGCGTCATGAAGCCCTTGAGCTCGGGGAATCGGTGGACGATGTATTCCTCGCGGTCGTCGGCGGCGCGGGTCCAGTCGCGGGTGAGCTGCGGATCCCAGCTGGCGGTAATCGACCCCTCGCGCATGCGGTAGTGGTACAGCGCCTTGGGCAGACGGACCACGCGCGTGGCCTCGCCGATCACGTTGCAGATACGGGAGAGATCCTCGATTTTGCGACCCACCGGGAAGGAGAATCCGGTGCCCTGATAGGTGGAGGCGGGTGCCAGGAAGGCCCAGAAATAGCCGTCAATCTCAGCCTTGACTTGCTTTTTGATGACCTCGACCGGGGTCAGGACCTGCACCTCGGTGAAGTCGTTGTGGCGATAGTTGGACAGCAGCGGCTTGTTGTTCTCGGAGATGGTGTCGAACTGGAACATCACGAGGTCGGCGTCATACTCGCGCATGGCGTTCAGGCAGTCCTCCACCAACGTGGGTGCCACGGTGTCGTCGGAATCGGCGAAGTATATGTACGCGCCGATAGCCTCAGCGATACCGGAGTTGCGGGCGTCGGACAGGCCGCCGTTGGGCTTGTGAATCACGCGTATGCGCGGGTCGCGGGCGGCCCAGGCGTCGCACATGGCCGGGCAATTGTCGGGCGAGCCGTCGTCGACCAGCAGAATCTCCAGATTGGCGTACGTCTGCGCAGCAACGGACGCCACGCATTCGTCGAGGAACTTCTCGACCTTATACACCGGAATAATGATGCTGACCAACGGATCCTGTTCCATATCTCCAGCGTAGCGCCGCCGTGCGAACGCGGCGGCGCTGCGGGTTCGCGGACCGCGAAACCCTTAGAAGTCCCAGTCGTCGTCATCGGTTTCTTCGGCTTTGCCCATCACGTAGGATGAGCCGGAGCCGGAGAAGAAGTCGTGGTTTTCGTCGGCGTTCGGGCTCAGGGCGGCCAGGATCGCGGGGTTCACATCGCAAATCTCAGCCGGGAACAAAGCCGGGTAGCCGAGGTTCATCAGCGCCTTGTTACCGTTGTACCGCAGGAACTTCTCGACGTCATCGGTCAGGCCCACGCGGTCGTACAGCGACTGGGTGTACTCCACTTCGTTGTCGTACAGCTCGTTGAGCAGGTCGTACGTGTAGTCCTGCAGATCCAGACGCTCGGCATCGCTCAGCTGGGCGATGCCCTTCTGGTACTTGTAGCCGATGTAGTAGCCGTGGACGGCCTCATCGCGGATAATCAGACGAATCACGTCGGCGGTGTTCGTCAGCTTGGCGTGCGCGGAGAAGTACATCGGCAGATAGAAGCCGGAGTAGAAGAGGAAGGACTCGAGCAGGGTGGAGGCCACCTTGCGCTTGTACGGGTTGTCGCCCTCGTAGTAGTCGAGCACGATCTCCGCCTTCTTCTGCAGAAACTCGTTGTTCTCGCTCCAGTCGAATGCGGCATCGATCTGTTCGGTGGAGCACAGGGTGGAGAAGATGGACGAGTAGCTTTTGGCGTGCACGGATTCCATGAAGGCGATGTTGGTGTACACGGCCTCCTCGTGCGGGGTGAGCGCGTCCGGAATCAGGGAGACGGCGCCGACCGTGCCCTGGATGGTGTCAAGCAGGGTCAGGCCGGTGAAGACGCGCATGGTGAGCGTGTGCTCGTCCTCGGTCATCTTCTGCCAGCTGGGGATGTCGTTGGAGACGGGGACTTTTTCGGGCAGCCAGAAGTTGCCGGTCAGGCGGTCCCAGACCTCAAGGTCTTTCTCGTCTTCGAGGCGGTTCCAGTTGATTGCGGAGACGCGGTCGATGAGTTTCAGCGGTTTGCGCGGAATGGAGATAGGTGCCATGAGTAGTGTTCCTTTTACTCGTTGTCGTTATCGTCGTTGGATTTGTTTTCGAACTCCTCCGGCGCGGTCAGCCGGAGCAGTGCTCTATAGACGGTTCGTGACATTGTTGGTTCCTTAGATGGTGGAGCCCCCCTCAGTCCGCTTCGCGGCCAGCTCCCCTCTCTGAGGGGAGCTGTCGGCGTTAGCCGAGTGAGGGGAGTAACAACGGCTCTCTGGTTGTTCAATGCGTGCGGAGACCGCCGTCTGAGGCCGAAGGCGTACGAAGGTACGTCGAGTGCCGAAGAAAGGCGGTATACGCTCCCTCGAACGATCAGAGCATGCAGGAGACGCAGCCTTGGACTTCAGTGCCTTCCAGGGCTTGCTGGCGGATGCGGATGTAGTAGAGGGTTTTGATGCCCTTGCGCCAGGCGTAGATCTGGGCCTTATTGAGGTCGCGGGTGGTGGCGGTGTCCGGGAAGAACAGCGTCAGCGACAGTCCCTGATCCACGTGCTGGGTGGCCTCGGCGTACGTGTCGACGATGGCCTTCCAGCCGATCTCGTAGGCGTCCTTGTAGTACCCGAGGTTGTCGTTGGTCATGTAGGCGGCCGGGTAGTACACGCGCCCGATCTTGCCTTCCTTGCGAATCTCGATCTTGGAGGCGATCGGGTGAATCGAGCTCGTGGAATGGTTGATGTACGAGATCGAGCCGGTGGGCGGCACGGCCTGCAGGTTCTGGTTGTAGATGCCGTCCTTCAGAATCGCGTCGCGCAGGGCCTCCCAGTCGGCCGCAGTCGGGATCGCGATGCCGTACTGTTCGAACAGCGCACGGACCCGTTCGGTGCGCGGAGTGAGCGAACGACGACCATCGGTGTACTTGTCGAAGTAGTTGCCCTGGCCGGCCGGGTGGGCGTAGTCGCTCGTAGCGAAGCTGGCGAACGCGCGGCCATGCTCCACGGCGAGCGCGTGCGAGGCGCGGTAGGCGTGGTAGGCGACCGTCATGAAGTACATGTCGGTGAAGTCGAGGCCTTCTTCGGAGCCGTAGTGGATGCCTTCGCGGGCCAGGAAGCCGTGCAGGTTCATCTGGCCGAGACCGATGGCGTGGCCCTCCTCATTGGCGCGGCGAATCGAAGGCACCGCGTTGATGCTGGTGTGCTCGGCCACCGAGGTGAGTGCGCGGATCGCCGTCTCCACCGTGTGGCCCAAGCCGCCATCCATCGTCTTAGCGATGTTGAGCGAACCCAGATTGCAGGAGATGTCGCGGCCGACATGCGCATACGTGAGGTCCTCGTTGTATGCGCTCGGCTCCTGAACCTGCAGGATTTCCGAGCACAGGTTGGACATGGTCACGCGACCTTCGATCGGGTTCGCGCGGTTGACCGTGTCCTCGAACACGATGTACGGGTAGCCGGATTCGAACTGCAGTTCGGCGATGGTGGTGAAGAACTTACGGGCGTCGATGTAGGTCTTCTTGATGCGGTCGTCGGCCACCATCTCGTCATAATGCTCGGTAACGGAGATGTCGGCGAACGGCTTGCCGTACACGCGCTCCACGTCGTACGGGCTGAACAGGGCCATCTGGGCCTTCTGTTTGGCCAGTTCGAACGTGATGTCCGGAATCACCACGCCAAGAGCCAGCGACTTGATGCGGATCTTCTCGTCCGCGTTCTCTCGCTTGGTATCCAGGAAGCGCAGGATATCAGGGTGGTGGGCGTTGAGGTACACCGCGCCCGCGCCCTGACGTGCGCCGAGCTGGTTGGCATAGGAGAAGGAGTCCTCCAGCAGCTTCATGACCGGAATCACGCCGCTGGACTGGTTCTCGATGTGCTTGATCGGGGCGCCGAGCTCGCGCAGGTTGCTCAGCAGCAGGGCCACGCCACCGCCGCGCTTGGAGAGCTGGAGGGCCGCGTTGATGCCGCGCGAAATCGACTCCATGTTGTCTTCGATGCGCACCAGGAAGCAGCTGACCGGTTCGCCACGCTGGGCCTTGCCGAGGTTCAGGAAGGTCGGGGTGGCGGGCTGGAAGCGGCCGGCAAGCATTTCGTCGGCGTATTCGATGGCCTGCTGCTCATTGCCGGCGGCGAGCTCCAGGGCCACAGCGGCGCAACGCTGCGGGAAGTCCTCAAGATAGAGGCGACCATCGAACGTCTTGAGCGCGTAGGACGTGTAGAACTTGAACGCACCAAGGAAAGTGCCGAACTCAAAGCCGGCGGATTCCACGTGCTCGTAGATGCGGTCGAGGAATTCAGCGGAGTACTGGTTGAAGACCGCAGGGTTGTAGTACTGGTTGCTGATCAGGTATTCGAGACGCTCGGCGGTGGAGGCGAACCGCTTGCTGTTGGTGGCCACGTGCCCTGTCACGTATTCGCGTTCGGCGGCCTTGTCTTTGTCGAACTGGATCTTGCCGTCGGCGTCATAGAGGTTGAGCATCGCGTTGAGCGCGTGGTAATCGTGCGCCGGGTCGTACTGTTCCGCTGCGGTGTCGGCAGTATTGTCGAGCGGCAGGCCGGTGGCGGTGAGGTCAGTCATTGGAAATCCTTGGAATATGGCAGAAGTGTGTTTACTCAGACAGTTGCTCCCCCCAGTCAACTTCGTTGACAGCTCCCCTCGGAGAGGGGAGCCAATACCTCGAGGGGGTCAAGATTTACTGTTCGGTGAAGAAGCGGACGAGGCCGTTTCGCACGGCGGCAGTGTCTTCCGGGGTGCCCATGAGTTCGTAACGGTAGAGGTAGGGCACCTTGCATTTGGCGGCGATGATGTCTCCGGCGGCACAGTAGGCCTCACCGAAATTGGTGTTGCCTGAGGCGATGACGCCGCGAATCCACTCGCGGTTGGCTGGATCGTTGAGGAAGCGTTTGACCTGAATCGGCACTGCTTTCTTGACCACGCCGCCGCCATAGGTGGGCACCATGATGACGTACGGTTCGCGGACGTTTAGCGCCGGGTCGGCGGCCCGCAACGGGATGCGGTAGACGTTGATGCCTTCGTCCTGCAAACGGCATCCGGCCACGAACCGTGCGGTGTTTTCGGAGGCCGACGAGAAGTAGACCAATGCGCCGATCGTCTTGCCTTCGGCCGCGAATTCGGGCTGGCTCAGACTCACGCGGACACCGTGGCGGCGGGGTTGTCGGCGGCCACCTGCTGGGCGACTTCGCGAATCAGGTCGGGGCGGTAGCCGGTCCAGGAGTTGTCCGGCGTGATGACCACCGGAGCCTGCTGGAAACCGGCGGCCTGCAGCTGCTCAAGGGTGGAGGGGTTCTGCGTCAGGTCCACGGTTTCAAACGGCACACCCAGCTTGGTGAGCTGGCGCTTGGTGGCATCGCACTGCGGGCAATGCGGCTTGGTGAACACGGTGACGGTCATGGCGACTCCCCTTGATGTGGTTCTGATGAACAGTGAAGCGAAGGCCATATTACAGCGGTGTGATTTGAAATCAAGGCACTATATGTAGTGGCGCGTGTCACATAACAAACCTAGATATAGGGTTTTTCGTTGATATTCCGCCATTCCCATGCACCCCCGAAAATCGGCGTGCAGCGACCCGCCCAATCACATGTGGCATTGTTCACATTTGCGTTTGAACCGCTCTTCGACTGATCCTCAACCGCCCTGCAACCGCCATCTTGAGTTTCGAGGGGCTGTTTTGACCCTTTCCGGAGATCTATCTCCGTTTCGAGGGGCTGGTACTCAAGTAAGCGCATCCCCAAAATGGCGGAATGACGGTGGGGCGAAGCCGTTTATACCCGTGTTCTAGCGGGCCACCAGCCCCTCGAAACGGGAGTAAACCTCTACGGAAGGCCAAATCAGCCCCTCGAAGCGGAGAACGGATACCTCGGCACCCCGTGTGGAGCCAGAAGGCCCGGCCGGATGTCCAAACGAGCATCCGGCCGGGCCTTAAAAGTAGTTGTTCAGTTATCAGAATCGATGCGGCGCGATACTACTCCGCGTCTTTACGGCTCCAACAGATCTTCGATGCGGCAGCCAAGCGTGCGGGCCAAAGCGAGCACGGTGGAGACGGCAGCTTTGCCAAGGTCTTTGCGGCGCTGCTCGTACATTTGGATGGAGCGCAGGGTAACGCCGGAGCGGCGGGCCAGCCCGGATTGGCTGAGTCCGGCGCGCACGCGGATCGTGTGCAGCCGGGAGTCGCCCTCGGTGCGATTATGGGCGGCCCGCTCGTCGTACACGTCGACGAATCGGCTTTCGTCGGCTTCGTGCAGAGTCGGGTGCAGTCGCACGATATCGTCGAGCGACAGCACATCGAGAATGTCCGAGAACCGCACTCCCCTGGCCCATTGGCAGTATGCGAGTACCCATCCGGCCCAGTATTCGGGTGTTGAGCCGGCGCGCAGTGCGGCTGGCGGCATATCGAGAATGCGCGCCCAACCGGTTTGCCGCATGATTTCGGCCACCAGCTCCTCGCCGGACATGCCACACACGTATTTGGGCGTGCCTCGCCCGAAAAGCGCGGCCGCCTCGGAGGTGGCGAAGAAGTCCATGAATAGGCCGACCGGCAACCCGCAATCGTTCAGCGCATAATCGAAGGCGCCGGCCAAGTTGGCCATGGCGTCCGGCAAGTATGTCTCATCATAGGCGGGGATCATCGTTGGTCACTTTCTCGCGGATGATGTCGCGCATGAACAGGCCGTCGAGATCGGCTTCTGCACTTTTGCGGCGGTAGGCTTCGCGAGCTGTGCGGTCGCGCTCGTTACGCAATCCGTGGTAGGTCGAAGCGCGGGCGATTTCGCAGCCTTGGAACCGCAGTGCCGCGAATGCCTGAGGACTGGCGAGTACGATCTGCTTGCCGAGCTCGCCCAACCGCATCGCCTCAGCGAGTTGGTCGATGGAAATCGCGTTATTGACAAAAGCGCGGGCGAACGAGAAATACGAATCGTCGGCACGATATCCGACGATGACGTCAGCCTGACTGGCATCCGGCAGAAACACTTGTTTCAGATATTCGATGCCTTGCGCGGCGACGGCGGTGGTCGGCTGGAAACGACGGTTTTCGACCAGCATGGCCAGCCAGTTCAGGATGGTGTAGGGCGGCTGGGACAGGTCCAGGAAGAGGAGCCCGTCCGTGGTCAACGTGTACCGATTCGCGAAACCGTCATCCAGTCCCGCGCACGCCCATTCCTTGGCCAGCTCGACGCTGCGCGTGCAATAGAATCCGCGGCCATAATCGTTGTTCGGCTTGACCAGCCCGTATTCAGGATGCTTGATGACATGCGAAGAGCCATGCCACAGTTCGATCGATGCGGTCTCCATTGGCCGGCTCTTTCTCTCTCTCCTTACATATTCTTGATTATATCACTGTGGTGATAGTCATAAGGGAAATGCGAGATGAAAGATACCGTTGTATACGTTCGTACACAACGTGAAATGTATACGAACGTATACAACACTGACGTCCGGAGTCATGCTCCGCAGTGGCGCAGCGGGCGCGCCACTACAATCGGAATATGGGACTGAAGACGTGGAAGAAGTGGACGGACTGGCCGCTGATGGTGCTGTCCGTGGTGTTTCTGGTGGTGTATTCGTGGGAAATTCTCTCCCGCACGCATATCGCGCTGTGTGAAACCGTCATCAACGTGATCTGGGTGGTGTTCGTCGTCGATTATGTGGTCTCGCTGTGGTTGGCCGACGATCGCTGGCGGTGGTTCAAGCACAACCTGTTCACGCTGCTGACCATCGCGCTGCCGATGCTCCGGCCCTTGCGACTGTTGCGTTTGCTGACCGTGCTGCACGTGCTGAACCGCACCTCCGGCATGGCGGTGCGCGGGCGCATCACCGTATACGCGGTCGGCGCGGTGGGAATGCTCATGTACGTGGGCGCGCTGGCCGTGTATTCCGTGGAGCGCGGGGCGTCCGGATCCACGATCACCGACTTCGGCACGGCGTTGTGGTGGGCGTTCGTGACCGTGACCACCGTGGGATATGGCGACTTCTCGCCGGTCACCTTCCAAGGCAAGATCATTGCGGTGGTGCTGATGTTCACCGGCATCGCGTTGATCGGTATTGTGACGGCCACGCTGGCCTCGTGGATCGTGGATCAGGTCAATCTGGAGACGGATCGGCGCGAGGACGCTCGGGAGAAGGAAGTGGCCAAGGAAGCCGCGCAAGAGGCTATTGCAACATCAGCCAATCCCGAAATCGACCTATTGCGCGAGGAAGTGCGTGAGCTGACCGCTACGGTAGCCGGTCTGCGCACCGAACTTGAGCGACGTTGATTGGCGAAGCGGGACAAACAACGATTCTGCCAAGAAGGTCCGCGTCAGTTGTTGTCACCGCGGATTGCGGCAGAATCATTGTCGCCACGGCTGTTTTCTTCAGTCGGCTCAACCCAACTTTTGATAATTTTTATTTTTTTGATATTTTTGATAATTTTTATTTTAGGTTGATTCAGCGAGGAGGCGGTCCACATGAAGGCAAAGGAAAACCCATTCAAGCCAACGGCAGGAGGGGAACCGCCCCTGCTCATCGGCCGAGGCAAAGTTATCCGCGATTTCGAGAAAGGTCTCGATAACGGAGTCGGTGCCCCAGGGCGCATTATGCTCGTCACCGGAGCTCGTGGAACCGGAAAAACCGTGATGCTCACTGTGTTCGGAGACCGGGCCAAAGCGCGCAGATGGGATGTCATCGAAGAAACGGCCTCTGCCGGACTATGCGAACGCCTTGTTGATGCCTTACGAACCGGGCGAGGGGCCCTTGACCACCTCACTATCCGACCATCGTTGACTTTTGCTGGAGCGGGCATCGGCCTCGGAGAAGCCGAACTATCCCCGAAGCGTATGCCCGAAACGTTGAGAAGTGCCATTGCCGGACGGTTGGATGCGCTTGAGAAGCGCCATGCTGGGTTGCTTATCACCATTGATGAGACTCAAGCGGCTGAGCGATCCGACATGATTGCCATCGCCACTGCCATACAGCATCAAATCAGGGAACGACGCAATATCGCCATCGTGTTCGCCGGTCTCCCACAGATGATTTCTGATTTGTTCAATGACGAAGTCATCACGTTCCTACGTCGCGCGAAAACGAACATACTCACAGATATTCCTCTTGATGAAGTGCGCGATGCTTTCGCCACAACATTCCGCGCCTCCGGCATGTCCATCACCGACGCTCAATTAAGCACTGCAGCCAATGTGACAGCCGGATACCCCTATATGATTCAACTGGTTGGCTACCATATCTGGGATGCCGCAGACATGCGGGACTCGGATACCATCATCGACGCTGATGTTACGGCAGGTATCGAGGAAGCACGTATTGACCTTGATAACGCCGTGTGCATCCCGGAGTTGCAAGGCTTATCCAAAAACGACCGTGAGTATCTCGAAGCCATGGCAGCGTCAGATGGTCCCTCTCCCACCGTGAATGTTGCACAGCGCATGGGCAAAACGCCTAACTATGCCGCCACCTACCGCAAACGCCTCCTTGACGCCTTCGTTATCCGCGAAACAGAACGAGGCGAAGTCGATTTTGCCGTGCCCTTCCTGCGCGAATACTTGCGTCGGAATCAGTAATCGGCACAATGCACAGTATCGATATATTCCGTTCCATATAATGACTTTTCGCATTCAGATACACAATGGACGGCCTGTTGAGTAGCACTCAGCAGGCCGTCCATTCTATTTAGCTATTCAGTTATCGGAGACACACCTCAGGCCTTGACCGGAGCGTCAGCGACCTGCTGGGAGGCCATCACGCCGAACAGGTAGCCGTCTTCGGAGAAGTATTCGAAGGTACGACCGGCGAAGTCGCGGCATTCGAATCTGATATCGTTATCGATTCGATCAGCGGCTCACGATACTGCCCTTGCATCGCTGTGCCACTGTTGAATGTGCCCGGCTGGCTCACCTTTGGGTCACCGCCGACACATCCTTGATGCCGATGGTTATAGAGTCGCAAATTCACGACTGGCGCACCTGCCCACGCACCTATCCTGTCATTTCGAGCGCATAATTTGCTACCACATCCGGTCAGGGCAATCGACCTTAATGGCGTAAACGGCACTTCTCAATACGTAAACGGCATTTATTCTTGGCTCCCCTCTCAGAGAGGGGAGCCAAGAAATATCAAGCTCGGCCTCCCAGGAGAGAGCCAGAATAATGCACCAGCAAGGCATTAGGATGGAGGGCATGAGCGATTTGAACGCGTTGAATCTTGAGTCCGGCGAAGTGGTTGGCTTCAAAGTCGGCATTTGAAATTACACAGAATTGCGTCATTACACTGAACGAAAAAATAATCCCGGAAGCCCTCACAGACAATCAGGAGCAAACCTATATCAAGT
>OKSD01003741.1_pt1 | contig 11118 bp, 9 predicted proteins | sample 1601221 | NCBI WGS metagenome assembly OKSD01 (sample SAMEA3541550, study PRJEB24748) | human gut metagenome | biome: human gut; feature: human-associated habitat; material: faeces | place: China | collected 2012
TCCCCGAAAGTTTGCGACAAATGAACTAAAAAAGCACGGATTTGTCAACCCACGGAGGCTATGCTTGAAGCAAAGGCACAGGGGAAAATCCGACATATAGGAATTACAAACCACAGGCTTAATGTTGCAAATGAAGCTATAGAATCAGGCTTATATGAGACATTGCAATTTCCGTTTAATTATCTTGCAACAGAAAAAGAACATGAGCTGGTAGAAGTCTGTCGCAGTAAAAATATGGGATTTATTGCTATGAAAGCACTTTCGGGAGGGCTTATAACCAATTCAAAAGCGGCATACGCATATCAGGCAGAATATGATAATGTTCTTCCTATATGGGGTGTACAGAGAAAGTCAGAACTTGAGGAATTTATAAGTTATATAGATAATCCGCCTGTTATGGACGATGAGATTCGTGCGGTTATAGAAAAAGATAAGAAAGAGCTTGCCGGTAATTTCTGCCGGGGCTGCGGATACTGTGTTCCGACATGTCCGGCTCACATTGAAATTAACAACTGTGCAAGAATGTCACTTCTTCTTCGACGTTCACCATCAGAGCTTCAGCTTACAGAAGCGGTTCAGGCAAAGATGAAAAAAATAGAAGACTGTATACATTGTGGACAATGTTCGGCACACTGTCCTTACGGTCTTGATACACCAACACTTCTTGAAGAAAATTACAAGGATTATAAAGAGGTTCTTGCCGGAAAGAAGATTTGAATGTAGCATAAATATAGAAAATATGAGTATTCATGACGCGGAAATTTCCGCGTCTTTTTTTGTATTGCAGTGATGAGAAAAAGCAGAAACATTATGATGCTGTTATATGATTCAAAATATCCATAATATATAATAAATATCACAAGAAGTTTATAAATGTAAAATTACATACCTTTGGTTGCAAATACAGTACCGTTCGTTACAAGGCTATTGCACATAAAAAATATTTGTGATATGGTACAAATATGGAGGGGGATTTTAAAATATATTTTATGAAATATAAGGGGGTACATATGAATATAGCGATATGCGATATTGATAAAGAATTTGCGTCAATTATTAAATTAAAGATAGAGGAGAAACTTGATAGTGTTGATGTGGATATTTATACAGACAGTAAATTGCTTATGCAATCAGACAAAGTATATGATTGCGTGTTTCTGTACATGGATATGCCGGATATAAATGGTATTGATATGGCAAGATGCATAAGAGAAAAATATACATTTACAAAGATGATATTTATATTATCAAAACTGGATGCAGTAGTTGAAGTTATGAAATATAATCCGTATCGATTCATAAGAAAAGAACACTTTGAGGAAGATATTAAAGAGGTAATTGCAGTTTTAAAAGAAAAAAGTGAAGAGGAACTGCAATATATTAATTTTAAGATTCTGGGAGAGAGAAAACCGCTAAGATTTAATATAAAAGATATAGTGATGTTTGAAGTATTTCGTCACGAATTGAAAATAAAACTGGAAGATAAAGAGGTTCGTATAAAAGCTACATTAGAAATTCTTGAAAAAACTTTGGAGGCGAAAGGTTTTATCAGGGTACATAAAAGTTACATTGTAAATTATCTTTGGATAGAAGATATAATCAGAAATGAGGTTATATTAAATAACGGGCAAAGAGTTCCTTTAAGCAGGCAGAAAAAACAAATGGTTATTCAGAGATTAAACAGTTTACGGTCAAACAAAAATTAATGTTTGCATTTGGGGCAAAAAAAGTGCATTTGGGGCAAGTTGTATTGACATAAATACAATGGCATATATAATGAAATTATAAGTAATGTTTGAGTGTAGAATTGAGGGAGGGTTTTTATGAAGAGAAAAATATTATTGGTATTTTCAATATTGTTATTATTTTTGATTTCATGTGGTCAAGATAAAAATAAGGATGTTGATGAACAATTAACGGAGCCTGAATATGAGACGACAAGTGTTGAAGCAAAGGAAATAAAAGAAGGCATTAAAGTTATTGATGGTTGGAAAGTTATTGAATCGGAGGCAAACGGTAAAAAAGTATATGTATATGCACCTTACATAGAAAATAAATTAAAAGGCGTATCATATTGGGAAGACAGCATAGATGTGGATTTTAATATTAATAAGATAATAAATGCCGATATGCCGAATGGGTGTATTGCAACTGAACAAAAAGTCTGGAGTGATAATGTGAATTGTTCATTTCAGCCAAATCTTGGATTGAATGAGTATGATTCGACAAGAGTAAATCCCAAAAATGAATTGCGATATATAAGACCTGTTAAACAACATTATAAAGTGTTAAGTGACAACAATACAGATTTGAACCAGATAACAGAATATACTGCACCGAAAGTAGATGTTCAGGCTGTATCTTTTGCATTATATGAAGATTTTTTGAGTGAAGTTCCCGGCTTGACAGTAAAAGTGTATGGTGTTCCCGTATCAAAGTGGAATTCTGAAGTCGGTGATACCAGGATGTTTTCATATAATAAGATGAGTGAATTTGACAAAAAGATTGAATCGGGGAATTTAACAGGGTGTGATGAGCTGTTATCAAAAAAGATTTCCAAAACAGGAGTTTATTATATAGATTATATGGATATTCCTGACAATGATAATTATGCACAATATTATCTTGTATATGAATTTGATAAATCAATAGAATGTATATTTAAAATAAGTTCTTTTATGACATATACAATAAATGACAGTGATTCTTATAATACATGGAAGAAGGAAAATATTGAGCGGTTACTGAATTAAAAGCGGGGTGATGTGATTGCATGTAAATAATATTATAAGACTTGTATACAGGAGTATTACAAAGAAACTGTTTGTGACGGTAATGCTTTTTTGTATTAATTTTATTTCTTTTTATATGGTTGATATAGTTGCAACTTCATATTTTGGTACAAAATATGCAATAAATGAAACGACAAAAATGTTTTCCAGTGATATAAATAATATTAATTATGTATGTGCAGGAGGAACTGATGCAACATATGAGGATGGCAGGAAATTAACCGAGTATGTGGAAAAGCTTGATGAAGTTGAGAAAAGCGGATATTTTTCGGAAGGAGTGGCACAAGGTTTAGATAATGATTTGAGAATTCCTGTTGTTATTGCAGACACAAAAATACAACAAATCGGTAATTTAAAATTGAGCAATAAATTAAAAGAGGCAATGCAGAATGTGCCGCAGGGTTATCAGTGCATGCTGCTTGGATATAATTATAAAAATAAAGTTAATATAGGTGATATATTTAGTGCGTCTATATATAAAAATGATAAATGTATTGTTGTAGGATTTCTGCAAAAAGATGCAATGTGGCCTAAGAGAGGAAGATTATTTGATGTTTCGACAGGTGAAGATATATATACTCTTGAAAATTCAGGAATTATAATTACAGATAATTATGAATTATATGATACATCAAAAGTTGCAGATACATCATATGAATATTACTTTTTGGTAAGCGATTATAATAAGGACATTGTATATGATAAAATAAAAGCATTTGCTTCAGAAAATTCAATAACTGCATTAATTGTAAATATTGGGGAAAACATACAAAATAAAATAGAAGAAAACGGATTGTCAAATAATAAAAATATAACGGCTACGGTAATGTTTGTAATTCTTGCGACATTGTCAATGAGTGTGTCTTGTGTTGTCCATTGTATGCTTGATAAAAAAAGTTACGGAACAATGGTTGTATGTGGAATGAAAAAGAAAGAAATTATAAAAATGACTGTATTTTATAACGGATTTTTATTTATTTCATCATCGGTTGCATCATGGCTTTTAAGACAAAAACAAATTTTCGGAAAAATCAATCCGGCAGATTCTCAGCTTGTAACAGGTGTTTTTCGCCTAAATAATATTGCGGGACACATGTATTTTGTGCCGATTCTTATATTGGTTATGATTATATTTATGACGCTAATAACATCTGTAATGCCTGCAATAATAATCAGTAGAATGACACCTGTTGATATGATTTTTGAAAGAGATTAGGTGGCAGTATGAGAAAAATTTTCAGGAAAATATTTCGTTATAAACTTACTTCGATTTTTTTTATTATAGGACAACTTATTATTTATATTACAATTTTTGGGGCATTAGCTGTTTACAACAGGGCATATGATAAAGAAAAAGACCGTATAAATGCTGTTTATAAAAATAGAATAGAACTTGAGATTAATATGTCTAAAAAAGTGGATTTTATGTCTTTTTTTGCTGACAGCACCAATACAGGAAATGCTGTGATTTCGGGGAAATTAGCATTGGGAATACAGGAACTTGGAACTTCTGTACGTTCTGAAATAATAATTATGTCGAATGAGCAAATGAATTATAAGCTGGAATCAGGAAGGCTTCCGGGAGAAAATGCGAAAAACGGAAGGCTTGAAGTTGCTGTAGGAAGAAATAAAGCAAAATTTGCAACAGTGGAGAACGGTAAAAAGTATCTTGTAATTGAAGGTGACAGGTATGAAATATCAGGGATATTGGGCAGTGACAAATCTGATTATTGGGATAATAAGGTCGTTTTGAATATTGCCTGCCTCGGAGATAAGACACTAAACAGTCTTATGAAAAAGATGTCATATACAGTGGAACTTGGAAGTAACAGCTATGAACTTGATGATACATATAAGACGGTTTACGGAAATATAAAAAGCATAGATCAGGATAGTGTAATAAAAGCAAAAAAACTTATTTCAAATGGTGAGAGTACGTTGGAAAAGTCAATGGCAAAAGAAAACATGCAAGTGAATGTAATAACATATATTTTTTGTGTTTTAAATAGTATGATTATATCGGAATTCTGGATAATACAGAGAAGAAAAGAATTTGCTATAAAGAAAGCACTCGGAATGAAAAATTCAAAAATAATTATGGAAATGTTTATTAATATTACAGAGTTAAGCGGTATTTCTTTGATTATGTTTTTGTTATTGAATATTTTATCGAAAGCATTTGTAGGCTCGGCTTTTATAGATATTAAAATTTCATTTATAACGGTTTTGACAGTAATAGCTGCAATTATTGTAACTGTCGTGGCATCGCTTATATATCCTGTGTATAAGATTTTTCATATGAATCCCGCACAGCAGATTTAAACATGGAGGATTTATGATTAGACTTGAAAATGTTATTAAAATATATGGTGAAGATTACGAAAAGAAAATAGCATTGAATAATATATGTCTGGAGATAAAAGATGGTGAATTTGTTGCTGTTACAGGTCCGTCCGGTTCGGGAAAATCAACACTTCTTAATATAATCGGTTGTATGGATATACCAACAAAAGGCAGATATTATCTTGACGATACGGATATTACGTTAAAAACAAAGAGTCAGATAGAGAATATAAGAAAGGAAAAAATAGGCTTTGTATTTCAACATTTTGCATTGATGGATTATTATACGGCATATGAAAATATAGAATTGCCTTTAATAATAAAAAATATAAAGAGAAGTGAAAGAAAAGGGTTAGTTAATGAACAACTGAAATTACTTGGAATAGAGGAAGTAAAGGACCATATTCCCTCGAAAATGTCTGGAGGTCAAAGGCAGAGAGTTGCGATTGCCAGAGCGTTGGTGTCGGGTTGTAATATTCTTCTTGCCGATGAGCCGACAGGTGCGTTGGATCAGGCAACAGGAAGAGAAGTAATGGAACTTTTAAAAGAAATTAATAAAAGAGGGACTACGGTAATAATTGTAACGCACGATATTAATATAGCAAATCAGACGGAAAGAATTATTGAAATATGCGATGGGAAAATTAAAAGATAAATATGGGGGAATAGTTGTGGAGCAAAAAATTATAGTCATATATTTGGTTTTGATTGTTTGTTTAATTTCAGGCTGTGGTCCGAAAGTTGGAAATGAAAACGGAAAAGGCGAATCTGATAATAATTCGGAAATTGAAATGTCGGATAATAGAAAGAGTACAGATTTTAATATTAGTTATGGGATTGAAGAGGTTAAGCAAAATGATTTTATATTGGAATATAACGGTGAACCTGTAAGTTTACATAGTTTTGTGAATTGCAGTATGGATATTAAAATTGGAATATATTTGTTTGCAGACGGAAGAATACAAAGCTATGAGGATTGTTCAACAAAAGAAGAAGGAATTAATCATATATATGATGTAAAAGCCGGCGAAAAAAAAATAAACGAGATAAAATTTGTTCCGGATATAGGTAATGAAGGGGATGATTTGTCATTAAGATTTTTATTTGTGATAAATCCTGATACAGTTCCTGATAAAGAAAGCTTTGTATATGCTCATGATACAAATATGAATCAGGTATATCCGATTAATATACATATGAATGTAGAGAGTAAAAATAAAGGTGGTACAGAAAAAAATATTGTATTATGTAAAGAAATGACACAAGAAGAGTATGATTCTAAAGTTTATGATAAATACGGAAAATACAGGAATACGTTGGATACAGCAGATTTTGTAATGAAAAATAATAACGATGAGGAAATACAAAATTACATAAAAACAGATAATGGAGTGTTGAATTTTGTAATTGAAGGTTGTGGAGGTAATAACGATTATTATAATATAACGGCATATATAAATGGGGTAGTATTGGAAAAAGATATATTTAATGCTATTTTTCAAATTCAGAGAGGAAGATACATAACAAAAAAAGCATTTGATGTTGACCTGACTAAATTAGATAAGAATAAATATAAATTAGGTGAATATAACAGCTTATTCTTTGTAGCAGTTCCGGAATCTGGAAATAAAAAGAATTTAAGTCAGAGAATAAGGGTGTGTACGTTCGGATATAAGTAAGCATCTAAATAGTATGACTATTTTATATAACAACAGATGTGGGGGTATTTATGAAAAAAGTAATTGCAGGTGCATGTTTATTTATGATTTTACTAGTGGGATGTGGTGGAAAAAATAATAATCAGGTGTCAAATGAGGAAAGAAATGCAAATATTCCAGAGGTTATAAAAAATAGTTATACACAAATTGATAATAATATATATGATATATCAAAACTATTTGCTGTAGAAAATAAAAATATAATCCGATATAAGGTCTTTTTTGACGCAGGAATGATTGTAATAGAGAATAAAAACAGTGGCTATGAGATATATCCGATTAATTTTGAAAGGGCTGAATTTAGTCAGGAAAATGTGTGTAAAATTGGAAGAGTAAACAGTATATGGCAGTGTGATAAGGGTATTGCAACGGATGTCCTTATTGAATCAAGAGATTATTATGACAATACATATGAGAGAAGTGTTTACGAGTTGCAGGAAGACGGCAGTATTAAAAAAAGTGTACTTGGAACATATGATGTAAATGAAAAAAAGAATATATCAAATACCAATAATTATGAAAGCAAATATTTGTATTATTATTTATGCGATGATGAAAAACAAATAAGAAAATATAATATAGAAACAGGTCAAGATGAAATTATTGCAGAAATGAATACGTTAAACATAAGTGTTATAAATAATATTGTACATGGTGAAAGCGGTTATTCGTTTAATGGGAATGGTTTAGCTGAAAATACCGGGAAAGGACAACAGACTCATGGATTGTATGGACAGATTGACAATCAAGGTAATGTAAAAGAAATAATATTTGATTATAATTCAAGTGAGGTATTTACATATAATGGTGGATTAATTATAAAAAATGTGATAAATCCGTTAGAAAATCCTATAACAGTAAATGAAGTCAGAAGTTTATGTTCGGTTAATTTGGAAAATGAAGTCTTGAATATGGAAGATAATAAATGGATTATGAAATATACATCTGTTGTTTCTGAAAATGGTAAATATATTCTGTTTAGTGACTTGAATAATATTAAAGACAAAGATACAACAACATTTATTATTTATGATATAAAGGAAAATAAGTTTATATACAAAAAAGATATACAAAAACATAAAAATGCTGTAATACAGAATATAAATATATCAGAAAAATACAATGGATTTATATATTCATATTTTGAAGAAGGAATCAGAAAAGCATATTTTTATAAATTTTAAAAGAGGGAATGGGATTGGCAGAATTAATTTTAAAAAATGTGGATTTTTCATATGGAAAAACTAAGGTTTTACAGGATATAAATATTGTACTTGAGAATGGTGTGACAGCTTTATTGGGACCCAACGGAGCTGGGAAAACAACACTTATTAATATAATAATGGCATTATATAAACCCGATAGAGGAGAGGTTATATATGATAATCATAATGTTAGAAAATTAAAAGAATCATATTATGACTATATAGGTTATTTACCGCAGATGCCACAATTTTATAAAAATTTTACTGCGGCTCAGTTTCTTGAATATATGGGAACTTTAAAAGGAATTGAAAAAAAAGAACTAAAAAATAAAATCAATGAGCTGCTTATACTTGTAAATTTAAGAGAAGAAAAAAATAAAAAGATTGGTGCATTTTCAGGCGGCATGAGGCAGAGGCTCGGTATAGCACAGGCATTGCTTAATGACCCACATATTCTTATATTGGATGAACCAACTGCGGGACTTGACCCTAATGAAAGAATAAGATTCCGAAATATAATATCACAGATTGGTAGTTCAAAAATAGTGATATTAGCGACACACATAGTTTCAGATGTGGAATGTATTGCTTCAAAGGCAATATTTATAAAAGACAGGCATGCTGTATTAATTAATAAGCTTTCTGAATTACCGGGAAAAATGCAGACAAATGTTTGGATTACACAGGTTGAAGATGAAAGTAAAATAGAAGAGTATATAGTAAGATATATGGTGTCAAACATACGAATGGTGGAAGATAATAAAAAATATGAACTGAAAATTATATCAGATGAAAAACCTGACGACAACGCAGTTAGGTCGTTGCCGGGACTTGAAGATGCTTTTTTATACTATTATGGAGAGTAGCTTAAATGAAATTTGAAGTTAAAAAACTTGTATGCAAAAGAATAGTATATGTAATTGTAGTATTGTCAATGCTTATAAACGGAATATATTGTTTTAATAGTGCTGACAAAATAAACAGTAAAAAGTATAAAAATGCGTCGGAATGTCAAAAAAATATATATAAAAAAATAGAAGGAAAGATAACACAGGATAAAGCTGATTTTATAAGCACAGAATATGAAAGATTAAAAAAAACAATAGAAAGCGGTGATTATTCAAAAGAATATGATGAGACTACATATTCGGGATATATATTTCTTGATTATAATATATTTAAAGAGATATATGATGAATTTAAATACAATGTAGAATATAAAACAGAGGCAGAAAATATATGTAAAAAAGCGAATGAATGTGAAAAAATATATGAAATAAAAAATAATAAATATTTTGTTGAGTATTATAAAAATTATTCTGTCATATTTTCAAACAGGTATATAGATGAATTTTATGATACAAGAGGTTGGGATATATATTTTAAATACAGCTTTTCAAATTTAATAATAATCATGCTGATTATATTTATCAATTGTGGAATATTTTGTAATGAACGAGAAGAAAAAATGGCAGTTCTTATTATAAGTACATCAAGTGGTAAAACACATCTTATAAGGGATAAAATTATTGCCGGTGTGATAGTTTCATTAATAATTGCGTGTGCTTTTTATATTGAAGATTTTATTATTTTTATGACCGTGACAAATTTACATGGTTTTGATAATTTAATATATTCTGTAAGAACTTTTAAAATGTGTCCTTTAAATGTAAGTATGTTACAGTTTTGTATTTATATATTTATATGTAAAATTACAGGAATTATTGTGATTTCATCATTAGTTGCGCTTGCGTCTTCAATGTCAGATACAAACTTTGTTTCAAGTGTATTGGCGGTTATATTTATTATTGTATTAGTGATTTTCAATAATATTAAAATCAAAACAGATATATTGTGTCTGATAACTCCACAGCTATATCTTAAAGAATATGATATTGTGAAAATTTTTAATAAGCCAATATTGAAAACAAATTATAATATGATATGTGCATTATTGATTGTTATAGCTGTATATATAGCAGTGTGGTGGCTGGAGGCTGAATTGGGAAAAGTCATGAAGAAGGAACGTATATGATTAGATGTATTAGTTATGAGTTATATAAGTTTATGGTACAGAAAAAAGGCATAGTGCTTTTTGTGGTTTATTTTATTTTTAAAATAATAAGCGTTGTTACAAGTCCCGGAGTTCAGCACAATAAAGAAAATATCAGGCAAAAAATGTATATGGATATATATTACAGCAGGTGGGGAGGAAAATTAGACAGTCAAAAAAACAGTGAAATAGAAAATATGCTGGTTCAAATACAAAATGCACAGAATAAATATGATGATATGATGTCAAAGAAAGTGAATGGAGAACTATTACAGGAAGAATACATGGAAATTACAAAAGAAACATTTCCATTAATTCAGCAAAGCACAATATTTGAACAGTTTTATAAAAGCTACAGTTATTGTAAAAATGAGTCAAATGGAGGCTGGCTTATAAAAGCTAATGCCTGGCAGATATTATTTGGATTGCAAAAAATAGATTATGTATTGGCAATAATAGCAATATTGGCGGGAACAATGATTTTTTCATCGGAATTCGGTTATCGAGGACTTGAAGAAATTATAAAAACTACACATTATGGAAAAATGTATATTTTGCTATCTAAAATTGCATGTCTGATAATAGTATCGTTTTTAGTTGAAATGATTTCAGTAGTTGCTGAGTTTACCGGAGTGGCGGTGTTTTTTGATTTTACATTTGCAAATGCTCCTATAAGGAGTGTTCCTTCTATGAAAAATTTTAAATATGATTTAACGATAGTGGGAGCATTTGTGATTTTATTTTTGGTTCGGTTATTTGCTTTGTTTTATCTGGAAATAATAGCAGCTTTTTTAACAGAACTTACAAAAAAATCATATCTTGGATTTGTATTGACATTTTTTAGTATATTGTTATTGGATTTTATATTTGGAAAATCCAATGATGTATATAAAATGCCGTATCCTGTATCTATGATGCAGACAAAAGGGTTTATGTTGGCATCAGAACATATTTATGTATTGATGACAGCTTTTTTAATATGTATATGTATTATTGTAATTATGGTT
>OKSD01003746.1_pt1 | contig 11104 bp, 14 predicted proteins | sample 1601221 | NCBI WGS metagenome assembly OKSD01 (sample SAMEA3541550, study PRJEB24748) | human gut metagenome | biome: human gut; feature: human-associated habitat; material: faeces | place: China | collected 2012
CAAATGGAATTTTCGGAATCATGAATTTACTTGGTGGAGGTACCTTGGAAAGATTTTCTCTTTTCGCTTTAGGTGTTTCACCATACATTACATCATCTATTATAATTGAATTATTATCGATGGATGTTATTCCAGCGTTAACACGCTGGCGTAAAGAAGGTAACACAGGTAAGAAGAAAAAAGACCGTGTTACTCGTGTATTAACTTTATTATTAGCTGCGTTACAAGGTGGAGTTTTAACTTATGCCTTTGATACAAGTTATAATATATTAGTTGATACTTCAATCTGGTCATATATTTATGTAGTGCTCATTATGATGGCTGGAAGTATGTTAGCTATTTGGTTAGGTGATCAAATTACTCAAAAAGGAATTGGTAATGGTGTTTCATTACTAATCTTTACAGGAATTGTTTCAAACTTACCAAATGCATTCTTAACAACTTATAATAACCTCGTCACTTATGATAGTGGAATGTGGTTAGATATTGCTTGGTATGTATTATTTGTTGTGGTTTATCTTTCAATTGTAGTCTTTGTAGTATTTACTGAAGGCGCAATAAGAAAAATCCCAGTCAATTATGCATCTAGTACAAGTGTAACAATGAGAGCTAGGGAACAAACACATATGCCTATTAAAATTAATAGTTCAGGTGTTTTACCAGTAATCTTTGCTTCTTCAGTACTAGCAGCACCAAGAACAATAGTAAGTTTCATGAAAGCATCTAGTACAACTAAGATGATAAATACTATATTTAATTATCAAGAACCTGTTGGTTTCTGTTTATATATTTTAATGATTATAGGATTTACTTTCTTTTATTCAAACTTACAAATTGATGCTGAAAAAATTAGTGATGATTTGAAGAAAAATGGTGGATCAATACCTGGTGTAAGAACTGGTATTGAAACTAAGAACTACATTAAAAGAGTTCTTAATCAAGTAACTGTTGCTGGTTCACTTACTTTATGTATTATTGCTGCAATTCCAATTATTACTCCAATTATTTGGACACAAACTGAAAATGCAAGCCTATCACTTGGTGGTACTGGTTTGATTATCGTTACAGGAGTTGCACTTGAAACAGTAAAACAAATCAAAACATATATTACTAGAAAAGAATATCATGGTTATATTCGTAAATAATAATGATTTCTTTTATGGATTCATAAATATCTAAAGAAATAAATTAATTTTGAAGAAGCAGTTATCAAAGTTAAGAAGTTATGTTTAACGTCTTTATGATATCGATGAAAGCCTGGAGGTTTATTAATGATAATTACTAAAGATGATAGAGAAATTGAATTAATGACTGAAGCAGGTAGAATTGTTGCTTTAGTTCATGAAAAATTGAAAGAAGTTATTGTACCGGGAATAACTACTAACGAAATTGATCAAATTTGTGATAAAATAATTAGGGAACATGGTGCAACACCTTCCTTTCTACATCTTTATGGTTTTCCAAATAGTGTATGTACTTCAATTAATGAAGTTGTAGTACATGGAATACCTAGTAATAGAAAGCTAAAAGATGGAGATATTATTTCAGTTGATGTTGGAGCATGTTACAAAGGATATCATGGTGACAGTGCTTGGACTTATGCAGTAGGAAATGTAAGCAATGAAACAAAAAGACTTATGAATGTTTGTGAAGGTGCTTTATTTGCTGGATTAGAACAAGTAAAACCAGGAGTTAGACTTTCTGATATTTCACATGCAATTGAAGAATATCTTACTAAAAACGGGTGTACTACTCCTCGTGATTATACTGGTCATGGGATTGGAACAAACGTTCACGAAGATCCCGCTGTTCCTAATTACGGAGCTTCTGGGAGAGGTCCTAGATTAAAAAAAGGTATGTGTTTGGCTATTGAACCAATGGCACATTTAGGAGCAAAAGAAACAGTTACTCTTGATGATGGGTGGACTGTTATTACAAAGGATCATTCGTTAGCTGCTCATTATGAACATACAATCGTCATTACTGATGACGGTTATAGAATTCTTACAAAACTTTAATAAAAGGAGTTGAAGAACGATGGCAAAAAAAGATGACGTTATTGAAGTAGAAGCTACTGTTTTAGAAACGTTACCAAATGCAATGTTTAAAGTAGCTTTAGAAAATGGAGTGGAAATTCTTGCTCACGTTTCTGGTAAAATCCGTATGCACTACATTCGCATTTTACCGGGGGATAGAGTTACCGTTGAAATATCTCCATATGATTTAACACGTGGGCGAATTACATTTAGACATAAATAAAAAATCTTCCAAAAGGAGGTAGACAGGATGAAGGTAAGACCATCTGTAAAACCAATGTGTGATAAATGCAGAGTAATTAAAAGAAAAGGGCGCGTAATGATTATTTGCGAAAACCCAAAACATAAACAAAGACAAGGTTAGTATTTAGGAGGAAACAAAATGGCTCGTATTGCAGGTGTAGATATCCCACGTGATAAACGTGTTGTTATCTCATTAACTTATGTATATGGTATCGGTAAATCTACAGCTAAAGAAATCTTAAAAGCTACTGGTATCAGTGAAGATGTAAGAGTTAAAGATTTAACTGAAGAAGAAGTTACAAAAATCAGAAAAGAAGTTGAAAAAATTAAAGTTGAAGGTGACTTACGTAGAGAAGTTCAATTAAACATCAAACGTTTAATGGAAATCGGAAGTTACAGAGGTATGCGTCACCGTAAAGGACTTCCTGTTCGTGGTCAAAAAACTAAAACTAATGCTAGAACTCGTAAGGGTAAAGCTAGACCAATCGCAGGAAAGAAAAAATAATAGGAGGTTGAAAGGAAATGGCTAGAGTAAAACAAACACGTGGTAAAAAACGTGTAAGAAAAAATATTGCAAAAGGTGTTGCACACGTTCATTCTACTTTCAATAATACTATTGTAACTATTACTGATGAACATGGTAACGTATTAACTTGGTCAAGTGCTGGAGCATTAGGTTTCAAAGGATCAAGAAAATCAACACCATTTGCTGCACAAATGGCATCAGAAGCTGCAGCTAAAGCTTCTATGGAACACGGAGTAAAAACTGTAGATGTAAATGTAAAAGGTCCAGGACCAGGACGTGAAGCAGCAGTTAGAGCTTTACAAGCTGCTGGATTAGAAGTTACTTCAATTAATGATGTAACACCAATTCCACATAACGGTTGTCGTCCACCAAAACGTCCTCGTGGATAGTATTATTGTAGTAAATTAGAATACAAAACATTCCTATAGAGGAGGGAACATATGCATAAATTCGAAAAAGCAAACTTTAATATAGATCATTATGACGAAACTGAAAATTATGGTAAGTTCGTCATTGAACCATTAGAAAGAGGATTCGGTATTACTTTAGGTAATGCCTTAAGAAGAGTTTTACTTTCTTCTTTACCTGGTTCTGCTGTTTATGCAATCAAAGTTCAAGGAGCAATCCATGAATTTTCCGCAATTGATGGTGTCGTTGAAGATGTCACAGCAATGATTTTAAATATTAAGAAATTAGTTTTTGATGTAGACAGTGAAGACACTGCTACAATGATTATTGATGTAAAAGGTCCTGCTACTGTAACTGGTGCTGATATTCAATGTCCAGCTGAAGTCAAAATGATTTCAAATGACATGGTAATTGCACATGTTGCAGAAGGTGGTCACTTATATATGGAATTATTTGCTAAAAAAGATCGTGGATATGTATCTGCTGATCAAAATAAAGTAAATATTAACACTCTTGGTGTTATTCCAACAGATTCAATCTTTTCACCAATTGAAAAAGTTGCTTACTCTGTAGAACCAACTCGTGTTGGAGAAAGTGCTAAGTATGATCAATTAGTATTAGAAGTTGAAACTAATGGTTCACTAAAACCATTTGAAGCTATTTCATTAGCAGCAAAAATTTTAGTTGAACATTTAAATATGTTTGTTGAATTAACTGATATAGCTATGAATATGGAAGTTATGTCTGAAACTCAAAGTGATACTACAAATAAAGTATTAGATATGACTATCGAAGAATTAGATTTATCTGTTCGTTCATATAACTGTTTAAAGAGAGCTGGTATTCAAACAGTTCAAGATCTTGCTTCTAAATCAGAAGATGACATGATTAAAGTAAGAAACTTAGGTAAAAAATCATTAAAAGAAGTTAAAGAAAAATTAATTGAATTAGGTTTAGGATTTAAACCTATCGATTAATTCAGAATACTCGAAAAGGAGCGTTAATCTCATGGCTAAAAATAGAAAATTAGGACGCACTTCAGATATTAGAAAATCTATGTTACGTAGTTTAGCTACTGAAGTTATTGTATACGGAAAAGTTGAAACAACTGTAACAAGAGCTAAAGAAGTTCGTAGTGTTGTTGATGAATTAATTACTTTAGGTAAACGTGGAGACTTACATGCAAGAAGACAAGCTGCTGCAGATATGCACAAAGTTGTTGATGAAGCAACTGGAAAAACAGCTGTTCAAATCTTATTTGATGACGTTGCACCTAAATTCAAAGATGTTAATGGTGGATATACTACTATCTTAAAAACATATAACCGTAAAGGTGATAATGCACCAATGGCAATCTTATCATTAACTAAATAATGATGTTGGACTGAAGAAATTCAGTCCTTTTTTATTTGACTTGTTTCTTTATAAATTATAGAATGAACTAAACACATTCATGAGGAGAAGACAATGGAAGAAATAATTAAGGTAGAAAATTTATGTTTTGAATACGAACCTGGATTACAAACAATAAGCAATATTTCTTTTCAAATCCATAAAGGTGAATATGTAGCTATTTTAGGACATAATGGTAGTGGTAAAAGTACAATTGCTAAATTACTTATAGGATTATTAGAAAAAAAATCTGGTGAAATTTATATCGATGATTATCAATTAAATTTAGAAAATTTATATAAAATAAGAGAAAAAGTTGGAATTATTTTTCAAAATCCAGATAATCAATTTATTGGTGCTACTGTTAGAGATGATATAGCTTTTGGACTGGAAAATATTTGTGTACCAAGAGAACAAATGGATGAACTTATTAATAGGTATTCTAAAGTAGTTAGAATGGAGAATTTTTTGGATCATGAACCAACTAAATTGTCAGGTGGTCAAAAACAAAGAGTTGCGATTGCAGGTATTTTAGCGATGAGTCCATCTATCATTATTTTAGATGAAGCAACAAGTATGTTGGACCCACGAGGTAGAAAAGAAATAAATGAATTAGTAAGAGAGTTAAAGAAACAAAATAATATGACAATCATTTCAATAACGCATGATATTGAAGAAGCAAAAAATGCTGACCGAGTTATTCTTTTAAATAAAGGAGAGATTGTAGATTGCGACAAACCTCAAAAAATATTAACAAATGAAAAATTATTAAAAGAATTAAAATTAGATATTCCTTTTTCATTAAAAATTGCTAGAAAATTACAAAAAAAAGGTTATCAAATTAAAGATACATTAGATGTAGAAGAATTGGAGAAACAACTATGTCAATTACATGCAAAAGTTTAGATCATATATATGGATATAATACGCCTTTTGAATATTATGCACTTAAAAATGTGAATTTAAAAATAGAAAAGGGTTCATTTACAGCTATCATTGGACAAACAGGTAGTGGAAAATCGACACTTATCCAACATATAAATGCTTTATTATTACCAACAAGTGGAGAAATAAAAATAGATGATTATATTATTTCACAAAATAATAAGCCTCAAAATTTAAAAAGTCTTAGAAAAAAATCAGGTCTTGTTTTTCAATTTCCAGAATATCAATTGTTTGAAGAAACAATCGAAAGAGATATTATGTTTGGTCCAATGAATTTTGGAATTGACGAAAATCGTGCTAAAGAAATAGCTAAAAAATCTCTTGAAATGGTAGGTTTAGATCAAACTTATTTAGAAAAGTCCCCATTTGATTTATCAGGTGGTCAAAAACGTAGGGTAGCGATTGCTGGAATACTTGCTATGGATCCAGATATTCTTGTTTTAGATGAACCAACAGCTGGATTAGATCCATCAGGGATTAAAGAAATGATGGATTTATTTAAAAAAATTCATGAAATGGGTAAAACAGTAGTTTTAGTAACTCATGATATGAACCATGTTTTAGAATATTGCGACAATGTTGTTGTAATGAATGACGGACAAGTTGAAAAAGCTGGGAAAGTAAAAGATATTTTTCTAGATAGTGATTATTTATTAAATTTAGGAATAGATTTACCTTTAATCACAAATCTTATTATTCAGTTAAATCTAAAAGGCTATCATATAGATACATCTATCAATGATATTGATGCTTTAGTTGAAGTGATTGGTGGTGAACTTCATGGATAATATGACTTTTGGTAAATATATACCGGGGAATTCAATAATTCATCGTTTAGATCCACGATTAAAAATATGTGCTGTTTTCATATTTTTAATTTCTGTTTTTTTTGATGCGGGATTTATAGGATACGGTATCTTAGCAATTTATGTTTTATTATGTTCGTTAGTTTCTAAAATTAAATTTTCTCATATTTTAAAAGCAATAAAACCGATGGTCTTTATGATGTTGTTTTTGATGATTTTTAATATATTTTTAATGAAAACAGGTGATGTTATAATAAAAATAGGAAGTATTAGTATCTACTCAGGTGCTTTATTACAAACTGCTTATATTTTTATAAGGCTTGTATTGATTATTACTTTAACAACATTAATGACTTCTACAACGAAGCCTTTAGAATTAACACTAGCTATTGAAAGTTTATTAAATCCATTAAAAAGATTTCGTTTTCCAGTGCATGAACTTGCTATGATGATTTCAATTGCATTAAGATTTATACCTGATTTATTAGATGAAGCGAAAAGAATTATGAAAGCACAGGCTAGTAGAGGTGCGGATTTTAATGAGGGATCTTTCATGGAAAAAATAAAATCAATTATTTCATTAATTATTCCTTTATTTATTTCTGCCTTTCAAAGGGCAGAAGAACTTGCTAACGCTATGGAAAGTAGAAATTATAATCCAGAAGCAACACGTACAAAATACAAAGTTTTAACATGGACGCATTTAGATACGTTATCAATGTTAATAACATTAGGTGTATGTTGTGGTGTGATTATAATGAGTTTTATGTAATGAATAGAATAAAATGTATTGTAAGTTATGATGGTAGTAAATTTCACGGATTTCAAGTTCAAAATCAATTTAGAACAGTTCAAGGTGAAATTCAAAAAGCTATAAAAAATATTTGTAAAGATGAAAATATTGTTATTCATGCAAGTGGTCGAACAGACGCTAAAGTTCATGGTAGAAGACAAGTCTTTCACTTTGATACTTTAAGGGAAATGCCTGAAAAACAATGGAAAAGGGCTATTAATCACTTTTTACCTAATGATATTTATATTATTGATAGTTTCTTAGTTGATGAAAATTTTCATAGTCGTTATTCTGCTACTAAGAAAGAATATCATTATATGTTAAGTATGAATGATTATTCTCCATTCGAAACAAATTATATTTATCAATATGGAAAAGAATTAGATATAGAAGCAATGAGGAATGCTGCAAAAATTTTTATTGGTGAACACGACTTTGCATCCTTTTGTGCTGTTGATCAATATGGCAATACAATTAGAATACTTTATCAAATTGAAATTGAAAATAATCAAGGTATTGTTACTTTTAAGTTTGTAGGTAATGGATTTAGAAGATATATGGTAAGACATTTAGTTGGTGGCTTGATTCAAGTAGGGGCGCACAGAATTACTAAAGAATTTTTAGAAGAGTTAATAGAAAGTAAAGGACAAAAAAAGTGTTTATTTAAAGCTAAACCACAAGGACTATATTTGCATGAAGTTTTTTATAAATAAAACAATATTTGCTATATTTCCCAGGAAATAGATTATAGTTCTTATAATCCGATATAATTAGAAACTTTTATAAAGATGATAACTAAAGGAAACTCATTGATTGATTTCCTTTTTTTGTTTTCATCAATAATCAAAAATGGTAAAATAAGAATATAAAGGAGAAAAAATGATGGCAAGAAAATGTATTGAAAAATATTTAGAAACCCATAAAAGCACATATATAGGAAGATACAGGTGTCATAGTGCAGTACAAACAAAAAAATTTGAACATAAATTTCATTATTATATTTTAGATATTCAATTTAAAGCAATCGATGTATTTGTTACTATAGATTATTCTGGAGATGAGATCGTACCAACATTTTCTGTTAATCTTCATGAACAAGAACAAGAATACATTATAAAAGATGCTTTAAATAAGATTCTTTATTTTAATCAATTTAAAACAATTTTACATTGTCATGTTTTTGAGCATTTTATTGAAACACATACAGTTGATACAATATTAGAACCTTTAGATTATCGAAATATTCTAGATTACTTAGAATATCATTCTGGTACAAACCAAGAAACTGTTGATGAATTTTATACATTTTTTAATCCATATTTAGATAGATTATTATATAATAAAAATTATAAAAAATTTATGGATTCAATAGCTCTTTTATTAGATAAAATTTTATATGAATATGAATGGGATGGAGTAAATGCAAAATATTTAGATACTGAATATCAATTTCATTTAGAATATTTTAAAGAGACCATAAAGAAAATGACAAATCATATAGATGGCTTTTTTAAATCAACTAAAGATGAATTATTAGAAATCTTTGAGCGCTTATGTCAAATGCCAAGATTTACACTTTCAATTATAAAAGAATTCGGAAACTTTATTTTATTGAATAAAGAAGTTGCTGAAAGATTATTTAATCATTTTGAAAGATTAAATCCAGATCAGTTAGAAAATAATATTGTTATTTCATATCTCAAATCACTTTATCAAAATAATCATGAACAATATATCGATGCATGTGAAGATATTCTACGTTTTGTAATGAATGATGTGTTGACTTTTGCTAATCATGATTTACAAAAAGAAATAGGAAATAGAATTTTAGAAATAGAAGGATATGATTTACTTATCGATTTATTTTCAAAAGATTATAATACATTCTTATTTGTATGTTTTCCAATTTCAACATTTCCACCAGAATATAAAGAAATTATGCGTTTAGAATTAGAAAAAGCAATTCGTTTCTATGCAGCAAGGATGAATCATGATGAATATCGTCTTACTTCATTTGAACAGGTAGCTAATATTAATAGATTATTAATGGAAGAATATAAGGAGGAATATTCAGATGGTAAAGAATAATAAAACAGCAATTAAAGGATTATTAGTTTTAGGAGGTGTTTCTACTGCAGCAGCATCTGTTTTCACATTATCCAAAAAATATGCAAAAAAATTATTATACAGACATCATAAACAAGAAGATAGACCAAGTATTTTAGAAACAAAATTCAATAGTCAAAATATTTATATAAAAAATGATCAAGATATTCAATTAAGAGGAATTTTGATTCCTAAAGAAAACCCTCAAATGACAGTTTTAATTTCACATCCATTTGGTTTACAGGCAAAAGATATGCAATTATATGTTCCATATTTTGAAGACCATTTGCCAGAAGCACAAATCTTATTAATAGATGCTTGTGCACATGGACAAAGTGATGGTTATATTAGAGGATTTGGAATCAAGGATGTCAATGATTTAGTATGTTGGAATAAGTACCTATTAGAAACTTATGGGAAAGATCATAAAATATTAATGTATGGTAAAGAACAAGGAGCAAATACAATTTTAAATGCTTCAGGTAGACATGTTTTAAAAAATGTTGAAGCTATTATTTCAGATGGGGCTTATACGTCACGTCAGCGGAAGCAATGTCAGAATCCTCGGGCACGATGATGGACTGGATGCCCTCGGCGTAGGTGTCGGAGAAGTCCATGACCTTCTGGCGCTCGTCGGTAACGGTAACGCCGGCCATGACCATGTCGCTCTTGCCGCTCTGGGTAGCCAGCAGGGCCGCGTCGAAGTCCATGTCGTCGACCTGCAGCTCCAGGCCCAGCTTTTCAGCAATGGCGCCGGCGACCTCAATGTCGATACCCTCGAGATCACCACTGTCGGTGGTCATCTCATACGGGGGGAAAGCGGCGTTGGTGGACATGGTCAGCTTGCCGGCGTTGACGGTGGTCACTTCGCCGGCGGCCTCGTCGGTAGTTTCCTCAGCAGCAGCCTCGCTGGTCTCCTCGGAAGAAGCAGCCTCGCTGGAGGCAGCCTCAGAAGAAGCAGCAGAGGAAGCGGAGCCGCCGCAGGCGGCCAGGCTAAGCACCATAGCGGTGCCCATCAAAAGAGCAGTCAGTTTTTTCATGGTATATTCCCTCGAATCTTATTCAATAAATTCCCAAGCCCTCACTTGGTATGCATCCAGTATAGTTGCATAAATATGTAAAGTCAATGCATAAAATCAAATTTTGGCACATTACTGCCGCCCGCGCCCCCCGCACCCCCACTTTTTGTGCAATTTAGCGGTGAGAAACAGAAAAGCCCCCAAGAGGGGGCCTTCGCGTTCTCAGTTCACACAGCCTTTTCTTTCATCAGCAAACCGCTCAGCTTTTGCACCGGCACACACTTCCAAAACCACTCTACGGCAATTGCACTCACCAGCGTCATCACCACCAAAATCACGTAGTCTACCCAAAGGTTGCCGGAGATATGGGTCAGCTTTGCCGCCGACTCGTAATAGTACAGGTAGAAGGTGTGGATCAGCCACAGGCTGGTGCTGTAGCGCCCCACAAAAGCGGCAGCCTTATACAGCGGCGCGGCCAGATGCAGCAGCGTTACCACCGCCAGCACGAACAGCGGCGCCAAAATAGCGTCGTAGTTCATGCTCATATCGCCCAGCCGCAGGAAGAAGCAGCCCACGATGATGGTCAGCGAGAACAGCAGGTTGGTCAGCGCTGTATATTTTTCTACACTGCGCGCCTTCCACTTGTCCAGCACCCCGTACTTGGCAAACACAATGCCCACCAGCACCAGCGCGCCGTTCCAATGGCTGGCCGCAAGGCCCAGGAACGGCCCATCCTGCGGCAGCAGCCCGGCGTTCATCAAAAATTGCAGCAGATTTCCGCCGTAAAAATTCACTGCATGTTATTGCCGCAAAGGCTGTTTGCTTCGGCG
>OKSD01003750.1_pt1 | contig 11100 bp, 7 predicted proteins | sample 1601221 | NCBI WGS metagenome assembly OKSD01 (sample SAMEA3541550, study PRJEB24748) | human gut metagenome | biome: human gut; feature: human-associated habitat; material: faeces | place: China | collected 2012
GTACCCAAAAGCGCGTACTGTTTGCATCCTCAAGTATCCTATTGACGGCCCCATCCCCTTTCTTCGCTTTTGTTTTTCCCGGCATGATTTTTTCCGCCGAAATCGAATGGTAATTGTACGTTCCGCGCACATTGCATTGAACAGTGCATGACTCTTGAAATAGATTTAGTTCCCAGATGAATTTCTGTCCATCGATGGAGAAGATTCTCGGCACAAATCTGTCCAGAAATTCCCGGCTGATTTCATCGTTTGGGAACGACTCTTGCCAGCTGAGTGCTTCCTCTACCTTTTCACTATCGGCAGCTCCGTTTTCTTGTTCCTGCTGGTATTCTTCTAAAATATCCTGCCGGTGATCCTGCCAAACGTTTTTGTAAATTTCTCGCGCCATCAATTCGAGCTTCCATGCTTGCACATTGGGGGCGCTGCATTTGGGGGCTACATTCCTCAGCGACCGCTGATAACAGATATATCGAACAATGCCTTTCTCTGCGCGGAACGCCCGCATTCTGGCTCCGCAGCCACAAAACAGGCGGCAAGCCCATTTGTCGGCGTGTTCGTTCTTTCCATACAAGTAAGCCTGCGTTATATTGCCGTCTTTGTACGACTGCCATGCATGTCTGCGGCGCTGACATTTATCCCATAGTTCCTCTGAAATGATTGGCTCAAAGCTGCCTTTCACCAGAATGTAATCCTGTTCGCTGTTCTTGATGCTTTTATGGCTGAGGAAATCATCAATATGCGATTTGTTGTATGTCAAATACCCTTTATAAATCGTATTCTTGATGATTGAGAGAACCTGACGCGCGCTCCATTGTGGCATTCCGGATTTATTCGGTGCGCCTTCTTGCGTTAGTGTCTGGGCTATCTCGGTGCCATTTATGCCATCGGCATACCAAGCAAAAATTTTTCTAACAGTCTCTGCCTGACTTTCCTGCACCACAAGCGTATGAGCCTTTTTATCACGCTTATATCCAAACGGTGTCGGTCCCGCAACATAGGTGCCTTTTTTCTGTGACGTCTGAATGCCCGCCTTGGTGCGTTCACTCATTTTACGGCTTTCATCTTGCGCAAGGCTTGCCATAATGGTCAGGCGAACTTCTCCATCGCCACGCATCGTCCAGATGTCATCATTGACGAAGTACACTTCAACGCCGTACTGTTTCAGCTCACGGGTCGTAACCAAAGTATCCACCGTGTTTCGGGCAAAACGGGAAACCTCGCGGGTCACGATTAGGTCAAACTTCTTTTTCCGGGCATCTCGCAGCATCTTCATAAAAGAAGGTCGGGTTTTCATGCCAGTACCTGAGATTCCTTCATCGGCGTATTGCCCAACCACCGTCCAATTCGGATGATGTTCTGCAAGCTCCAGATACCAGTTCATTTGATTTTTCAGTGCTGATATTTGCGCCTCAAGTTCCGTGGACACGCGCCCATAGAACACAACTCTGCGCGGGCAGTTTTGCTGGTCTGCTTTATCATATTGCATCGGTTTTCCCTCCTTCCCCATCAGTATAATACTGCATTCAGTATTTTCAAAATGTACAAGTCAATGACTCAATCATGGTATAGAAAAGCCGTGGAAGAAGGTTCCTTCCACGGCATGATCTTTATACTACTTTTTCAATAAGGCACTGATGTTTCTTCGTTTTCTTGTCATAGTTGATAGCTACCAAGAGAAGATTTCCTGTATAGCCACGCAGCGAATCCGGATATTTCTTTTCCTTAATCTGCTGCATCGCAGTCTCCGCCGTTTGGTTCCACTTCAACTCCACAACAAGCGCCGGATAGTCATTTCGGTACTCCGGTTTTGGTACGAAAACGAAGTCTGCGAAGCCCCTGCCTGTGGGCAGCTCTCGAACCGGCTTAAAGTAATATTGCATAGCGCTCAGGTATGCAATCGCCAAGACGCTGCTCAAGGAGTTTTCATTGTTGTACTGGATGGCAGAAACATAGTCATCATGGATTTTCTCAACCTGAGTGGCTACTGCATCGCCATCCATATCCAATGTCGCATCCAGCAACTTCTCAGACTCCTGCTGGAACAGCAACATCTCATTCCAATGCTTGCTTTCCACCGCAAGTGTCAATTCCTGCCGGATTTCCTCATTCGGAACGAACGCTGTTTTTCGGTTCTGGTCATATCCCAAGTAGCCAAGATGGATCATATATGTCAAAACATCATCTTTGCTTTGGATATTAACGGTATCGTTCTTGAAGGTAGCCGTGTTTACTTTAACTTCCCCACCGGAAAGCATTTCAATGATTGCCGTTTTCAGCCCATCATAGTTCATGTTGATAAGGGGAACGATTGCTTCATAGGAAGCCGTTTCCGACCAGTAGCTCTTAAACTCTCCCTTCAGCATAACGCTGACAACAGCTCTGGGATTATAAACTTGGTAATCCCGCAGCAAGTAACCATCGTACCACTTTTTTACCTTGTCAAAGTCTTTGTGGTACTCCTCGCAAAGATTCTTAACTTCTTCTTCCGTAAAGCCAATGAAAGGTGCCAACGTGCCGGCACTGACCATGGTAAACTCATCGAAGTTATTCAAGGCCGACTGCGTTTTTTCCTTTTTGATTGGCAGAATGCCGGTGAGGTATGCAAGCTGAATGTATTTTGTCGGCTCTGTACCTTTGAATAAGCCTCTCAGGAAATAGATATATTCTTCTTGAACAGCCTTATTGGTTGCTTCATCTCGGATCAGAATATCCCATTCATCAATAATCACAATAAATTTCTGACCGGTCGAGTTTCTGATGCGCGACAAAGCGTCCGCCAATGTCAACACTTCGTTAGGAAGAACTTCAGGGTAGTACTCTTTTAGTTCCTCCAAAACCGATTGCGTAATGTAGGATATAATACTTTTGATGTCTGCACAACTAGACAAAAACCATTGTACATCTATATGGATCACATCATACTTGTTGAGATGCTTTTTGAAGTCGCTACTCTTGCCGATTGTAAGCCCATCGAACATCTTTTCTGAATCGCAGCCTTTGCTGTAATAGGCTGCCAGCATATTAGCCGTATAGGACTTACCAAATCTCCGGGGGCGGCTATTGCAGATATATGCTTCTGGTGTATCAAGAACGCTGTTGGTATATTCCAGCAGACCCGTTTTGTCCATATAAATTTTTGAATTCAGTGCAACTTGAAACGCACTATTATCCGGATTCACGAATCTTCCCATTTCGCCAAAGCCTCCTTCAGAAGTCATTTATTTCTAACCATTCAAATGACATTAGTATAGTCATATAGTACCATTTATCGATACAAATAGCAAGTTGGAAATTTCTCTATAATAGTACAAAAGCGTCGCAGCAGGGATTTCTTTCATAGCATGATCTATCATCGCAGACATCTTATCTGCTATGCCGATGATTAAATTTTGCCACATGGAATCCTGCTTTCTGCATATAATCTTCAAAAATATATGCAGATAAAACTCGAAAGGCGCAATAAGCCACAAATTGCGATAATTTCCCTTCGATGAACCTGTCAGATGTCATCTGTTTGAACCATTCGGAATTTCCGAATAGTTGCCATCACGGTCTATTCCTCATCCGAATTATAATATTACCATTTACTGATTCAAATAGCAAATCTAGCGTCATTCCATAACGACACAATAATGCCGTGGAAGTATTTCCTCCACGGCACGATCTGTCGTTATAGCTGTGCGTTTCTCTCCCTCTGCAAATTCCAGACAGGCAACCCTTCCCGGCGCTTTGCCTCGCATCGCTTTGCAGCCATGCGATATGTTTTCTCGCATCTTGGCACGCTCGTGGAATCCAGTCATGGCGCTACTTCCCCAATGCGGTACAGCAGAGGACGCTATTCACTTTTTCGGAGGTTTGGAACCTCCTAATACATAAGAGAACAGCGAATCGGATTTTTTCCACAACTTTTTCAATTTTCTTTTTTTACCAGAAATATATCCACACGCATATCTTTCCACAAACCGGGGTGGATCTTAATCCCACGCGCTTTCTGATACTCATACCAACCATGTCGAAAAGAATTGTGCGCTCTGCACAAATTTTAGTTCGTTGGCTTGTAAGTGCGAATTATGGGACAAGCCATGATTTATAATGGAATTATGGAAGCGCTTATTGCATTCTATATCGATACGGCGATGATTAATGGCAAAAATTGAAACAACAAAAAAGGAAGCATATATCCGCTTTGTTCCCCAAGCGGGGCACATCAGATATATGCTTCCTGTATTATATGATTATCTTGTGTGAAGGGGCATTACCGCAAAAAGGTAACATCAAAACTGGTAAAAGGACTATACAGCGCGTTTACACTGTAGTGCAGGGTTAGATACTTTTTATCAACCGTAAACAGCAGCGTATATCCTGCAGAACGATCTAGCGCCCGCATACGGATTTCCAGCGTTGAATCACTGAGCCATCCGTAGCTCGCAAAGAGAACATCCTGACCCGAAAGCCGCGGCATTTCTTTCATGCTGTCTGCCGCGATAAAGGTTGAAAAACCATCCCAGTTATCTTGTTGACGAAGCCATTCCCCGTAGCCAGCGCTAAATGAGAATTGTTCAGTACCGCGATAGAATACCATGCGTAGGCGGGAGGTGTCCTCCTGCTGTATCGACAACTTTGTGATTCCGGCAGGATTCGCCATAGCAGACATCATTCCCTGCAAAGCGATGGTATCACAGCTGGATGCTTTGCCACCGGCCATCGGAATAGAAAATTCGGTAAAAGGCTCTACGGTTTTCGGATAATCCATTGCTTCAAATAAGCAGTTCAACACTGCTTGACTGCCGGTTGTTGCATTGGACATTGCTATGACAAGCTGGTTCTTGGGCTGGACAAAGCACAGCTGACCGTGCAAGCCAGAGCAACGGAAGGCATCATGTGTACACATCCAAAATTGATAGCCATATCCCTGTCGGTTCTCACTACGGGCCACTGGATATTCCGAGGCATTTTCTACTTGCTTTGCTGTTGCGGCAACTACCCAGCTTTCGGGAATAACTTGCTCCCCGTTATATACACCGTGATGTAATAGACACAAGCCATACTTTGCTAAATCCTGCGTTGCCAAGTGCAATCCGAACCCACCGGTGTTGTGCCCTAATAGGTCCTCTTCCCAATAGTAGTTTGTTATACCGAGGGGTTCAAACAGCCGCTTAGCAAGAAAATCTACTACCTTTTGTCCAGTTATGTCCTGTACCATAACTGATAAAAAATGCGAGCACATACTGTTATAGAAGAATTTTGTTCCCGGCTGATATGTCATCCGTTTCGCGACTGTATTTTCAGCCCAATCATCGGAGCCGTGCATAACAGCCTCGTTGTCTTGCCCCAGATTCATGGTCAAGAGATGTCGAACTGTGACATCTTTGAAGCGAGAGTCAACGACCTTGTCGGCGTATTCCGGGCAATAGGTAAGCCACGGTGTATTAAGGTCAACACGACCGTCCACCACGAGATATCCGACAGCTGCAGAGAGGAAAGACTTGGACACAGAATACAAAGGGTGCAACGCTGTTACTTCATAAGGGAAAAACGCACGGTTTAGTAGGCATTTGTCCTGCTGATAAATTGTAATAGCGTGTGTTTCAATGCCGTTCTGCCGCAGCAGATGCAGAAATTGATCAATCCGTTCCTGAGTGAGAATTTCCATAGTTAGAGCCTTCCTTAAAGCAGTTCGTCCATAGCAGCTTTAACTTTCTGTACGCTTGTACCGACAACAACCTGCAGGTTTGTATCCGTCAGGAACACAACACCCTTAACGCCCATCTGGCGAATCTTATCTGTTTCAACCTTTTGGGCATCTTTTACTTCAATACGCAAGCGCGTTGCGCAGCATTCCAACGAAGCGATATTCTCTTTGCCGCCGAGATTCTGCAACATTTTCTTCGCAACAAACTCGTTGTTGGTGTTATTCATGGTGAAGTTCTTTTCATCGTCAGTGATTTCAGCAGTTGTAGTATCTTCTTCAGCACGACCCGGGGTCAGGACGTTGTCGTGCATGATAACCCACTTAAAGCTGAAATAGTACAAGAAGAAGAACAGAATGCCAACAGGCAGAATCAAAATTGCGTTGCTGCCCAGATTGAAGTTCAGAATATAGTCGATAATATCAACGTTGTAGGAGATGCCGAGGCGGACGTTCATAAAGTAGAAAATCGCACCGCCAAGGCCGCTGAACAGGCAATGCAGCAGATAAAGTTTCGGAGAAACGAATTCAAACAGGAACTCAACGGGCTCGGTAATACCAGCAATAAAGCAGGTGCCGGCACCGGAAATCATAAGCGATTTTACCTCGGATTTCTTGTCTTTCTTCGCGCACTTATACATAGCAAGGCAGGCGCCGGGCAGACCAAACAGGAATACAGGATACAAACCGGTCATGAAGACACCCGCAGTGGGGTCGCCAGCCAAGAAGCGAGGAATATCACCCATAACTACATCGCCGGCTGCATTGGTGAAAGAACCCATCTGGAACCACAGATAGCTGTTGATGACATGGTGCAGACCGACGGGGATCAATGCACGGTTCAGGAAACCAAACAGGAAAATACCAATCACGCCAGAGCCAGCCATCCACATTGCCAAGCTGTCAAGGCCGTTCTGAATCGGTGGCCATATAATGTTAAACAGTAATGCCAGTGGAATTGCAAAAATCGGCGCCAGAACAATAATGAAACGGTCGCCGGTAAAGAGACTGAACATTTCCGGGGTTTTCCATTCACGGCTGTAATTAAACAGAATTGCTGCCAATGTACCTACGACAATACCGGCAAAAACACCCATGCCAATATCTTCATTTAGGCTGCTCAGGCATGCTTTAAAGGCAAACAAGCCAACAGCCGCACCAATCATAGGAAATGTCTTGTCTTTTGCCTTTGCAAAAGCTAAGCAGGCACCAAAGGCAAAAAGCATATCGAGGTTATTCGTGATTGCATTTGATGCAGTTTCCATAAGCGGAATATTTAGCATATCCGCTGCGCCCAAGCGTCCCAAAATGCCAATAGCCGGCATTGCCACAATCGGAACCAGCATTGCGCGTCCTAATTTTGATAGGTTTGTGATAAAGGCTTTCCATAGCTTTTTCATACTACTTCCTCCCATCGGTACTTCCCGATGCACAACTTTTGCTGTGGGTCAGCAAAATTACCCGCAGTAGAAATATGGGATTTTTCCTGTTCGACTGCCTCCTTCCGCAGAAACTCCCGCGCCATAAAGCAAAAATCCACGGAAAAAGACAATAAGCTTTTCCCGTGGATCATGCCCGCATAGCTGGTAACACTCCGCGTTTTATACAATTCTATTTAATCGCAGCAGGAAGTTCAAAATATCTTCTTGCTGCATTGTGTACTGAAATTTGTCTGCAAAATAGTTGGCCACCGCTGTTATGCAGGCTCTTGAGCCTACTATTTTACTGTATAGAATATCCAGCATTTCATCCGGAATTTCCAATACAGAATGATGCGTTTTCCCTAGGCTGACTAACCAGCATCGTAACTTGATGTATGCTGTGAATTCCAGAGTTTCCGCATCGTCACGAACATTGCAATTATGGCGAACCAATTCCAGAATATCCTCAGCTGCTTTTTGAGCTGCCGTTAAATGTCCTGGACAGCCATTACTTGCGGCATCTACTATACAAAGTGCTAAAATTACAGCTTCAGATTCCGGTATAAGGATTCCGTATTTCCGATATAATAATGAGAATGATTTCTTACTGAGCTGATATTCGTCCGGATATACCAGCATAACTGCTTCCTGCAACATTGAGGAAACAGGAGCGTGTTCACGTGTGCGCTCCATAGCACATGTCAAGTGATTACTGATTATAATCAGTGCTACAGGTGTCAAATGGAGCTTCCCGCGCCGCTCGGCCTCTTGTAATATAGACCGTGAAACAGCCAATGCCACAGGAGAGCACTGCCCCAGCAGATAAAGCCATTTTTCCTGTAGCTTATCCAAGCCATAATAGATATGTTCTATCTGCTGCTCTAAAACCGGCGCGCCTGGGCTTTTACGGAAGCCAATTCCTGAGCCGGTTAGCACACACTCTCTGCCATCTTCAGCCCGCGCCATGACAATATTGTTGTTGAGGCCCTTTGTAACTGTATACATAACAGATGCCTTTCAACTGCTCTTTTCTTTGTTGTACCACCACAAGAAATGATTGTCAAGATGTTTCGGGCGTTTCGTTGACATTTTGTGCAGATTTCCTTTTGTTGTAGGAATTTTGCTCCTATCCGTCGAATTCAATCGTCACATTTCCGTCAGCGCTAATTTTCAACTTCATTGTTTTATGTATCGTTCGTAAAACTGTTTGTACTCGGCCTTAGACAAATCAATGCGCGTTTGCAGCAGGGCAACATTCATCATTTCTGTAGTATTGAACGGTTCAAAATGCTTGCCGACAAAGCGTTGACACTCGCTGAGGAGTACATCCGCTTTCATCTTGTGTGACTGCCCACCTTGGCAGAACTGGTCGAGATAGCAGAATGGAATATCGCTGTCTATCATCTTTTGGATGACTTCGCCACTGACCTTATTTTGCTCGACCATTATACTATGACGAGCTGAATGCCATAAATTGTAAGCCAAACTACAAGGAAAAGCCATCGAACACATCAACAGCTCTAAAGCTTGGTGCGCCGGTGGAATCACAAATATTCTTTTTGAATTTCTCGATTTTCTTTTTTTACCAGAAATATATCCACACGCATATCTTTCCACAAACCGGGGTGGATCTTAATCCCACGCGCTTTCTGATACTCATAGGCTGTCACAAAGTCAACCGCAAAACTCAAAAGTGGTATCTTTTCATCCAGCACGCTTACCTGATTTTCTTGACAGCTTTCCAGCCATTCCACCAACTTACGCTTTCTTTTGGTTCGGCCCATGTTCAAAAAGAAATCCTGTGGACGACATATTGTCGCGCAATCGGGTCCAGCACTTTCTTTATCCTGCTTGCCGATTTGCTCTTGCTCAATATCATAGGGAACGCCACTTTTATAGGTAATCATCGCTATCGGCTGCCTTTCCGATTGGATAGGCATGATCTGCTGCACATTCATCAACTGCAACATCCAAATGTATCGGTTATTGCTTTTTACAATCCGGTTGGCATACCTGTCCAGAAAGCCCGGCTCTATTTTACCATCCGGAAAAGAGGCATCATCGCTGAGTGCAGCCTCGATGCTGTGCATATCTAACCTTGCTTTAGGACGCTGTTCCTGTATGGAACTTTGCAGTAAGCCTTCGACATTTATAATCTCATTGTTGATTTCCGTACTTTTGCTTAAGAAATCATCCATAGTTATGCTTCGGCTTGCCCGCTGGCTGACAAGATCGTCCAATTCCTCATTCAGCGCAGAGAGCTTGTTCTCCAGCTGGTTTCCATCATTCGGTGTGCCGGTAGTGTTCAGATTTGCATCCAACATCCGCAAAAGACCCAGTATATCCTCGGCATTTTCTTTCCAAACTGTACGGAACACTTCCCTTGCCATCAATTCCAGCTTCCATTCAGATGCGTATGGTGCCGGACAAGGAATACCGTTCAGTGCTCTGGCGGCATCTTTCTTTTTGAACATTTTCGACCGTGCACAGATAAGCCGCATATTTTTCCCACCGTTGGCCGTTTTATCGTAGCCTTCGATTTGGAATCGCATCCCACAATCGCAAAACAGAATTTTCGTCCATTTATTCTGCGGGAAGGACACGCCAAACTTATGGGCACGACCATCTTTTCCTTTTACAAAAGCAGCACGCTTGCTGCGGATCTGATTGCAGGTTTCCCATAGCTCCTCTGAGACGATTGGCTCAAAGTCTCCCTTTACAAGAACAAAGTCCTCCTCGCTGTGATTGATGCGGTTATGGCTGAGGAAGTCATCAATATGGGATTTATTATAGGTCATATAGCCCTTGTAAGTGGGCTTGCGGAGTACTCGTGACACTTTGCTGGCCGTCCAGCTCAGGCCACCGCCGCCATCCTTACGGTTTTCTTCTATAAGCATTTTGGCAACAGTCGTTTCTCCGTGCCCCTCTGCGTACAGATTAAAGATTCTGCGTACCGTTTCCGCCTGTTCCTTATTGATTACATAAGTTCCATCCACACGGTCATAGCCGATAATATTACCGCTGCCATAGAGTACACCTTTCTCACGGCTCATCTTCTGTCCAGCTTTTACGCGCTCACTGGTCTTGCGGCTTTCATCTTGGGCAATGCTCGCCATAATGGTCAAGCGAACCTCTCCATCGCCGTCCATTGTCCAGATGCCATCATTTACAAAATAGACTTCCACGCCGTATTGCTTCAGTTCGCGTGTGGCATTCAGTGCATCCACCGTGTTGCGTGCAAACCGCGACAATTCACGAGTGACAATCAAGTCAAAGCGGTGTTCCTTTGCGTGCTCTATCATCCGCATAAATGATGGACGTTTCTTCATTTGGGTACCGGTTATGCCTTCGTCTATGTACTGCGCTACAACGGTCCAGTTAGAATTGCGCAATGCAAGGTCTGTATACCATTCCATCTGATTTCCCAGCGCAGATAGCTGTTCCCCATGTTCTGTTGAAACACGACCATAAAACACCACCCTACGCGGTCGATTCTTGTAATTTCCAATATAGTCTGTCATTTCGAACGCCTCCTTGTTCTTTCATTGTACAAGGGGCAAATTCATAAGGGAAATGTACAAAAACACTGGTACACTTGCCATCCTTGTATGAGCGTTGCTGCTCTATACTATAAGAGTACGTTCTCTTGATTTTTTTCCACAATCACTATTTTTAGTTCATTGCACTTGACATACATCAAGTAGCCATGCCACGCGGATAGCATTTTTCAGAACATATGAAACAGGGCGCGTTTACGCCGCGGACATGGAGGATATACTCCGGAATCAGGAGCGGATATGGCAGGCGGCAAGCGGTATCCTTTCCCGGCTTGCCACCATAAAATAATGGGGTATTTATCCCATGCGGGGCGGCTTGCTGCGAGGTAAGCCGCCCCTGCTTTTTTTGCGGTCCGGCATCCTTGCAGGGCAAGGCAGCTTCCTGTATGCTGAAAGCAGAAACAAACAAAACTGGAGGGATATTGATATGCCG
>OKSD01003757.1_pt1 | contig 11088 bp, 8 predicted proteins | sample 1601221 | NCBI WGS metagenome assembly OKSD01 (sample SAMEA3541550, study PRJEB24748) | human gut metagenome | biome: human gut; feature: human-associated habitat; material: faeces | place: China | collected 2012
AAGTCGGCCTGTTGGTCGTAGTCCGTGTAGACCAGATAGTCCTCGTGAAGCCCGGCCCCGTCGATCTCCCTCGGTTCTTTTTTCAGTACCAGGCTTCCGCCTTTTTCCTGCGCCGCCTTCTCTATCTTTGCCGGAAAATCATCCGGCATCCGCTCTAAATCACGTTTTGAAACATAGATTTCTCCTGCCCGATCCGTCACGAACCGGGAAAGAAGCTGCTCCATCCATGCAAAATACGCCTCATCCGGCTTTGCCAGCAGCTCCCTGTGTGCCGCCGCAAGCATTTCCTCGATGATCGCCTGCTTTGCCGCAAGGATCGCCTGGCGCTTCTTTAGCGCCGCCGAAGAACGAAGCCGTTCCTCATAGCTTTTTTCACGCTGCGCCGCCGATTTCGCCTGCTCTTCCTCCAGCTTTTTTACCTTTTCACCGGCTGCCGCAAGGGTCGTCTCCGCTTCACCGGCTGCTTTTTCCTGAATCGCAAGCGATTCCTGCTTTGCATCGTCAAGGATCTGAGCAATAATCTTATCTAATCCATTCATACGCTTCACTCCTTAACTGATTTTGATTCTTTCCGCCGTGCCAGATTACAGTGCATTGATTGCCAGAATCGAAACCAGAAGTGCCAGAATCGCATAGGTCTCAACCATCGCCGGGAACAGCATCGCTTTACCAAACTGTTCCGGTTTCTTCGCTACGATACCGATGGAAGCAACCGACGTTCTTCCCTGATGTCTCGCCGATACCAGACCAACCACGCCGATCGGAAGGCATGCTGCCAGATATAAGAGTCCCTGGGAGATCGACATGCTCATGTCAGCGCCGCCGCCAAGAAGACCAATCTTAGAAAGAGCGATGAAACCAACCAGCAGACCGTAGATACCCTGGGTACCCGGAAGCAGCTGGAGCAGAAGCACCTTCGCGAATTTATCCGGATCCTCGGTTACGACTCCGGCTGCTGCCTGACCTGCCACGCCTACGCCGTAGGCTGAACCCATACCTGCAAGAATAACCGCCACTGCAACTCCCAACAATGCAAATACAATTCCGCTCATATTTAATCCTCCTTGATTTCCACGTATTTTGTTATCTGCTTAAACGGACGGAACGCCTTTCCGCCACCCTCATAGAACTTTCCGAAAAACTCGACGTACTGCAGACGGCAGGTATGCACATACGCGCCGAGCAGGTTGATCGCCAGGTTAAACAGGTGTCCGAAGCAGAATACCAGTATAAATACAATCACGCCAAATACATTATTTCCAACCATACTTCCCATCTGGTTGATAACCGATGCGATAACGCCGGTTGCCAGTCCGAGCGCCAGAAGGCGCGAGTAGGAAAGCACATCCGACACCCATCCGGTAATATTATACAAATCATATGCGCCAAGCGCCAGCCGCAGGATCGGATTCTTCTTGTCGCGCGCCGACATCACCAGAATTCCCAGCGCGCCCACAATCGCCATTCCCTTTGCCAGCGAATTAAGCACCGGCGGGAATACGATATTCATCTGCGCGATGGAACCAAACAGTTCCGTCGGAAGCAGCATCAGGATCAGCCCCAGAAGCAGGAGGTACCAGAGTACCACGTCGCAGATAAAATCCACAACCTTGCCATCCTTTAAGAGCATATATCCTTTCAGTCCCAGCCCCAGGAATAAGTGAATCACGCCAAATAACATCGAATAAACCAAAAGCTTCATCGGGTCATTTAGCGGGACAAACCAGAGCGCCGGTATCGTCACCGTATGTCCAAAATACGTCCGGCTCACGATGTCCACCGCATCTCCGAAATAACCGCCGAACATGACGCCCCAGAACAGGGTCGAAAGTCCGCAGTACATAAAGAGCCGCAGTGATTTCCGCAGATTTTCTTCCATCCTTGGAAATTTCTTAAGTGCCAGGAAGCACATCAAAAATACAATAAATCCGTATGCCGCATCTGAAAGCATCAGACCAAACAAAAATACATAGCACGCTGCCATGATGCCGGTCGGGTCCATCTCCCCTTTCGCCGGTAAGCCAAAGGACGCGGTCACGCCCTCCGCCGACGCCGCGAAGGTTCCGTTGGAGAGAAGCACCGGTGCTTCCTCATCCTCCGGCACATCCGAACTTTCCACTGCAAGTTCAAACCGGCTATTCAGCTTCTCCTCCAGTCCTTTCGCATCGCGCTTCGGGATAAATCCCGTGATCATACACGTTTTTTCCGACTGTAAGATCTCGCCGAGCGCCTCATACTTCTGTGCCCTCAGGCGGTAATAGTCGGATAACAATTTCAAATCTTCCCGCGCCGGAGCGCACTGTTTCAGTTCTTCTTCCGTCGCTGCCGCGCGTCCCTCATGCTCTGCCGCCTGCGCTTTGAGTTTCTTAGCGTAAGCTGCCGGAACTTCCTCCACCGGACGCGCCGGACGGGCAAATCCAATCGACCGGAGTGCTGTCTCCAGCTTCTCCTCGTCCTCTTTCAGGCAAATTACCGCAATGCAGGTCTGGTCGGCGTCGCTTCCGACAACCTCCAGCTCCCATTTTTCAAGCTGCGGCTCCTGTTTTGCCACCGAAGCGTAAATTTCTTCCTGCGTATAAGCGCCTCCGCCGACCGCGCCGGCTAAGATAGCACACCGTTTCGTCTCCTGATACGCAAGTGGAATCTCCAGCTTCTGCCACGGTTTCAGGCTTTCCGCCTCCGCCAGCAGTCTAAGCGCCACAGTCTTTTCCTCCGTGATCTGCTTTTGCAGGTTCAAAATGCGTTCCGCCTGACCTAAAAGCGCCTCTGCGTTCGCCTCCGTCTCCCGGTACGCGCCTGCCTTTGCAAGCGGCTTTCCGGCAAGCCCAGCAAGCATCGATGTTTCCTCCGGAACCACCGCGGCAAGCACTTCCAATGCGCGGTCCGCCGTCGCCGCATTTCGCTCAAACTTCTGCCGATCCTCCAGCGTGTCCGTCCGCTTAAATACCTCGTCCGGCTCCGCCTCCGCTGTCAGCTCCAGCACTCCGGCAGCCTGCAGAAACTCCATCAGGGACTTACGGTCCTTCTTCAGGGCACAGATACATAGCTTTTGCATCTGCAATACTGCCATATCTACATCCCTCCATTCACTAGACCAGTTCCGCTATGAGCCGGTCAACCACCTCCGGTTTCCGTCTGTCCGCCGTCTCTCTGAGCGTCTGACACTCCGCCTCGGCTTCTGCCAGTGCCTGTTTTACGTACTCCTCCCCTCTGAGAGTCAGTTCTTCTTCCTGCTTCACAGCTGCTTCTTTCCCCCTTTTCTGTGCATCTGCGAGCATTCGATCCGCTTCTGCCTCCGCCTCCGCCTTAACGCGGCGTGCATCCTCCGAAGCCTGCGCGACCAGTTCCGATGCCTTCGCCTCTGCGTCCTCGACCGCCTGGATCGTCTCCTTGATCATTGAACCACCACCTTTTCCCCTAATTTTTTTCAACAATAATGCAATATCCTTATTATGTTTCACATCCTCCCATTCCATACAATTCGCTGATTCGAAGCATCAAAAGCACATGGAAAATAAATAAGTTTTCTCGCATTTGTATACCATTATAACTTTTTCAATCAGTTTTGTCTATTAAATGTTTTAATTTTGAAAAGATTATACGTACATCTTAATTTATGAAAAAAATTTCGGTTCTCATGAAAAACAGTGTTTGTTTCCACAAAAAAAGCTGCCAGACAATTGTTGCTCTTCCACAAACCACTGTCTGGCAGTCCCCTATTATATATTTATTTTTATGCGAGCCACCCGATCGAATTAAGGAAATAGACCCACAAAAAGATCGTCACAACCGAGGCGACCGTGCTCAGCACGACAAACTGTCCCGCCAGCTCGCCGTCGCCGCCCATGTTCTGCGCCATCGCATAGGACGCCGTCGCAACCGGAGTCGCGTACATTTCAAAGTAAACAAAACGTTCCACACCGGAAAAGCCGAGCAGCGTCGCAACCGCCAGAATCACTGCGGGCAGGATCACCATCTTGAAGGTCATCGACGGAACCACATATTTCAGATTGCCGCCGATCGCATTGAAATGCAGCGTTCCGCCCAGTACGAACAGTGCCAGAGGCGTTGTCAGATTGGCAAACTGCTTGATCGGTCCTTCCACGGAAACCGGAAGTTTAATTCCTAATATATGAAAGATAAAGCCCAGGAGCGCGCCGCGGATCATCGGATTTTTCAGGATATTCTTAATCAAAACGGAAACCGGGACCTTGCCGCCCCGGAACAATTCCAGAATCACGACCGCCGTTATGTTGTAGACCGGGATCACGATCGCCACCATCATCGTCGCCAGCAGTGTTCCCTCCTCACCGAACACGCTGGTTGCCAGCGGAATGCCGAACAGGACGAAATTACTGCGGTAAATCGCCTGGATGATAACGCCGCGCCGCTCATTTTCCTTTACCAGACGCGGAACCACAGCAAGCAGAACCGCCTGCAAAAGCAGCACGCTGATAATGGCGACTGCCACCAGACGCAGATTTAATGTCATTCCCTCCGGAATGGAATACAGGTTGTTAAACATCAGAATCGGAAAGAATGCCTGAAAGATCACTTTATTCAGGCGCTTCATAAAATCCTCATCCGCCAGCCCCGACATCCTGACTCCATATCCAAATGCGATATAGAGCAGAAATGGAAGGACTGTATTAAGTGCAAATAAAAAATTTTCCATATAATTCCTGCCACTTTCTTCTTAATTGCTTTGTTCTGGACGCGGTTTCTATCCAGTCAGACCGCACCCCTTTAATCACCAGATTTATTATATACCCCATCCAAGAAATCGACAAGAAAAATTCAAGCGCGCCAGCCTCATAAACAGTTCCGAAAAAGTTTCGAATTATGTAATACTCGTTTAGATTTATTTTAGATATTGGTCAAAATATGGACACAATTATCCAGTATTATAATGGCATAACATCAATGAGGCAGATGGCACTAAGAAATGCGCGCAATTGTTATCTGGCTCGACTAACAACAATTTCCTTTATATAGATATTTCTTCACAGTTTTTTATCCCCCTTCGGCTGTGAAGAACGCCCACCTTGGGTACAAAAAAGAGACGGTTTGACGCCGTCTCTTTTTATGTACTCTGCAAGCTACCAGGAAAGCACCTCATGACCATCCTCAGTTACCAGCACCTGGATCTCCCACTGGGCGGATGCTTTTCCATCCTTCGTGTATACACTCCAGTCGTCGTCGCCATCCACGAATACCTCCTCGGTTCCCTCGTTGATCATCGGCTCGATCGTGAACATCATGCCCGGTGCAAACATCATACCGGTGCCTCTCTGACCAATATAGCCAACCCACGGATCCTCATGGAACTCGATACCAACGCCGTGACCGCCGATCTCTCGAACCACAGAATAACCATTTTCTTCCGCATGCTTCTGGACCGCTTCCGCCATATCGCCCATGAAGCCCCACGGTTTTACCTGCTCCAGACCTAATTCCACGCACTCTTTGACAACATCCACCAGTTTTTTATGTTCCGGGCTGACATTTCCGATGCAGAACATACGGGAAGAATCCGCATAATAGCCGTGATAAATGGTCGAAACATCCACGTTGATGATATCGCCATCCTTTAATACGACATCTGCTGACGGAATGCCGTGGCAGACCTGATCATTGATGGATGTGCACACGCTCTTCGGGAATCCTTCATAGCCAAGCGGCGCCGGGATTCCGCCCATGCGGGTCGTCTCATTATATACCCACTGATCGATCTCCTCGGTTGTGACGCCAGCCTTGATATGCTCAGCCACATAATCCAGAACTGCCACATTGATCTTGCAGCTCTCGCGGATCCCCTCGATCTGCTCCGGGGTCTTGATCATGTCGTGATCCGGAATCTGGTGTCCGGCATCCGCCGCCTCCATCAGCTTCTCATCAAATGCCTCATGGCAATGTTTGTACTTCTTTCCACTTCCACACCAGCACAGATCATTTCTTCCTAATTTTTTCATCTTATTTTCATTCCTTTCGCCCTGCACTCCGGCAGCCCGTTTGTCACTCTCTAACAGGCGGGTCAGCCTGCTTCCCTCAATCGGGAGACTGTTTGGAGTTTAACACACTGACGCTGAAAATGCAATGAAATCGCCCTTATCCAGCCAGATTCTCAATAATTGTGTTACTGTTTTTATCCCAAATTTTCACGATTTTTTCAACTTTTTAACAGTTTTCCTCTCTATTTTTCAGAAGAAACATTGTATAATAGAAGCATCCATATGAATTTTTTGAAAGGAGACTTTCTTTATTTAAATGAAACATTCAAGTAAACCTTCTGTTTCTGGAACTTCCAATGAAACTTTCCTGAAAACAGAATCAGCCAGCAGCCTTCAAGGTTCAGCCGAACCCAGCTCTCCGGATACCAGCATTTCCAATGGTGGCAAAACACATCCACACAAAATTGACGCCTTAAAAAATTGGGTCCGGACCCGCCCTCTTCGGAAAGAATGGCGTGCCCGCCCGATCGTTGAAAAATTCTGTGCGCTTCCGACATACATACAAAGCTGGGGACTTACCCTGTTTTTCATGGGTACCGCCACGATCATCGCGTTCTGCTTTTTTCATGCGCTCAAAAATCCGACTGCCAACATCGCGCTGACCTACATTCTGGCGGTCTTTTTGGTAGCGCGTTTTACAGACGGATACAGCTTCGGCCTGTTCTCCTCCTTTGTCGGCGTCGTCTGCGTCAATTTTCTGTTCACGTATCCGTATTTCGCGCTGGATTTCACGATGGCCGGCTATCCGATTACCTTCGTGGCAATGTTTTCAATTTCCGGCATTACAAGCGCCATCACAAGCAACATGAAAACGCAGGCACGCGTGCTGGCGGAACGTGAAAAGATGCTGATGGAAGCGGAAAAAGAAAAGATGCGGGCGAACCTGCTGCGGGCAATCTCCCACGACCTCCGCACCCCGCTTACCAGCATCATCGGTTCCAGTACCGTATATCTGGAAAATGGAAACAGCCTCCCGGAGGTTGAGAAAAATGCACTGGTGCGCCATATTCTTGAGGACTCTAACTGGCTCTTAAACATGGTTGAAAACCTGCTCTCCGTCACGCGTATCAACAATGAGACGGCAAAGGTAACTAAGACCTCGGAACCGGTCGAGGAAGTTCTCTCCGAGGCGGTGATCCGCTTAAAAAAGAGACTTCCAGACGCCAATATCCATGTGCGCGTGCCGGAGGAATTCCTGATGGTCCCGATGGACGCCGTCCTCATCGAACAGGTTCTCATCAACCTGCTGGAAAATGCCGTTGTCCATGCTGAAAGCACCGAGCCGATCGAGTGCTATGTGGAATCACTTTCCGACTATGCGATTTTCCACGTGCGCGATTACGGCGTCGGCATCCCGTCGGAGAAGCTGGCAACCATCTTTGACGGCTCTTCTTCGACGACCAGCACTTCGCCGGATGGACGAAAGGGCATGGGAATCGGGCTTTCCATCTGTAAAACGATCATTCTCGCCCACGGCGGCGAAATCAAGGCAATCAACCACACGCGCGGTGCCGAATTTTACTTTACCCTTCCAAAGGAGGACAAATAACATGACACATAAACTTTCTATTTTATTAGTAGAAGATGAAAAAAACATCTGCGACTTCATCTCCACCTCCCTGTCCGCACAGGATTACCGCATTTCCACCGCACACACGGGAAAAGAAGCACTTCCGATCATCACGTCCCAGTGCCCGGATCTGATTCTCCTCGACCTGGGGCTTCCAGACATGGACGGCATGGAGATCATCCGCCAGGTCCGCACCTGGTCCAGCGTCCCGATCATCGTCCTCTCCGCCCGCACGCAGGAACAGGAAAAGGTACGTGCGCTCGACCTCGGCGCGGATGATTATCTGACCAAGCCGATCGGCACCTCCGAGCTTCTCGCACGCATCCGGACTGCCCTGCGCCACAGCAACCGCCTAAACACGGATTCTCCGCTTTATAAGCGCCCATTCCATGCAAAGGGACTGACGATCGATTTTGAAAAACATCTGGTATCGGTTGATGGAAAGGATGTCCATCTGACGCAGATCGAGTTTAAGATTATCTCCCTGCTGGCACAGAATTCCGGCAGGGTCATGACGTATGATACGATTATTTCGAATATCTGGGGGCCGTATGCGGACGATGATAACAGTATTCTGCGCGTGAATATGGCACATATTCGAAGGAAACTGGAGCAGAATCCAGCAGAACCGCAGTATGTGTTTACAGAGATTGGGATTGGATATCGGATGATTGAGGATGAGATGCAGTAATAGATTGATTGATTGTCGTGATGCGGAAAGAGGCGTCCGGGAATCTGCGCCGCCTGCGTCTCCAATTATCATTGTTCGCTTGCTTTCGCTACATCTGTTCGTCTGGATCGGACAAAAATTTCCGCCCCAGCCGGACAGCTGGCGTGGGATGCGTACAATCGATAATTGGAACGCTGGCTCTACAGATTCCCGGACACCACTTTTCTCTTGTTATGTTATGGATCGCTTTTGCCTGCCAGCCTTTGCTTTGCTCGGCTGGCTTTTGATTGTCTAATTTTGTTTTTGTCTGTTTTTTATTCTACTTCGCTTTCAATGACTCCATCGTATAAACCAATTAAGTCTTCATAGCCATCCGTGGATGGAAGTGTCACTACGACCGGCTCGCCCGGGTTCTGGATTTCGGTCTCCATCAGGGTGATGCAGGTCATCGGCTGATCGAGGACTTCCATGTTGTATACGATATAGTTTGTCATATAGATAATATAATCGTTGTCATCCAGCACGTAAGCGCCTTTCATTTCCTGGATGTCCATGTCCAGATTGGCATCGGTGCCGAGTGTGTTCATCACGGTTCCGAGGGCTTCTTTGACGTTCTTGTTTAGCTTCTTTGTATTTGCCTCATATGCCAGCACACGTTTTCCATTGACCTCGTTTAAGGAAATGCCCTTCATATAGCTGGATTCCATATTGCTGGTGTTGACTCCGGTCTGGACGGAGGATATGATCTGCTCTAATGGCATCGGGTATTTCAGTTTGACACCGTTGGCATCTACGTAATAGTAGCCGTCCGTATAAAAAACCTGTGAATAGCTGTCCTGTCCCAGAATCGAGGAAGCGACCTGTGCCAGGTACTTGAGATCGGTGGTATCCTGCATATCCATCTCTGCATGCATCGCCATATCAACTTTCATCTGACCGTCCGGAATGACATCCTTTGCAAGTATGACCGAATGGACGCCGCTCTGAATCTCCACGGACTGAATCGTATTGTTCTTCTCCATCACCCGGTCAAATACCTCCGCCGGATTTTCGGCTGCAAATGCGGTTGTTGACATCGTCATAATGGCTGCTGCACTCACAAGTGCGGTTGCTAATTTTTTCATCCCTGTTTCCTCCTGTCTGCTGTCGGGCTTATGTCGTATTTCCCTATATAACTTTCTGCCCTATCTATAACCCATTTTCGAGCTGTATCGGCAACCCAGCTTTTGTTCCTGAAATTCACGTTTCTGGACACGAAAACCACTCCGACTTTATCTTCAGTATATATAATTTGGCATCGCTTGTAAACCATATCGGCGGGTACTTTCCCTTACATTTTTATTACATCTGACAGCTCTTTCGATTCCAAAAGTGCCTGCTTTTGAGTATTCTTTCTTTTCCGGTTATTATATACAAACATGGAAATTGCCATCAGACAGATAATTCCATATCCGAGGAAACTCCAGCCGTCCGGCACCTGCCCGAAGATGAAGAAACCGAGCATCGTCGAAAAGATCAGCTGCGAATAATCGTAGATGGAAATACGGCTCGCCGGGGCATAGCGGTATGCCGCCGTGATCGCAAACTGTCCGCCCGCCGCCGCGCAGCCCGCCAAAAGCAGGATCCCCATCTGCTGCCAGGTCATCGGATGATAGTCAAAAATCAGCCACGGCAGCACAACCACACAGGAAAATACCGAGAAAAACAGCACGATCACCGGTCCCTTTTCTCCTGCCTCTCCCAGTTTCCGCACCATCGTGTACGCCGCGCCCGCGCAGATGCCGCCGAAAAAGCCCAGCAGCGACGGCACAAGTGCCAGATTGGAGAATGTCGGCTTTACCACGAATATACTGCCGAGAAACGCACCGAAGATCAGCGAAAGCTGAATTGGCATAACTTTTTCCTTTAAGATCAGCCAGCTGAACAGCACTGTAAAAAACGGCGACATTTTATTTAGAATCGATGCGTCCGCCAGCACCAGATGATCCACCGCATAAAAGTTACACAGCACTCCCATCGTGCCGAAAATTGACCGCATCAGAAAATACGGCAGATTTTCCCTGCGGATACGAAACGGCTCTCCCACCCGCAAAAGCAAAACAACCGCTGCCAGCGCCGCCACAAGATTGCGGAAAAAACTCTTCTGCATTGACGGCAGATCGCCCGCCAAATGTACAAACATGCTCATCAGCGCAAAACAGAACGCAGACAGCACCAGGCAGGCAATTCCGAGGTATTCCTGCTTCCGGGTGTCCGGATGATTTTCTACCATGTTTTCATTCCCCTTTCCGTCTTCCTATCTTCCAGTATACGCACATCCCACATTTTTGTCTATGAATCCCCCCGGATTTTTTCGTTTTCACATTTCACACGGCTGCTGTTCACGCTCATGGGAACCGTAAATCCACATGTTTTTTTGCTTTCTCTCATTTTGCATCATTTCTGCAGAGAGTTCGCCCATCTTGACACAAATCCGTTTCCATACTAGAATAGAAAAACCTTTATTTATATATAAATTATTCACAAGGAGCCTGTTATTTTGCTGAAATTATTCCATTTCCTCGATTTAAAACTAAAATCCTGCCTGATTGCACTGTTTGGCAGTGCATTTCTGGCATTTGGGCTGTACCATGTCCATTCCTTTTCCGGTGTCACCGAGGGCGGTGTCTTAGGAATGACGCTTCTGCTTGATCACTGGTTCCATATCTCCCCATCCGTATCCGGCTTCGTCATGAACCTCGCCTGCTACGCGATGGGATGGAAACTTCTGGGGCGGCAGTTCATCGCCTACTCCATTCTTTCCAGCGCCAGCTTCTCCCTGTCTTACCGGATCTGTG